>UMHK01071560.1_pt1 | contig 20759 bp, 18 predicted proteins | sample 1965521 | NCBI WGS metagenome assembly UMHK01 (sample SAMEA4836097, study PRJEB28245) | human gut metagenome | biome: gut microbiome; material: fecal sample | place: Denmark | collected 2008
ACTTCGTCCGCTACGAGGATTGCCCCGCTGCGGCCCAGGAGAAGGCCATTGCCGAGGCCAAGGCTCTGGCCGAAGCCGAATAAACTGACATCCAAAGCCAAGACCTCCGGCGAAGCCGGAGGTCTTGTGGGCTTGCCCGCGTATGCCTTCTGGCAGGCATTGAGGATATAAACTATGAACTATCGCATCATTTTCCATACGACGGGCAAGGTTCTGCTGGTGGAGGCGGGGCTGCTGGCCCTGCCGCTGCTGGTATCGGTGCTGTATCACGAGCGCTGCGCCTGGGCGGTGCTGGCCTCCATGGCCGCGGCGGCGGTGATTGGCGGACTGCTTACGCTGCTGGCCCGGCCCCGCTGCCATACGTTCTTCAATCGGGAGGGCTACATCATTGTGGCCCTGGCGTGGGTGCTGCTGTCGGCGGTGGGGGCGCTGCCCTTCTGGTTCAGCCGGGAGATTCCCTCCTATGCCGACGCGTTTTTCGAGACGGTCAGCGGCTTCACCACTACGGGTGCGTCTATTCTGACGGACGTGGAAGCCATGAGCCACGGGCTGCTGTTCTGGCGCAGCTTTACCCATTGGGTGGGCGGCATGGGCGTGCTGGTGTTTATCACCATGATCTCCGGCAGCTCCGACCGGTCCATGAACATCCTCAAGGCGGAAATGCCCGGTCCCGTGGTGGGTAAGCTGACCCCCCGCACCCGGGACACCGCCCGGGTGCTGTACCTGCTGTATTTTCTTATCACGACGGTGCTGGTGGGGATGCTGCTGCTGGGCGGCATGCCCCTGTTCGACAGTCTGGTCCACGCCTTCGGCACCGTGGGCACCGGCGGCTTCGGCATCAAGGCCGACTCCATCGCCTCCTACTCCCCGTATATCCAGGGGGTCATCACCGTTTTCATGATCCTCTGCGGCATCAACTTCAACCTGTATTATCTGCTGCTGCTGCGCCAGTGGCGGTCGGTTCTGCGCAGCGACGAGCTGTGGACCTATCTGGGGCTGGTGGTGGTGGCCACCGGCGTTATCACCCTGGACCTGCGGGGAGTGTACGGCGGCCTGGGCACCTGCCTGCGGCAGGCGGCGTTTCAGGTGGGCTCCGTCATCACCACCACCGGCTATGCCACGGCGGACTTCAACGTCTGGCCGGGGCTGTCCCGGGCAATTTTATTTGCGCTGATGTTTATCGGCGGCTGCGCCGGGTCCACTGCCGGCGGCCTGAAGGTGTCCCGGGCCATGATCCTGCTGCGGACCATCCGCCGGGAGATCAATCGCCTGGTCCACCCCCGGCGGGTCACTGCCGTCCGCTGCGACGGCAAGGCCCTGGGCAGCGAGGTCCAGCGGGGCGTCAGCATCTACTTTGCCCTGTACTGCCTGTGTATTCTGGTGGCATTCCTGTGCCTCAGCGGCGAGCCCTTCACCCTGGAAACGAATCTGTCGGCGGTGGTGTCCTGCTTCAACAATGTGGGCCCCGGCCTGGGGGCGGTGGGTCCCGCCGGAAGCTATGCGGACTATTCCGTCCTGTCAAAGCTGCTGCTGTCCATGGCCATGCTCATGGGCCGGTTGGAGATCTATCCCATGCTGGTGGCGCTGTCCCCCTCCGTCTGGCGCAAGGATTAAGAAGAAAAAACTCTGTATAAATCATATGCTCCCCCTATGAGAGACGGCGGCACCCTGCGGCCTCTCATAGGGGGAGCATTGTCATTTTTATTTCAGATATTTCTTCAGATACTGCCCTGTGTAGGACTGGGGGCACGCCGCCACGGTCTCCGGGGTGCCGGCGCACACCAGCGTACCGCCGCCGGAGCCGCCCTCGGGCCCCAGGTCGATGATCCAGTCGGCGGATTTGATCACGTCCAGGTTGTGCTCGATGACCAGCACCGTGTTCCCGGCATCTACCAGCCGCTGCAAAACCTCCAGCAGCTTTTTCACGTCGTCGGAGTGCAGGCCGGTGGTGGGCTCATCCAGGATATAGAAGGTGCGGCCCGTGGCCCGGCGGGACAGCTCCGTGGCCAGCTTCACCCGCTGGGCCTCGCCGCCGGACAGCGTGGTGGAGGACTGGCCCAGCTTCACATAGCCCAGGCCCACATCGCACAGGGTCCGCAGCTTTTCGGCGATCTTGGGCACCGGGGCGAAAAATTCCAGCGCCTCCTCCGCCGTCATGTCCAGCACGTCGGAGATGCTCCTGCCCTTGTATTTCACCTCCAGGGTCTCCCGGTTGTAGCGCTTGCCGTGGCACACCTCGCAGGGGACATATACGTCGGACAGGAAGTGCATCTCGATCTTCAGCATGCCGTCGCCGCAGCAGGCCTCGCAGCGGCCGCCCTTGGTGTTGAAGGAGAATCGTCCCGGGCCGTAGCCCCGGGCCTTGGCCTCCTGGGTGGCGGCGAACAGATTGCGGATCTCGTTGAACAGCCCCGTATAGGTGGCGGGATTGGAGCGGGGGGTGCGGCCGATGGGGCTCTGGTCGATGCCCACCACCTTGTCCAGGAACTCCTCGCCCTCTATGGCGTCGTGCCGGCCGGGCCGGGCCTTCATGCGGTTCAGGTCTGCCCCCAGGCGCTTGAAGATGATCTCGTTGACCAGAGAGGATTTCCCGGACCCGGACACGCCGGTAACGCAGGTAAAGGTCCCCAGGGGGACGGATACGTCGATATGCCGCAGATTGTTTTCCGCCGCACCCCGGACGGTGAGAAATTCCCCGCTGCCGGGACGGCGCTTTTCCGGCACGGGAATGGACCTTTTGCCGCTTAAATACTGGCCCGTTAGGCTGTTGGGATTGGCCATGACCTCCTCCGGCGTGCCGGCGGCCATAACCTGTCCGCCGTGGGCCCCGGCCCCGGGGCCGATGTCGATGAGATAGTCGGCGGCGCGCATGGTGTCCTCGTCGTGCTCCACCACGATCAGGGTGTTGCCCAGGTCCCGCAGCCGCTTCAGGGTGGCCAGCAGCTTGTCATTGTCCCGCTGGTGCAGACCGATGGAGGGCTCGTCCAGAATATACAGCACCCCCATAAGGCTGCTGCCGATCTGGGTGGCCAGGCGGATGCGCTGGCTCTCGCCGCCGGAGAGGGTGCCGCTGGACCGGGACAGGGTCAGGTAGCTGAGGCCCACGGACTGCAAAAAGCCCAGCCGGGCGCGGATCTCCTTGAGGATCTGGGCCGCGATGAGCTGCTGCGTCTCCGTCAGGGTCAGGGCGTTGAAAAATTCCAGCTCCCGGTCCACCGGCAGCTCCGTGGCCTCCATAATGGACAGGCCGCCCACCGTCACCGCCAGCGCCTCCGGCCGCAGACGGCGGCCCTTACACGCCGGGCAGGGGCACTGGGTCATGAACTCCTCGAGCTCCCGCTTGCTGGCGTCGGACTGAGTCTCCTGATACCGGCGCTCCAGGTTGTTGGCGATGCCCTCGAAGGGCTGGTACAGGGTGCCCCGGCCCCGGGGCTGGTCATAGTGCAGCTCCAGCTTTTCGCCCCGGGTGCCGTAGAAAATCACGTCCCGAACCTCCGGGGACAGCTGGCGCACCGGGGTTTGCAGGGAGAAGCGGTATTTTTTCGCCAGGGCCTCAAAATACATCCGGCTGATGCCGTCGGAGCGGATGGAGTTCCACCCCGGGGCCACGATGGCCCCATCCAGGATGGACAGGCTGTCATCGGGGAGGATGATGGCCGGGTCCGCCTTCAGCTGCATCCCCAGGCCCGTGCAGGTGGGGCAGGCGCCGAAGGGATTGTTGAAGGAGAACATCCGGGGCGTCAGCTCCTCGATGCTGATGCCGCAGTCGTCGCAGGCGTAATTCTGGGAGAAGGTCAGGTCCTGCCCCTCCCGCACCAGGTTCACCAGCACGATGCCGCCGGACAGATGCGACGCCGTCTCCACGGAGTCCGTCAGCCGCTGGGCCCCGTCGGGCCGGACGATGAGCCGGTCCACCACGATCTCGATGCTGTGCTTCTTGTTCTTCTCCAGGGGGATGTCCTCGGACAGGTCATAGAGGTTTCCGTCGGCCCGGACCCGGACATAGCCGGAGCGGCGGGCGTCCTCCAGCACCTTGGCGTGCTCGCCCTTGCGGCCCCGGACCACCGGGGCCAGCACCTGGATGCGGGTGCCCTCCGGCAGGGCCATGATCTGGTCGATGATCTGGTCGATGGTCTGCTGGCGGATCTCCTTGCCGCACTTGGGGCAGTGGGGCGTGCCCACCCGGGCCCACAGCAGCCGCAGATAGTCGTAGATCTCCGTCACCGTGCCCACGGTGGAGCGGGGGTTTTTGCTGGTGGTTTTCTGGTCGATGGAGATGGCGGGGGACAGGCCGTCGATATAGTCCACATCGGGCTTGTCCATCTGACCCAGGAACATCCGGGCATAGCTGGACAGACTCTCCACATACCGGCGCTGGCCCTCGGCATAGATGGTGTCGAAGGCCAGGGAGGATTTCCCGGACCCGGACAGCCCCGTCAGCACCACCAGCTTGTCCCGGGGAATGGTGACGTCGATGTTTTTCAGGTTGTTCTCACGGGCGCCCTTGATGAAAATATGATCTTGCATGGTCGTTCGTCCTTAGTCCACAATAATATCCGCCGTTTTGGCCCGCAGCAGGGACAGCAGAGCCTGGGGGTCACACTGGACCTGGTGGCCGATCCTCCCCGCCGACACCATAATGGCGGGAAGGTCTGCCGCCGTGGCATGGAACACCGTGGGGAACTGCTTTTTCATGCCCACAGGGCTGCATCCGCCGTGGACATAGCCCGTCAGCGGCAGCAGCTCCTTCTGAGGCAGCATGGCCACGGACTTTTCCCCCACGGCCCTTGCAGCCTTTTTCAGGTCCAGATTTTCCGCCACCGGGATGTCGAACACATAGTAGCCCCCGCTGGCTCCCCGGGTCACCAGGGTCTTAAAGACGCAGGCCGGGTCCTGGCCCAGAGCCTGGGCCACGGACACCCCGTCAATGGGGCCGTTGGGGTCATAGGTGTGGGGGGTATAGGGGATCTTTTTCTGCTCCAGCGTCCGCATGACGTTGGTTTTTTCTTCCTTATTCTTGGCCATGATGTGCCTCCTTATATTCCAATGCTCCGGGCCAGCCACCACAGAAGCAGCAGGTGTGCCGGATAAAATGCATACCAGATTCCTTGCAGGACGGGGCCGTGGGGGCCCTGACGGCCCCGGTACAGCCAGATGGGGAGCAGGGCCGCCGTGGCCAGCAGCTCCACCGGCAGGGTGACGCCCCAGAGGGTCATATCGGCGCTGGGCAGCAGCCAGCCGTTGATCACCAGCATGGCCGCCAGCTCCGGAAGCCGCCCTATATGCCATTGGCGGCACAGGGCGAACACCAGCACCGTCAGCACCCCGGGGCCGAAATAGTCCGCCTGCATCCATTCGCCCAGCAGATAGCCCGCCCCTGCGGCCGGCAGCGCCGCCAGGGGCAGGGGAAGGTGCAGCCGCTCCTGCAGGGCATCCGCGGCCCACAGTGCCGCCGCGGCGATGAAGAACGTCCACAGGACATTCTGATACCCGGCGTCCACCGGCGTTCCGCTGAAGGCCAGGTCAAAGGGCACCTCCGACACCACGGCGCAGATCAGCAGCCGCAGGGTGTATTTTTCCCGGTCGTGGGTCCTGTACCACCCTTCGGCGATCTGGAAGGCGAAAATCGGGAAGGCCAGCCGCCCCACATACCGCATCCACATGGCCGTGGGAAACAGGAGATAGCCCATGTGGTCCACCAGCATGGCGGCCATGGCCAGGAGCTTCAGGTCCAGGGCGCTGAGGTCAAGCCGGCTTTTTCCCATGGCCTCTCCTCATACCCGCCTGGGGCGGCCGGACACGGCGGCGGCCGCCCGGGCCTGCTGGGCCCGGACGTATTCCTCCACGTCGAAGGGCTCCGCCTGGGCGTCTGCCCGCAGATACAGGGGGTGGTGGGGGTGCCCCGCCTTGGACCGCCTGCCGCAGGTGACCCACCGGGCGCCGTATTCCCGGCCCAGGGCGATCATATCCTCCAGGCAGGGCCACAGATAGTCCCGTTTTTCGATGATGGTGCCCCAGGCGGCCCACACCACCGGCCGGGGATTCAGGGACAGGGCATAGGCAAAGGCCCGCATGTTCTCCCGGTGCAGCTCCGGGTTGCAGGTCCTCTCCATGTCGTCCGGCGACGTGGCCCGCTGGGCATAGACGTTGAACATGATGAATGAGTCAAAGCCGTTGGCCTTGGCCACCCGCTCCACGCTTTTCAGGGTGGGGTCCAGATCCCCGGGCCGGGCGGTGGAGGGGTTGATGCCGATGCAGATCAGGGGCTTCTGCCCCCGGGTGCCCAGGATATACCGGTACTCCGTGTATTGGTTGGGCACGAACAGCCATTGGGACACGTCATAATCCGGGCTGGGGCGCAGGGCGCGCTCCAGCTGGGTGTCGAAGCGGATATCTCCCAGGCGGCGGATATCCACGGTGGGAACATGGGGCATGGCGCTTCCTCATTTCTCCCCCCGCAGGGCGATGATCTGATCGCGCAGCAGGGCGGCGTATTCAAACTCCAGCATTTTGCTGGCTTCCTTCATTTCCTTCTCCAGACGGCGGATGGTGGCCTCCCGCTCAGCGTCGGTGAGCTTGCGGCGGCCGGCCTGCTGCTCCTGCTGGGCGTCCTTGGAGATCTCCAGCACCTTACGCACGTCCTTGCGGATGGTCTGGGGAACGATGCCGTGGGCCTTGTTATAGGCGTCCTGCTTCTCCCGGCGGCGCTCCGTTTCGTCCATGGCTGCCCGTATGGAGGGCGTGATGGTGTCGGCGTACAGGATCACCAGGCCCTGGGCGTTCCGGGCGGCCCGGCCGATGGTCTGGATGAGGCTGGTCTCGCTGCGGAGGAAGCCCTCCTTGTCGGCGTCCAGAATGGCCACCAGACTCACCTCCGGCAGGTCCAGTCCCTCCCGCAGCAGGTTGATGCCCACCAGCACGTCGAATTCGCCCAGCCGCAGGTCCCGGATGATCTCCATCCGTTCAATGGCGGCCACGTCCGAGTGCATATACCGCACCCGCAGGCCCAGGCCCTTCATGTGGTCCGTCAGGTCCTCCGCCATGCGCTTGGTCAGGGTGGTCACCAGCGTCCGCTCGTTTCTCTCGATCCGCAGGCGGATCTCGTCCACCAGGTCGTCGATCTGGCCCTCCACCGGCCGCACCTCCACCCGGGGGTCCAGCAGACCCGTGGGCCGGATCACCTGCTCGGCCACCTGGTCGGCGTGCTCCCGCTCATAATCTCCCGGCGTGGCGGAGACAAACACCGCCTGATGATACCGCTCCTCAAACTCCGGGAATTTCAGGGGCCGGTTGTCGAAGGCACAGGGCAGACGGAAGCCGTACTCCACCAGGCTCTCCTTCCGGGCCCGGTCCCCGTTGTACATGGCCCGCACCTGGGGCAGGGTCACATGGCTCTCGTCCACGAACAGCAGGAAATCCTCCGGGAAATAGTCCAGCAGGGTGGTGGGGGGCGAGCCCGGCGCCCGGCCGGAGATGACCCGGGAATAGTTCTCGATACCGGTGCAGTAGCCCAGCTCCCGCATCATCTCCAGGTCATACCGGGTGCGCTGGTCAATGCGCTGGGCCTCAATGAGCTTGCCGTGGTCCTCAAACCACTTTTTCCGCTCCGCCAGCTCCCGTTCGATCTCCGCCGCCGCCCGCTCCATCTTGTCCTTGGTGGTGACATAGTGGCTGGCGGGGTAGATGGCCACATGCTGGAGCACTCGCTGGGCCTGACCGGTGACGGGGTTGATCTCGGAAATGCGGTCGACCTCGTCGCCGAAGAACTCCACCCGGATGGCATATCCGTTGGCGTACACCGGATAGATCTCCACCGTGTCCCCCCGGACCCGGAACATGTTCCGGTCGAAGGCGATGTCGTTGCGTTCATACCGGATCTCCACCAGCTTGCGCAGCAGCTGGTCCCGGGGATATTCCTTTCCCTGACGCAGGGAGATCACCATGTTGGCGTAGTCGATGGGGTCCCCCAATCCATAGATGCACGACACCGATGACACCACGATCACGTCCCGCCGCTCAAACAGGGCGGCGGTGGCGCTGTGGCGCAGGCGCTCGATCTCGTCGTTGATGGCGGCGTCCTTCTCGATGAAGGTATCCGTGTGGGGGATGTACGCCTCCGGCTGGTAATAGTCGTAGTACGACACGAAATATTCCACGGCGTTTTCCGGGAAGAAGGCCCGGAACTCCTCACACAGCTGGGCTGCCAGGGTTTTGTTGTGGGCCAGCACCAGGGTGGGCCGCTGGACCCGTTCGATGACCTTGGCCATGGTATAGGTCTTGCCGCTGCCGGTAACGCCCAGCAGCACCTGATCCCGCAGGCCGTTTTCAATGCCGCTGGCCAGTGTGTCGATGGCCTGGGGCTGATCCCCGCTGGGGGTATAATCCGATACCACCTTGAACTGTCCCATAAGCGCCTCCTGTTCCGTGCAGTCGTGTAGTATTCTATTGTATCACCTTTATTTTTATCTGTAAACCTATTTTTTCAAACAAATGTTCTGGAGCAAAAAGAGGAAAAGCGCTCTCCCCTTTGGGGGGGAGAGCGCTTTTTCTTTTACCCGTTGAGAATCTGCATAAACTCCTGGCCGGTGATGGTTTCCTTTTCGTGAAGGAACTTGGCCAGCTCATCCAGCTTCTGGCGGTCGTCCTGCAAAATTTTCAAAGCCTTCTGGTGCTGCCGCTCCACCAGGTCCACCACCAGCTGATCGATCTTGGCCTGGGTCTCCGGCGAGCAGGCCAGGGACGCATCCCCGCCCAGATACTGGTTGGTAACGGTCTCCAGTGCCACCATGCCGAATTCGTCGCTCATGCCGTACCGGGTCAGCATGGCCCGGGCCAGCTTGGTGGCCTGTTCGATGTCGTTGGACGCGCCGGTGGTGACGGAGCCGAACACCACCTCCTCGGCGGCACGGCCGCCGGTAAACGTGGCGATCTTGTTTTCGATCTCCTCCCGGCTCATCAGATAGTGGTTGCCCTCCTCCACCTGCATGGTATAGCCCAGCGCACCGGAGGTCCGGGGAATGATGGTGATCTTCTGCACCGGGGCGGAATGGGTCTGGCGGGCCGCCACCAGGGCGTGGCCGATCTCGTGATAGGATACGATCCACTTCTCTTTGTCGGTGAGAATGGCGTTCTTCTTCTGATATCCGGCGATGACGGTCTCGATGCTCTCCTCCAGGTCGGCCTGGGTCACCAGCCTCCGCCCGTCCCGCACCGCCCGCAGGGCGGCCTCATTGACGATGTTGGCCAGCTCCGCGCCGGAGGCGCCGGAGGCCATCCGGGCCACGGTGCCGAAGTCCACATTCTCCGCCAGCTTGATCTTCTTGGCGTGGACCTTCAGGATCTCCTCCCGGCCCTTCAGATCCGGCAGCTCCACCGGCACCCGGCGGTCGAAGCGGCCGGGCCGGGTCAGGGCCGGGTCCAGGGACTCCGGCCGGTTGGTGGCCGCCAGGATGATCACGCCGGAGTTGTCGTCGAAGCCGTCCATTTCCGTCAGCAGCTGGTTCAGAGTCTGCTCCCGCTCATCGTTGCCGCCGTACTGGCCGCCGCTGCGCTTTTGGCCGATGGCGTCGATCTCGTCGATGAACACGATGCAGGGGGCCTTTTCCTTGGCCTGGTTGAACAGATCGCGGACCTTGGACGCGCCCATGCCCACGAACATCTCCACAAATTCCGAGCCGGAGATGGAGAAGAAGGGCACCTGGGATTCACCGGCCACAGCCTTGGCCAGCATGGTCTTGCCGGTGCCCGGAGGGCCCACCAGCAGGATGCCCTTGGGCATGGAGGCGCCGATCTCCTGATACTTACTGGGGTCGTGGAGATAGTTGACGATCTCCTGCAGGTTCTCCTTGGCCTCATCCTCGCCGGCCACGTCGGCAAAGCGGATGCCCTGGGAGGACTGGACATAGATCTTGGCATTGGACTTCCCTGCGCCGAACATCATGGACCCGGGGCCTCCGGCCCGGTCCGTCAGCTTCTTGGCCATCAGCTGGCCAACGGCGATGAACAGGACGATGGGCAGCACCCACGTCAGCACGACGCTCAGCAGGGGCGAGGTCTGCTCCACAATGTCCCGGGTAAACTCCGCCCCGGCGTCGTACAGCCGCTGGGTCAGGTCCGGATCGTTCATGGGGCCGGTCTTATAGATCTTGCTGCCGTCCTTGTTGGTGAAGATGATCTGGTTGTCCTCCACCTCCACCTTGCCGATCTCCTTGTTTTCGGTCATGGTCATGAAGGTGCCGTAGTCCACCTCCTGCACCGCGTGGCGGGCCACCAGGGGCACCAACAGAAAGTTGATCAGCAGCAGCACCACCAGGGCGATGCCATAGTAGTAAAATAGCGGTTTCCTCGGGGGTTTTACTTCTTTCATAGCGCATCCTCCTGCGTCGCCCGGAGCCGGGCCCCGGAAATTTTGAGATATGATAGCATGTCTTTTCCTGAAAATCAACAGAAAATTGTGAACAATGCGGCCCCGCCTTTGCAGCCTGTCAAAAAAGCCTCGCAGAGTTCGCGGCCCGCAGGCCGCGAATAAGGTTTGATCCATTTTTCGCGGCGGCGCCCCCCAAGGGGACTTCCGTTGGGCGTGTACGTCGCGAAAAATACTTTGCGCGGGTCGGAGCGAAATCTCTTTTGTCAAAAAAGGGGCAACGCCTTTTTTTGACAAACTCAAAAGGCGGGGCCGCAGCCCCGCCTTTGTTCGTTAAGGCCATCAAAAGGTCTTGTTGACGTAGTCGTTGTACTTTTTCACGTCCATCTGGTCGCGGTAGGTATTCTGGAACCGCTTCACCGTCAGACTGTTGAACTGGACGACCTGGCGGTACTTCAAAAAGCCCACGATCAGCGGCAGGCCGCCGGACAGATAGCTGATGGGGGCCTGCTTCCACACGCCGAAGCCAAAGGCTGCCACCACCAGCAGCGAGATAAACACACCGGCGATCTCCTTCTTGGGGTGGAGCTTTTTCACCACGTCCTCCTTCACCACGCCCAGGTCGATCATGGTCCGGGCGAAGCGCTTCTGCACCGTGAACAGGCTCACGGCGTTCAGCACGCAGGGGGCCACCACAAAAAACGCAAACAGCGCGAGAATGGCCTGAATAATGAAAATCATCAATCCTTCGTTGTTCAAAAATCTATCCTCCTGATTTTAATTAGTCTACGAATACAACGGCCACGTCCTCCCGGGCGCTGGCATACAGCATGGTCAGGTAGATCACGTCGAAATCCACCACATCGCCTACCCGGGGGCAGGGGTGGCAGTCCTCCACGTCCAGGATGCAGTGGTCCGACGAGCCGCCTACCACCGTCATGCCCGGCGTCCGGGGCCGCAGCATCATCACATCTCCCACGTCGGCCCGGCCAATGCCTGCAATGGCCCGGCGGCGGATGCCCCGGTCCTCATAGGTGGGCCGGTTGCAGAAGCAGTCCACCACGATGGGCCCCACCGGATGGGTGGGCTTGTCCTTCACCTCCACGATCTGGGCCCGCAGGGTCATGCAGTCCATCCGCAGATAGTCCATGTCGTGGATGCCCCAGTCCACCTGTAAATCCTTGGATACCAGGATGCCCTCGCCGATGCGCAGATGGTTGATGCCCTCCGGCATGGTGCCCCAGTGGACCAGAGTGAAGGAGCTGGTGGCCCCGCCGGACACGATCTCCAGCTTCCGGCCGATGGCATCCTCCACCCGCCGGGCGATATGTACCAGCTGGCCCAGATTCTCCGGCGTGGGCTGGATGGAGCCGTAGCACCCCAGGTTCACGCCCACGCCTGCCAGCTCCACATGGGGCAGGTCCCGCTCCACATGGACGCACACGTCCAGCATCTCGTCCTGGTCCCAGAAGCCCTCCCGCAGGTCGCCCAGGTCCGCCATGATCACGGCCTTGTGGACAGCTCCCTGCCGGGCGCAGGCCTCCTCCAGGGCGTCCAGCGTGGCCCGCTCGCTCTCCAGAGAATAGTCACACCACCGGGCCACATCGTCCAGCTCGCACAGCATGGGAATCCGCAGCAGCATATACGGCCCCGGCACTCCTGCCTGGCGGCAGCGGATGATCTGCTCCAGCCGGCTGCTGGCCAGCTGGGTGGCCCCGCAGTCCCGGAACAGCTGCCCGACCTCCGGCAGGCCGCTGCATCCCTTGATAACGCCGCACACCTGGATGCCCTGGGCGGTGCAGCGGGAGATGACCTCCTCCATATTGTGCCGCAGACGGCTGCGGCTGATCTCCAGACGGGGGAACTGCCGGTTCATACGCGGGGACCTCGATTCCAATAGATAATGTAGGAATTATACCACGGATTTTCTTCCCTGACTACCGTTTTTTCGGAATTTCCCCGCCGCGTCAAAAATAGATGACCACGTCCGGGTGCTGCTGCAGCTCCCACCGCAGATCCTCCAGAAACAGGGCGGCCTCCTCCGGCAACTGCACCGCCCGCGGGGCGATGAGATAGCTGATGCGGTCCGGAGGCGGCGCGGTAAAGCGGCAGATCTTGGCCCGGCCCGCCCGGCGCATGTGCTCGGCGGCAATGGAGGGGGCCGCCGCCCACACCCGGCGGGTAGGGGGCCACGCCTCCGCCAGCTGCACGGTGTCCGTGTTCAGCAGAGGCCGGGCGGCGGGGCCGAACCAATAGTCGTTCCACACCTGCACCTCCCGCCGCTGGGACACGTTGATCTCCTGAGACATGTCCAGGTCCCGGGGGTCCACCAGCTCCGGATAGTCGCTGCCCTCGGAGCAGATCATATAGAAGGACTCCCGGAACAGGGGCGTCACCTGAAGCTCCGGGTTGAAGCCCACGTCGTCCTCCACGATGGCCATATCCAGCTCCCGGCGGGTGACAGTCTCCTGGGCCTGCTGGCTGGACAGGGTCTCCACCCGCAGCGCCACCGGCAGATCCCGCTCCAGAAACCGCTTGTATACCGGCGGCAGCACATATTGGTTGGCGGTATACACCGCGCCGATGCGGAAATGGGTCCGGGCCTCGGCGGCGGCAATGCCGCGCATTTCGTCGGTGAGCTTCCGCCACCGCTGGGCCAGAGGCAGAAACCGGCTGCCCGCGTCCGTCAGCTCCAGCCGTCTCAGGCCCTTGCCCCGGACAAACAGCGGCGTTCCCACCTCGTCCTCCAGGGTCTGGAGCCGGGCGGACAGGGTGGGCTGGGTGATGTACAGAGCCTGGGCCGCGGCCGTCATGGACCCGCAGCGCAGCACCGTCAGAAAGGTCTCGATCTCCATATCCGTCATGGCGGGAGCCTCCTGAAAATTATAGATTCTTCTCTATATTATAAGGGAAAAGAACCGATTTTACAAATGCATTTTTTCGTGTTATCTTATCACTCGCCCGAAGGGGTCCGCGCCGGACGCGGCACGGGAAGTACAGCAGAAAGGAGTGTTCTCAAATGACGAAAACGAATCGCACCGGTATGGTAGTTGTGGCTGCGGCGGCCGCAGTATTGATGGCACTCACGCTGGTGAGCATGGCCACCGGTCACCTCTATTTTGCGACCAAGGTTTTGGCGTTTGTGATGCCTGTCCTGGCTTTCGTAGAGCTGGACGTGCTGTGCAAGCTGCTGTAACTCTTTTTTCCTCATCGTCTTCCTTTTCCATTTCGCATTTACCTTCCAAGTTTTTCTCTCTTTAAAAGGGCCCTCCGCAGCTGTGGAGGGCCGCAAAATACCGCAGGGCTGCCGGGCCCTGCGGTATTTTGCATCTGCAAAGCCATGGTTCAATTATGAACAAATTGTAAACTTTGGATTTTCTCTTTCCTTAGAAGTTCTAATATGGTATATTAGGTATCATTTGCGCGGGCGGTTTTCGTGCAGCCCGCGGCACAGGGAGGTTTTCCGATGCGCGAATATGTTCTCATGACCGACAGCTGCTGCGATCTGCCCGATCAGATGGCCCGGGAGCTTCAGCTGGAGGTACTGCCCCTGACCATGCACATGGACGGGCAGGATTATCCCAACACACTGGATGGCGCGGCCATCAGCAACGAGGAATTTTACCGGCGGATCCGGGCGGGCAAAATGGCCACCACCTCCGCCGTCAACGTGGGCCAGTTTGAGGATGCCATGTCTGCCGTTCTGGCCGGAGGCCGGGACATTCTGTGCATCTGCTTCTCCTCGGCCCTGTCCACCACCTACCAGTCCGCCTGCATCGCGGCGGAGAGCGTCCGGGCCAGGTACCCGGAGGGGCGCATCCGGGTCATCGACTCCCTCAGTGCCTCCCTGGGCCAGGGGCTTCTGATGTATCTGACGGCCCGGAAAAAGCTTCGGGAAGCTCCCACCATGGACGAGCTGGGCGACTGGGTGGAGGCCAACAAGCTGCACATCTGCCACTGGTTCACGGTGAACGACCTGAACTATCTGAAAAAGGGCGGCCGCGTCTCCGCCGCCACGGCCTTTGTGGGCACCATGCTGTCCATCAAGCCCATCATGCACACCTCCGACGAGGGAAAGCTGACGGTGGTGGGCAAGGCCCGGGGCCGCAAGAGCAGCCTGAACACCCTCATCGACACCGTGGGCCGCCTGGGCATCGACCTCCAGGATCAGACCATGTTCATCTGCCAGGCGGACTGCCAGGCGGAGGCGGAGGCCGTGGCCGCGGAGCTCAAGCGCCGCTACGGCGTCAAAGAGGTGTACATCAACTACATCGGCCCCGTCATCGGCAGCCACACCGGCCCCGACACCATGGGCCTGTTCTTCGTGGGAACGGAGCGCTGACCATGAAGTGGCTGGAGCTGAAGATCGACGCCGCCCCTGCCGGGCTGGACCCGGTCAGCGCCCTGCTGGAGGACCTGGGCATCACCGGCCTGGTCATTGACGACGAGGGGGACTTCCGGGATTTCCTGGAGCATAACCGCGCCTATTGGGACTATGTGGACGACGCCCTGATGCAGGAGAAAAAGGGCCTGTGCCGTATTACCTTCTATCTGGAGGACAGCCCCGACGGATACAACACCCTGTCCCGGGTCCGCATGGCACTGTCCCGGGTGAAGCAGGAGCACCCGGAATACGGCAGCCTGCTGCTGACCATGGAGAACATGGAGGACGCCGATTGGGAGAACAACTGGAAGCAGTTTTATAAGCCCATGGAGATCGGTGACCGGCTCATCGTCATCCCGGAGTGGGAGAGCGCCGGTGTGCCGGAGGGCCGGGTGGCCCTGCGGCTGAACCCGGGCCTCACCTTCGGCACCGGCAGCCATGCCACCACCCGCCTGTGCCTGACGGCCCTGGAAAAGCACGTCCGGGGCGGGGAAACGGTGCTGGACCTGGGCTGCGGCAGCGGCATTCTGTCCATTGCCGCCCTGCTGCTGGGAGCGGACCGGGCCGTGGCCTGCGACATTGACGAGAAGTGCATGGACGTGGCCTATGAAAACGCCGCCCTCAACGGGGTGGGCCGCGACCGCTACACCGTCCGCTGGGGCGACGTGGTAACGGACCGGGCCCTGCGCCGGGAGCTGGGCGGCCCCTATGACGTGGTGGTGGCCAACATCGTGGCCGACGTCATCAAGGCCCTGGCCTCCACCGTGCGCCCTCTGGTCCGGGAGGGGGGCATCTTCCTGTGCTCCGGCATCATCGACGACCGGGCGGAGGAGGTAGCCCAGTGCCTGCGGGACAACGGCTGGACCATTGCCGAGACCCGCAGCAGCGAGGGCTGGTTCTCGTACCTGTGCCGGTAAGCCAAAAAAACCGCAAAAAAACCGCAAGGCAGGCGCCTTGCGGTTTTTGTTTGATTTTGCCGGCTTATGCCAAGAATCCCTTCAGGATGGTTTCCTCCGCCTCCTCCGGGGTCAGCCCCAGGGTCTCCAGCTTCAGCAGCTGGTCCCCGGCGATCTTGCCGATGGCTGCCTCGTGGATCAGCTGCGCGTCGGGACAGTTGGCGGTGATGGCCGGAACGGACTGGATATGGGCGGCGCCCATGATGATGGAGTCGCACTGCACGTGGCCGAAGCACTGGCTGTTGCCCACCATCACCGGGTGGAACACCTGGCGGGAGCTGTCCTGGGCCACGGACCGGGAGATCACCCGGCCCCGGGCGTTCTCGCCGTTGAGCTCGATGGTCATGTCGCTCTCCGCCGTCTGGTCCCCGTGGGTCAGCAGGCGCTCGGTGACCACCACCTCGCTGCCCGCCTCGCAGTAAAAACGGGTGTCCCGCAGGGTGGAGTCAATACCCCGGATCTGGATGGTGTCCATCTGCATGGTGGAGTTCTCCCCCAGATACACGATGGTCTGGGGATTCATAACGTTTTTGCCGGTTTCGCCCTGGGCGTCCTCGCCGTAGTGCTTCTCGGTGTAGTGGACCCGGCAGTTCTTCCCGATGTGGAAGGTGTGAACGCCGTCGTGGCGGCTCTCGTCGCAGCCGGAGTTGTGGATGCCGCACCCGGCCACGATGTTCACGTCGCAGTCGTCGGCCACATAGAAGTCGTTGTATACCATGTCGCTCATGCCCGTCTGGCTGATGATCACGGGGATGTGACAGGTCTCGCCCTTGGTGCCCGCCTGGAAGCGGATGTCAATGCCGGGCTTGCCGTCGGCCCGGGGATCGATGGCGATGTGCTCCGTGGACTGCCGGGCCTCGCAGCCCATGTCCTTGCGGATGTTGAACGCGCCCGCGGGCCTGCCGGTAAGGTCGGCGATCTTTTCCAGCAGCTTGGCGTCGATTTCGGTAATCATGAACGGGCCTCCTCTCTGTTCAGCACCGGGCAGCCGCCCAGGGTATCCGCCAGGATCAGCGGCAGGATCTCCTCCGTGGTGCCCCGGTGGGCGATGCGTCCCCCGGCAATGACGGCGATCTCGTCGGCCAGCTGGATGATCCGCTCCTGGTGGGAGATGATGATCATGGTGGCCTGATGCTCCCGGTGGATCTGCTCAAACGTCTCCGTCAGCCGTGCGAAGCTCCACAGGTCGATGCCTGCCTCCGGCTCGTCGAAGATCATCAGGCTGCCCCGGCGGGCCAGGACGGTGGCGATCTCAATGCGCTTGACCTCGCCACCGGACAGGGACACATCCACCTCCCGGTCCAGATAGTCGTTGGCGCACAGGCCCACCTTGGTCAGATAGGCGCAGCACTGGTCCTTGGAGAGCTTTTCCTTCCCCGCCGCCAGCCGCAGCAGGTCGTGGACCGTGATGCCCTTGAACCGGGGCGGCTGCTGAAAGCCGTAGCTGATGCCCAGACGCGCCCGGTCGGTGATGGAAAGCGGGGTGACGTCCTGGCCGTTATACAGAATGCGGCCGGACGTGGGCTGGACAAGGCCCATGATGATCTTGGCCAGGGTGGTCTTGCCGCCGCCGTTGGGGCCGGTAAAGACCATCAGCCGCTGATCCGGAATGGTGATGCTGATGTCCCTGAGAATGTCCATCTCCCCCTCGGGGGTGGACACGCGATAGCAGATGTTTTGCAGCTCCAGCATGGAACAGTTCCTCCTTTTGGGAAAAATCCCCTCTTAAAATGTTTATTTTAGCAGATTCTTCCGGAAAAAGCAATCCATAAGTGACCGTTTTCCTCCCTCTGTCATAGTATAACAGAAGAAGGAGGGAACCAAACATGGAACAGACTCCGCAGAACACCTTTGACTATGACAGTTGCCGCCGGGTGTGGCAGCGGGTATCCCCGGAGCTGGACCCGTATCCGGCGGGGGAGGGGAGCGCCGGCTGTCCGGCGGCCCCGGCCCCGGATCTGAAGCGCCTTCAGGAGCTCATCGAGGGGGAGCTGGGGGACCGGCGGGCCTATCTGTGCGCCGCCCGGTGCGCGCCCCATCCCGTCGCCCGGCGGACGCTCCAGCGGATGGCTGCCGACGAGGGGGCCCACGCCCGTCGGCTGCTGGCGGTGTACTATCTGGCCTGCGGCCAGTGCTACCGTCCGGCCCTGCCGTCGGGCCCGGCAGAGAGCCTGCCCTGGCGGGCCCTGCTGCGGCAGCGGTATCACGAGGAGGTCTGCGCCGCCCGGCAGTATGACCGGGCGGCACAAAGCGCCGGGGATGCCTGCCTGTCTCAGATGTTCCGGGACCTGTCCCGGGACGAGACCCGCCACGCCCGGCAACTGATGGCCCTGCTGGAGCAGAATATCCTTGCATTTTAGGAAAAACCCTGCTACAATGCAGAAAAATTCCACAATCCAGCGGATAAACATACGATACAAGGAGGACGATCCCCATGAGAGAACCCATCACCCGGGCTGCGGCGCTGGCGGCGCTGCGGAAGTACAACCACGAGCCCTTTCACATCCAGCATGCCCTGACGGTGGAGGGCGTCATGCGCTGGTATGCTCAGCAGCTGGGCTATGGCGACGAGGCGGACTTCTGGGCCACCGTGGGCCTGCTGCACGATATCGACTTTGAGCAGTGGCCGGAGCAGCACTGTCAGAAGGCCCCGGAGCTGCTGCGGGAGGCGGGCTGCGGCGATGATCTCATCCGCGCCGTATGCAGCCATGGCTATGGCATCTGCTGCGACATCGAGCCCACCCACCAGATGGAGAAGGTCCTGTATGCCGCCGACGAGCTCACGGGCCTCATCGGGGCCGCGGCTCTGATGCGCCCCAGCAAAAGCTGCCAGGACATGGAGGTCAAGAGCCTGAAGAAGAAGTACAAGGACAAGAAGTTTGCCGCCGGGTGCTCCCGGGATGTGATCCAGCAGGGGGCCGACCGCCTGGGCTGGACCCTGGAGGAGCTGATGGAAAAGACCATCCTGGCCATGCGCAGCTGCGAGGATTCCGTAAACGCCGCCATGGAGACCCTGTAATACAGGCGCAGCCGCCGGAAATCCGGCGGCTGTGCTCTTTTTTGTTGACATTTTCCTTTTGGGCAGATACAATAATGTTTTAGGGAGAAATTCCGTGAAAACGCTGAAAATAAAGGACTGAGAGATATTATGGCAAAAGACCAGAGAAATGTGGAAGCCATCACCCCCATGGAGGTGGACTTCGCCAAGTGGTATACCGACATCTGCCTGAAGGCGGAGCTGGTGGACTATGCGTCCGTCAAGGGCTTCATGATCCTGCGCCCCTATGGCTACGCCATCTGGGAGAATATCCAGCGCATTATGGACGGCATGTTCAAAAAGACCGGCCATGTCAACGTGGCCATGCCCGTTCTGATCCCCGAGAGCCTGCTGAAAAAGGAGGGCGAGCTGGTAGAGGGCTTCGCCCCGGAGGTGGCCTGGGTCACCATGGGCGGCAGCGAGAAGCTGGAGGAGCGTCTGGCCTTCCGCCCCACCTCCGAGACCATGTTCTGCGACCATTGGCACAACGTGCTGCAGAGCTATCGGGAGCTGCCCATGCTGTATAACCAGTGGTGCTCCGTCATCCGCTGGGAAAAGACCACCCGCCCCTTCCTGCGGTCCCGGGAGTTCTGGTGGCAGGAGGGCCATACCATCCATGAGACGGCGGAGGAGGCCATCGCCGAGACCGAGCAGCAGCTCAACTGCTATGCCGACTTCTGCCGGGATGCCCTGGCCATGCCCGTGGTCAAGGGCCGCAAAACCGACAAGGAAAAGTTCGCCGGCGCCGAGGCTACCTATACCATCGAGGCCATGATGAAGGACCGCAAGGCCCTCCAGTCCGGCACCAGCCACTACTTCGGCGACAAGTTCTCCCGTGCCTACGACGTGACCTTCACCGGCCGGGACAACAAGCTCCAGTACCCCTTCCAGACCTCCTGGGGCTCCACCACCCGCCTCATCGGTGCCTGCATCATGACCCATTCCGACAACAACGGTCTGGTGCTGCCGCCGGCCGTCGCCCCCGTGCAGGTGGTGGTGGTGCCCATCGCCCAGCACAAGCCCGGCGTTCTGGATGCTGCCAACGCGCTGAAATCCCGGCTGGAGGCCCTGGACCTGCGGGTGAAGCTGGACGACAGCGAGCAGTCCCCCGGCTGGAAGTTCGCCCAGTACGAGATGAAGGGCGTGCCCCTGCGTGTGGAGATCGGCCCCAAGGACATGGAGAAGGGTCAGTGCTGCATCGCCCGCCGCGACACCGGCGAAAAGACCTTCGTGCCTCTGTCCGACCTGGAGTCCGCCGTGCAGCAGCTGCTGCGGGACGTCCACGACAATCTGTATGCCATGGCCGAGAAGAACCTGGAGGACAACACCTTCGACCTGACCACCTGGGAGGAGGTCCGGGATATGGCCCAGGGCCGCGGCGGCTTTGCCCGCACCAAGTGGTGCGGCAGCCTGGAGTGCGAGCTGGCCATGAAGGAAAAGGCCGGCGTGTCCAGCCGCTGCATGCCTCTCAAGCAGTCCGGCACCGTGGGCAAATGCCCTGTCTGCGGCAAGGAGTGCACCACCGATATCTACTGGGGCGTGGCGTATTGACACCCTCTGACCCTTTGGGCACGGTCCACAAAAACCGCGCAGAAATTTCGTGAAAAAAATAGAAAAAGTCCCTTGACAAAAGGGACTTTTTCTATTATCATATAACGGTACGCGTGCGATGGGTGGTATACACCCGGAGGCGTTTACACTGCGATGAACCGGGAGATTGCGGCCCATGGCCGGTAACTTCCGGGGAGTATGTCCGATCATCGGGCGGCTGAGAAGATTCTGCACGTCAGCGTAGATCGCTGCGCCAGAAGGGCACCGGCCGGATTCAGCCGGTGTTTCTTATGAGCCGGAATGATACGCACGGAACGGCGTATAAGAAAATTCTCGCCGTACGGCAGTTGGTCACGCAATCAAAAACCGTACGAAGTATTGGAGGAGCAAACCAAATGGCAAAAGAAATGATTCGCATTCGTCTGAAGGCCTATGACCACCAGGTCATCGACCAGAGCGCAGAGAAGA
>UMHK01089785.1_pt1 | contig 20677 bp, 17 predicted proteins | sample 1965521 | NCBI WGS metagenome assembly UMHK01 (sample SAMEA4836097, study PRJEB28245) | human gut metagenome | biome: gut microbiome; material: fecal sample | place: Denmark | collected 2008
TGCGCGGTTTTTGTTGCCTGCTGCGACATCGTTTCATTTTCGCCGTCATATATTATGGTGCGATATGTTAAGTAAAACGTTTTATCAAGCAGTGTTGCAAACGATGTCTATTTTGGTGTGAATGGGGGTGAAATAGGCCGAATCGACAACGGCCGTGGTTGTGTCTAATAGTCCCCGCAACGTGCGAAACGCCGGTTTTCGCTATACGGTAGTAGGGGAAAGCTCCCGGTGCGGAATGTTGTCTAGCCACGGTCTGATAATCCTTTGCAGCCATTCGGGGCTGGTATGCGAACGCGTTTATGGGCGCGTTAACATAGAACCCGAAGGATGTTCTGGTTTGGTAACCGGAATGTCACATTCGACTCAGCTGTTGGGCTAGACTAACAGCTGACACAAGAGCAGGAGGCGTGAATGATTAGTGCATTGGGAGAGGGCATCATGACCATCGCCGATGGTCCAGAGATGCCGAGCATCAATGACTTCCTTCCCGATCCGTTTGTTTTTCAAGGCACGCCGTTCGCCATCAACCGCATCATCCTCGTTCGTATTCTTGCGACCGTCATCATGCTGCTGGTTCTCGGAATTACGGCAAGCCGTGCAAAGCTCATCCCTGGCCGTTGGCAGGGCGCAGTCGAATGGCTGATCGAGTTTGTCCGCGACAACATCGTCTATCAGGTGATGGGCGAGCTGCGTGGCAAGCGTTATGTGCCGATGATCACCACCGTGTTCTGCACGTTGCTGGTCTTCAATCTGTGCGGCATCATCCCGGGCTTCAACATCGCGGCAAGCGCGTCCATCACGCTGCCTCTGGTGTTCGCCATGTGGTGCTTCTGCCAGTACTGGATTGCCGGCATCCGTGAAAAGGGCCTTGGCCACTTCCTGAGGGACGAGATCTTCCCGAAGGGCGTTCCGGCCCCGATCTATATTCTGCTGTCCCCGATTCAGCTGCTTGAGCTGCTGATTATCCGCCCGTTCTCGTTGACGATCCGACTGTTCGCCAACATGGTTTCGGGCCACCTGATCCTTGCGTTGTGCCTCTCGGCCACGCAGTTCTTCCTCGTTGATGTGGTGAACAAGCTGATGATGCCGTTCGGCATCATCACCTTCGCGGCTGGCATGTTCATGTTCCTGTTCGAGGCGCTGGTCGCCTGCCTGCAGGCTTACATCTTCGCCATCCTGACCACCGCGTACATCAATATGAGCTATCCGGAGATCGACTGACCGCCGGCTTTTTAAGTGTTGCTTCTTGTCAAGCAATAACCAGAAAGGAAACAATCATGGATATCGTTACCCTCGCTGAGGTTGCCGGCAACCTGAACGTCGTTGGCTACGGCCTCGCCGCCATCGGCCCTGGCATCGGTCTGGGCATCCTGATCGGCAAGACCATCGAAGGCACCGCTCGCCAGCCTGAGCTCGGCAGCCGTCTGCAGACCCTCATGTTCCTGGGCCTGGCATTCGTCGAGGTGCTGGCACTGCTCGGCTTCGTGCTCGCCTTCATCAAGTAAGACTTGATCCCCAAGGTAAACACCGAAGACGCAAACGAACGTGAAAGGAGGAAGACACTATGGTGACCGCAGCTAGCGAGATGGAACTGTTCCTTCCGAAAAGCTACGACATTTTCTGGTCGTTGGTCATTCTGATCATCGTCGCCGTGTTCTTCTACAAGTTCTTCCTGCCGAAGTTCCAGGCCGTGTTCGATGAGCGCGCAGCCAAGATCGAAGGTGGCATCGCCAAGGCCGAACAGGCCCAGAAGGATGCCGACGAAGCCAAGGCGAAGTACGATGCCCAGCTGAGCAACGCACGCGTCGAGGCTTCCAAGATCCGCGACGACGCTCGCGCGGAAGCATCGCACATCATCGCCGACGCACGTACCCGTGCCGAGGCTGATGCGGCGCAGATCACCGCCACCGCCCAGCGTTCCATCGAATCCCAGCAGCAGCAGGCTCTGGTGAGCCTGAAGGGTGAGGTCGGCGTGCTGGCAACGGCACTGGCCGGCAAGATCCTGGGCAGCAAGCTGGAAAGCGACGACGTGCAGTCGACGATGATCGACCAGATGATCGCCGATCTGGACAGCGACAAGAAGTGATCGAAACCTTCAAGAAAGGGAGGTGACCAATGCGAGGAGAAGCATCGCGTATCGCAGACCGCGTTTCGCGTGACTCGCTGGCCCCCAAGCTGCGTGACAGCGGCGAGGACACATGGCGTATCGGGAACGAACTGTTCACGATCACCAACGTGCTCGACCACAACATCCAGCTTGAACGTGCCCTCACCGACCCGTCGCGCCCAGTCGAAGACAAGGTTGCGGTAGTCAAGACCCTCATTGGAGATGATGCCCATCCGTTGACGATGGAAATCATGTCCGATCTGGTGGACCGCCGTTGGAGCCGCGTATCCGACATCGCCAACGCCACCGAGGATTTCGGTGTGGATGGCATGATGTACTACGCGGACCACACGAATGCTACTCTGCAGGTCTCCATCGAGCTTGCCCAGCTGCATTCCGCACTGCTCAACCTTCCGGTCGTACGCAGCAAGCTGTATGACGCGACCGTCCCCGCCGAAGCCCGTATCAAGCTGCTGTACAGCCTGATCGGCAATGCCGACTTCAATGTGGTGACCAAGCGTCTGGCCGAGCATGCGACCTGCAATCTGCGCAATCGCCGCTATCTGCAGACCATTCAGTGGCTGATTAACAAGTTCTCCCGTCATATGGGCGAATCGATGGTCACCGTCACCACGGCAACGCCACTGAGCAAGGAGCAGGTCAAGAAGCTCGTCGCCATCTATTCGGCGAAGACCGGCCATCCGGTGCACATCAACTCGGTGGTCGATCCGACCGTCCTGGGTGGTATGCGCATCCAGGTGGGCGACGAGGTCACCGACAACACGGTGGTCGCACAGCTGCAACATCTTCAGCGCACGGTGAAGGCGACCGCCTGACGGCACGCCACACGGTGAACAAGCCTGAAACAAGACTTGACTGAATTTAAAAACAACAATAAGGAGTGATCATGGCAGAACTTACCATTGATCCCACCACGATACGCAAGGCGCTCGATGAGTTCGTCGAGTCGTACAAGCCGTCGGACACCCCGACCCAGGAAGTCGGTTATGTCGCGACCGCTGGCGACGGCATTGCGCACGTGACGGGACTGCCTGGTTGCATGGCCAATGAGCTGCTGACCTTCGAAGACGGCACGCTTGGCCTGGCGTTCAACCTTGACGCCCGCGAAATCGGCGTGGTTATCCTCGGCGATTTCACCGGTATCGAGGAAGGCCAGGAAGTGCGTCGTACCGGCGAAGTGCTCTCCGTGCCCGTCGGCGACGGCTACCTTGGCCGCGTCGTGGACCCGCTAGGCAACCCGATTGACGGTCTTGGCGAAATCAAGACCGAAGGCCGTCGTATTCTCGAGGCCCAGGCACCTGACGTTATGCATCGTCATCCGGTTGACGAGCCGTTGTCCACTGGCCTGAAGGCTATTGACGCGATGACGCCGATCGGACGTGGCCAGCGCCAGCTCATCATCGGCGACCGCCAGACCGGTAAGACCGCTATCGCAATCGATACGATCATCAACCAGAAGCGCAACTGGGAATCCGGAGACCCGAAGAAGCAGGTCCGCTGCATCTACGTGGCCGTCGGTCAGAAGGGCTCCACCATCGCATCGGTGAAGCAGTCCCTGGAAGAGGCCGGCGCTATGGAGTACACGACCATCGTGGCTTCCCCGGCTTCCGATTCCGCAGGCTTCAAGTACATCGCACCGTACACCGGTTCCGCCATCGGACAGCACTGGATGTACAACGGCAAGCACGTGCTCATCGTCTTCGACGATCTGTCGAAGCAGGCTGAGGCTTACCGCTCGATTTCCCTGCTGCTGCGTCGTCCGCCGGGGCGTGAGGCTTACCCGGGCGATGTGTTCTACCTGCACTCCCGTCTGCTCGAACGTTGCGCCAAGGTTTCCGATGACCTCGGCGGCGGCTCGATGACCGGCCTGCCGATCGTCGAGACCAAGGCGAACGATGTGTCCGCCTACATTCCGACCAACGTGATTTCCATCACCGATGGCCAGATCTTCCTGCAGTCCGACCTGTTCAACGCGAACCAGCGTCCTGCTGTGGACGTCGGCATCTCCGTGTCCCGAGTCGGTGGCGCTGCCCAGACGAAGGCCTTGAAGAAGGTCTCCGGCACGCTGAAGATCTCGCTGGCGCAGTACCGTTCGCTGGAATCCTTCGCCATGTTCGCTTCCGATCTGGATGCGGCTTCGAAGGCTCAGCTGAACCGTGGTGCCCACCTGACCGAGCTCCTGAAGCAGCCGCAGTTCTCCCCGTATTCGATGGAACAGGAAGTCGTGTCCGTGTGGGCCGGCACCCATGGCAAGATGGATGACCTGCCAATCAGCGACGTGTTGCCGTTCGAAAAGGGCATGCTGGATTATCTGGATCACAACACCGATATCCTCAAGACCATTCGCGAGACCGAAGACTTCACCGCCGACACCGAGGCTGCCCTCGACAAGGCCGTGGAAGCGTTCCGTGAGACCTTCGTGACCAGCGCGGGCAAGCCGCTGGTCGAGAAGAAGCCTGACGAGAAGCACACCACTCCGGTCGAGCAGGAAAAGATCGTCGCAGGAGAGAAGTGATTCATGGGCTCGCAACTCGCATTGAAATCTAGGATCGCCTCCACCGCGTCGCTGGAGAAAATCTTCAACGCGCAGGAGATGATCGCGTCTTCGCACATCGCCAAGGCACGTGACGTGGCCTTGAACGCGAAGCCGTATACCGATGCGATTTTCGACGCCGTGCAAGCGCTGGTGGCCCATACCCATATCGACCATCCGATCGTGAAAAAGAACGAGGACAACCCTCGCGTGGCTGTCCTCGCTCTCACCTCGGATCGTGGTATGGCAGGTCCGTACACCTCCTCGATCATCCGCGAAACGGAATCGCTGTTGGCCCGACTCGACGAGAAGGGCAAGCAGCCGGAACTGTATGTGTATGGTCGTCGCGGTGTGACGTATTACAAGTACCGCAACCGTCCGGTTGCCGGCACTTGGGAAGGCGATACCGACCAGCCCGGCGTGGAAGTCGCAGAGTCCATCTCGAAGGCACTGTTGGACGCTTATATGAAGCCGGCGGACCAAGGTGGAGTCTCCGAACTCTACATTGTGTTCACCGAGTTCGTGAATATGGTGGTTCAGAAGGTGCGTGTGCTGCGCATGCTACCCGTTGAGCTCGTGCTTCCGGAACAGCCGGAATCCGGTCCTGTGCCGGAATCCGATGCCGATGCTGCGACTCCTCTGTATGCGTTCGAGCCAAGCGTTGACGAAGTACTCGACGCGATTCTGCCGAAGTACATCCAGTCCCGTATCCATGAATGCCTGCTCACCGCAGCGGCATCCGAGACTGCAAGCCGACAGAACGCCATGCACACGGCTACAGACAACGCCCGCAGCCTGATCGATGAACTGACTCGCAAGCTCAACGCTTCGCGTCAGGCATCGATTACCCAGGAACTTACCGAAATCATCGGCAGCGCTGATGCGCTGAACAAGAAGGAAGAGTAGGAACGCATATGGCTGAGAATCAGACCACAGCGGCTCCCGAGACGGCTGCAGAGCCGACCGCTGGACGCGTTACGCGTATCCAGGGTTCGGTTATCGACGTCGAATTCCCGGTGGGCCACCTGCCCGACATTTACAATGCACTTACCGTTGAACTGGCCAACACCGGTGTCCACGAAGAGGGCGAGACCACCAAGAAGATCACCCTTGAGGTTGAACAGCATCTTGGCGATTCCACCGTGCGTACCGTCGCTCTGAAGCCGACTGACGGCCTCGTGCGTGGCGCCACCGTGTATGACACCGGCGGCCCGATCTCCGTGCCGGTTGGCGATGTCACCAAGGGCCACGTATTCGACGTGTCCGGCAACATCCTCAACAAGAAGGCCGACGAGACCGTCACGGTCACCGAACGTTGGCCCATCCACCGCAACCCGCCGGCATTCGACCAGCTGGAGTCCAAGACCCAGATGTTCGAAACCGGTATCAAGGTCATCGATTTGCTGACCCCGTATGTGCAGGGTGGCAAGATCGGTCTGTTCGGTGGCGCAGGCGTCGGCAAGACCGTGCTGATTCAGGAAATGATTCAGCGTGTAGCCCAGAACCACGGCGGTGTGTCCGTGTTCGCAGGCGTCGGCGAACGTACCCGTGAGGGTAACGATCTGATCGGCGAAATGGACGAAGCTGGCGTACTTGAGAAGACCGCACTGGTCTTCGGCCAGATGGATGAGCAGCCGGGTACCCGTCTGCGCGTGCCGCTGACCGCACTGACCATGGCAGAGTACTTCCGTGACGTACAGAACCAGGACGTGCTGCTGTTCATCGACAACATCTTCCGCTTCACCCAGGCTGGTTCCGAGGTATCCACCCTGCTCGGCCGTATGCCGTCCGCAGTGGGCTACCAGCCGAACCTGGCCGATGAGATGGGCGCGCTGCAGGAGCGCATCACGTCGACCCGTGGCCACTCCATCACCTCGCTGCAGGCCATCTACGTGCCGGCCGATGATTACACCGACCCGGCTCCTGCGACGACCTTCGCCCACCTGGACGCAACCACCGAGCTGTCCCGTGACATCGCCTCCAAGGGCATCTACCCGGCAGTCGACCCGCTGAGCTCCACCTCGCGAATCCTTGATCCGCGTTATGTGGGTCAGGCTCACTACGAGTGCGCCAACCGCGTCAAGGCGATTCTGCAGCGTAACAAGGAGCTGCAGGACATCATCGCCCTGATTTGCATCGACGAGCTCGGCGAAGAGGATAAGACCACTGTGAACCGCGCCCGTAAGATCGAGCAGTTCCTTGGCCAGAACTTCTACGTCGCCGAGAAGTTCACCGGCCGTCCGGGCTCCTATGTTCCGGCCGATGAGACCATCGAAGCCTTCACCCGCATCTGCGACGGCGTGTATGACGACGTCCCGGAGCAGGCGTTCTCCGGCATCGGCGGTATCGACGACCTCGAGAAGAAGTGGCACGACATGCAGAAGGAATACGGTGCGTGATGGCCGGATCGACATTGCAGGTGAACATCGTCGCCGCTGACCACCCGGTGTGGCACGGCACGGCGAAGTCCGTTACCATTCCCGCCTCCGAAGGCGGAATGGGCATCCTGCCCGACCATGAGCCTGTGCTGACTGTGATCAAGGAAGGAACCATCGTCGTGGTGGATCCTGAAGGCGAACGTCTCTCCTTCGAGGTGACCGACGGCTTCATCTCCTTCGATTCGAACAAGCTCACCGTCGCGGTCGAGCGTGGAACCAACGTGAAGCGCGCCGAATAAGCCGTTTCCGCTTGACGTAAGGTGGCCCGGTAATCGCAATATGTTTTTGTATTGCGATTCCCGGGCCGCTTTTGTCTTTTACGTGGCTTTCCGCCGCCGCGAATACGTATGCCGTACGTACGGCGACGCGCATGGTAGGGTAGTGCCTCGTGCGAATTATTGTTGCTGACTGCTCTGCCGAATATTCCGGACGATTGAACGCCTCCCTGCCGCTCGCCAAGCGCGTGCTGCTCATCAAGGCGGACAACAGCCTGCTGATCTTCTCCGAACTCGGCTCATACAAGCCGCTCAACTGGATGTCCGCGCCATGCAGCATCAGGGACATCACCCCCGACCACGCCGATGACGACGTTGATACTGAAGTGCCGCAAAAGGTGATCCGCGCGTCGGCCGACAAATCGAACGACGTGCTGGAAGTGACGTTGCAGCACATCTATTCGGACGAATCGTACGACCTCGGCGAGGATCCGGGCCTCATCAAGGACGGCGTCGAAGACCATCTGCAGAAGTACCTGGCCGAACAGATCGAACGCATCGGCAAAGGCGCGAAGCTCGTGCGCCGCGAATACCCGACAGCCATCGGACCGGTCGACATCATGGCAATTGACGGCAACGGCGAGCACGTGGCCATCGAAATCAAGCGCAACGGCGGCATCGACGGCGTCGAACAGCTCACCCGCTACTGCGATCTGCTCAACCGCGACCCGCTGCTGGCCCCCGTGCACGGCATCTTCGCCGCGCAGACCATCACCCCGCAGGCCCGCGTGCTCGCGCAGGACCGCGGTTTCAAATGCCTGATTCTCGATTATGAGGAGATGAAGGGCACCGAAGACGACTCTCTACGACTCTTCTAATGAAAAAGCCTCCCGGGTGGGAGGCTTTTTGCGGTTAGACCGGCTGGATCAGTAGGCGGCGAGAATGTCGACCACGAAGACCAGCGTGGAATTCGCCGGAATCTTCTCCTGATCCTTGTTTCCGTAGCCGAGGCTCGGCGGCACCACCAGCAGTACCTGGGAACCGACCGTGTGGCCTGCCAGACCCTGCTTCCAGCCCTTGATCACGCTGTCAAGCGAGAAGGCGGAGGACTGTCCGCGGTCCCACGAGGAATCGAACTGCGTGCCGTCAAGCAGCCAGCCGGTGTAGTGCGCCACCACGGACTGCGTATCCTTGACCACAGCGCCCTTGCCCTTGATGAGGTCCTGGGAAATCAAGGAATCGGAGCCCTTATAGCCATTCATGTCGATCGACGGCTTGCCGTCCTTGGCGAGCGTCACTTTCGGCAGGTCGGCCGGAATGTCGGCGACCTTCTCGCCGGTGGCCTTCTTCAGGGCCTTCGACTTGGACACCAGCGTGAGTGCCATCAGGTACGAGGTGCCGGAGGAATTCGAGTCGTTCACGCCGAACGCCACGGTGGAATTGAGCTTGAGGCTCTTGAAGATCTTGTAGTAGTTCTCGGTCATCTGGCTGGTATCCGAGGTGACTACGGTGGAGCAGTCGGGGGTGTTCTTCTCCCACGTGCTGGCCAGTTCGGAACCATCCTTGACGCTGATGGCGATGCCCTGCGAGCAGACGCGGTCGCCGTCCTCGATCTGGGCTCCGTCGCCCTTCTGCAGCACCACGTAGCTGTTGTCCTCAACCGTCATCGGCGTCTTGAACGAGACGGTCGGCTTCTTGCCGAGCTCGCCCTTGGCGGTCACGCCGGCGATCTGGTGCATGCCGATTTTTTCGGAAGATGAGGAGGAATCCGAGTTCGACTTGTCGGATTTCGCGCTGGAATTACCGCCGCACGCAGTGACGCCCAGGCACATGACCGTTGCGCAGACTGCCGTGACGGCCTTGGAAAGAAGTGATTTACGCATAGGGCCAACCATAGCGGCAAAGCATGATTTTCATGTTTTTTTCAGGCTTGTGCAAACGGACACTGTAGAATGGAAAAGCTATGACTGTATTGCAGGAAGAACAAGAGAAGCCGCAGATCGAGACGGGCCCTACCCGGCATGCGAAGATCATGCGTGGCATCGTCACGCCTATTTTCGGCTTGCTTGCCATCGCATGCGTCGTGTTTGGCGTGTTGAATTCAACCGTCTGGAAACCGGACAATGAGATCACCGCCGCCGCTCCGGTGAACGGTTCGGAATACGTGGTCACCGATCCGAACGTGCTGCAGCTGGTAGACAGCCGCGTCAATATTTCGGCCAAATCCCGTGACAAGAAATCCAATGTGTGCATCGCCATAGGTTCCGCGCGCGACGTTGCCGGATGGATTGCGGGAAGCAAGTACATGCGCGTCTCCGGTCTGTCCGATTGGACGACGCTTTCCACCATGAAGGTCTCCGCGCAGGGAACCGCGGACAATTCCCAGAACCAGGTGGCTTTCAAGGACTCCGACATGTGGCGCACCATCAAGTGCAATGACGGTGCCGTTGATATGCAGGTCAAAGGATCGAACAGCAATAACGCCGAGGATGTTGTGGCGTTGATTGATTTCGGCAACCGCAAGGGAGATACGGTCACTCTGAATTGGGACCGTCGTAACCTGCCGAATTTCGCCATGCCGTTGTATCTTGCCGGCGGACTGCTGGCGATTCTCGCCGTGCTTTCCGCTTCCGTATTCGCCATGCCGCCGCATAAGCGCCGCAACAAGCGCGCTTTCGCCATGGTCGAAGGCGTTGGCGTCAACGAAGGCGATGAGAACGAGGTTTCGGCTTGGGTGAAGAACGCCGAAACCGCCGCCAGCAACAGGGCACGGAGCAGGTCGCATCACGGCAGGCGTCGCCATGCGGAACATCGCACCGGCGGTCGTATGTCATCGTTCGAGGAAACGCAACAGCCCGTCATCGTCGATCCTGTGGCACGTAACCTGGTCGCCGACCAGCAGAACACGATTGCGGAAAGCCAGCCGACTGTGTCCGAATCGACCGTATTTGAATCGACGGCGGGCGAATCGTCTGTTGACGACGAGGCGACTTCCGTGATCTCGCAGGATGAGCTTGCCGCGTATTTCGCTCGTCTTGCCCAAGAGGAGGTTCAGACGGAAACGCAGGAAGACGGCCAAGAGGAGGACCAGTGATGAGGAAGCGTAGTCAGGCGATTATCGCGGCCATGCTCGCGCTGGGAATGGCCGTCGGCATGTGCGGTTGCGAAGGCCAGCTGCCGACCCCGAAAGCCACCACCCGGCAGGATGCGCCGAACTTGAGCGCCAAGCAGGAGCAAAAGGTCCGCACGAGGATTCTCAAAACGCTCGACCAGTGCAATCAGAACCGTGACACTGATACGTTGCCGACGATTCTCGAAGGTCCGGAACTGGACATCCGCACCAGCGAGCTGAACGTAGCGAAAGCCACGGGCAATCTTGACCGTAAGACCACCATCCCCACGGATCTGGCCCAGGCCGTGATCTCCACGGATGCCGGCTGGCCACGGTCCGTGTTCTCCATCACGTCCACAACCAAGGACCAGCAGTCCAAGCGTCTGCTGGTGTTCAGGCAGGATTCCGCACGCCAGAACTACAAGCTGTGGGGTGTGGCGCGACTGTTCTCCGGCGTGAAGATGCCGAGTTTCGAAATCTCCAAAACCGGCAGCGCGCAGGGAACGCCTACGGACACCGGTCTGGTCATGACGCCGAAAGCGGCGGTGGACGCGTATGCGGACCTGCTGCAGAACGGGGCGAACAGCAAGTACGCCAGCAAATTCGCGGATGATGATCTGCGATCGAAGCTTGCCGATCTGACTGCCCAGGTGCAGAAGGCCATGGAGCTTAACGAAGGCACGCAGCAGCAGACCTTCGAACCGGTCAATGGAGCCATCAGCGTCATGCGTTCCGCGGACGGCGGCGATCTGGTGGTGGCGCAGATCAACTCCGAATGGACGCGTTCCGCCGGCGCTGGCCGTGAATCGCAGCCGGCCTCTGACGCGGAAAAGGCGCTGTTCGGCAATGGCAAGGCCACCAGCACCATGAAGACGAGCTATGTGAACGTCATCGCGCTGTATGTTCCGCCGGCGAATTCCGGGCAGAAAATCACCGCGGTCGGTTCCGAACGCCAGCCGGTGAAGGTCGAAGCGCTGTAAAACGACGGGTCCTTGGACGCGCATCGTCGGCGGTTTTCCGCCTATCGCGCATCCGTGGGAATGAAAACCGGGAAATCGTTGTTGGCACCTATAGTTGGTGCCAGCAACGATTTCGTGTTTTTGGAGGCAAGTATGGCAGAGCAGCAAGCGTTCCATCCGGGTGTTTCATTGGCGGGAGCCGTTGATCTGGAAGCGCTCAAGCATCAGGTGAAGGCCGAGCCGGGGCAGGCGGGCGGCGCTCCGGCGGCTGGCGGATATGTCATCGACACCACGGAGAACACGTTCCAGGCCATGGTGCAGACCTCCGCCACGTTCCCGATTCTGCTGTTCCTGTGGGTGCCGACCGACGACCGTCTGTTCGCCATGGCACGCGCATTGGGTGACGCGGTGAACAAGCTCAACGGCCAGATCCAGCTGTCCCGCATCGACATCGCATCCAATCCCTCCATCGCACAGGCGTTCCAGATTCAGGGCGCGCCGGCGCTGTTCGCGTTGATCGGCGGCCGTCCGATGCCGATTCTGCAGGGCCTTCCGTCCGACGAGGAACTGCAGCAGATCACAGACGTGGTCGTGCCGAAGCTTATCGCCGTCGCACAGCAGGCCGGCGTGACCGGCACCGCTCCGTATTCGGGCGATCCGGATTCCGACGCGGCCAATTCCGCATCCGCCGGCAGTGTGCAGGATCAGGTGCCGCCGGAACATCAGGAAGCGTACATGCTGGCACAGCAGGGCGATTACGCCGGTGCCGCCGCCGCGTACGAGAAGGTTTTGGAAGCCGATCCGAACGATACGCGCGCCGCCCGCGAACGTGCGAAGGCGCTGCTGCTGGCCCGTTCCGCTAATGCGGACGTGCGCGTGGTGCGTGCCGCTGCCGCCGACAAGCCGGACGATGTGGACGCGCAGCTTGCCGTCGCCGACATCGACATGATCGGCGGGCAGATCCAGGACGCGTTCGACCGTCTGCTTGATTTCGTGGCGGCGGGCCACAAGGCCGACATCGAGCCGGTGCGCCAGCGTCTGCTCGAATACTTCACGATCCCCGAGCCGACCGACGAGCGTCTGAAGCGCGCCCGCCGTCGCCTCGCCACCCTCATGTACTGAGCGTGCAGCGCGTGCTGGTTGCGCCGAGCACTCTGATGCATTGAGCGCGCGTACTGACTTTCCCAACGATTGCAAGGTCTGCGTCACGTTTTTCGCCGAATCGTGTCGCAAACGGGCGCAGACCGTGTACAGTAGTGCGTTGCATGGGTTTGTAGCTCAGCGGATAGAGCGTCTGTCTCCGGAACAGAAGGTCGTGGGTTCGATCCCCATCAAGCCCACCGGGCAAGGCTCCAGTCGAACGGCTGGAGCCTTTTTGTTGCTCGTTTGTTGTATTTTTCCGCGGTTTTCCTTGCGATTCCGCCGTTTTCGTGCCTGCTGCGCCGTGTGGTGCCAACTCCGGCCATATCGTTCTGTGAACGGTTTTTCCCGCTTCCACCCATCGGAAAAGTATGATTTCAGGTGCGACGCAAATAGCGCATGTACGGGCATATTGGCACATACTTGGCGCGCGTTTACATACCTTGCGGCAACATACCTTACGACAAAGGAGAACAGTATGAGCGAAAAGCTGGAAGCAGTGGCCACCTCCGAAGCCCCGGCAGCACTCGGCGCCTACAGCCAGGCCGTGAAGGCCAACGGATTCGTGTTCGTCTCCGGCCAGCTGGGCATCGACCCGGCCACCGGCGAACTGGCCGGCGAGAGTGCGGGCGAGCAGGCCGCGCAGGCGCTGAAGAACATCAAGCACATCCTCGACACCGCCGGCTCCGGCATCGAGAATGTGGTCCGCGCCACCATCTACATGAAGAACGTCGAGGACTTCCACGAGGTCGACGACGTGTACGCGCAGACCTTCATCGGCTCCGTCAAGCCGGCCCGCGTGGCCTTTGGCGGCAACGACATTCCGAAGGGCGCGCTCGTCGAGATCGACGCCATCGCCGCGCTCTGAGCATTTCGCACGTTTCGTAGGTATCGCAAGCATTGCGATTACTGCGATTGCCTACCGCTACCTGCGATCAAACGGCCCGCACGCTTTTCCAGCATGCGGGCTGACGCTTTTTTACGGACTTCCGCGGGCTTCTGCACACTTCCGCGAACTATGGACGACCATCGCACGTTGCCGTGAATCTGACGTATAGTATTTGCGATTGTGCGGCCAGCCAAACTATGTGCCGTACCCAACCAAACGTAAGAGGAGCCGGAAGCAAGCATGGCGCAATCGCAAGAAAAGCCCGACGTCGAACAGGGCGGCCTGGAACGCAAGATGGAAACGCGCCACCTGACCATGATCTCGCTCGGCGGCGTGATCGGCACAGGCCTGTTTTTAAGCTCCGGCTACACCATCCATCAGGCGGGCCCGCTCGGCGCGATCATCGCGTACGCCATCGGTTCGCTGCTCGTCTACTTCATCATGCTGAGCCTCGGCGAGCTGTCTGTGGCCATGCCGTACGCCGGCAGCTTCCACCTGTATGCGAAGCGTTTCATCGGCCCCGGCACCGCGTTCACCATCGCCGTGCTCTACTGGCTGAATTGGGCGGTGGCGCTCGCCTCCGAGTTCACCGCCGCGGGCCTGCTGATGCAACGCTGGTTCCCGCATTCGCCCGCATGGATCTGGTCGGCCGCGTTCATCGTGGTCGTGTTCCTGCTCAACATCCTGTCGGTGCGCCTGTACGGCGAATCGGAATTCTGGTTCGCGTCCATCAAAGTGTTCGCCATCATCGCGTTCATCGTCATCGGCCTGCTCGCCATGTTCGGCGCGATTCCGATCGCCGGCTATGACCACGCGCCCATGTTCGAGAACTTCTACAGCGACGGCTGGCTGCCCAACGGCGTGCTGCCGATCTTCTCCACCCTGCTGACGGTGGTGTTCGCCTTCTCCGGCACCGAAGTGGTCGGCGTCGCCGCCGGCGAGACGAAGGACCCGTCCAAGGCGATTCCGAAGGCCGTGCACACCACCGTGCTGCGTCTGGCGATCTTCTTCATCGGCTCGATCGCCGTCATGGCCGCGCTGATTCCGTGGCGCAAGTCCGGCGTCGACGCGAGCCCGTTCGTGCTTGTGTTCCAGTCGATCGGCATGCCGTTCGCCGGCGACATCATGAACTTCGTGGTGCTCACGGCGGTGCTGTCCGCCGCGAATTCCGGCCTCTACGTGTGCTCGCGCATGGTGTGGTCGCTCGCGCAGGAGGGTATGATTCCGCGCAAGCTCGCCAAAACGAACTTCCACGGCGTGCCCGTTTTCGCGGTGATGTTCAGCATGGCCGGCTCGCTGCTGGCGCTGCTGTCCTCCGTGGTGGCCGCTTCGACCGTCTACCTCGCGCTGGTCGCGGTTTCCGGCCTGGCCACACTGGTGGTGTGGGCGTCGGTTTCCGTCTGCCACTTGCGATTCCGCCACCAATGGCTCGCGCAGGGACATACGGTTGGCGAGCTCAAGTACCGCGCGCCTGGCTACCCGTTCGTGCCGATCGTCGCGATTGTGATGTGCGTCGGCGCGCTGGTTCTGGTGATTTGCGATCCGTCGCAGCGCTCCACGCTGCTGTACATGATTCCGTTCGTGGCGCTGTGCTACACGGGCTACTACGCGTCCGTGGCGTGGCGTACGAAACGGCATGGCGGGCAGGACGATGCTCAGAACGCCTTGCAAAGCGTTCCGCAGGACGTATCGCAACCCCATCGTGAGGATGGACAGGAAGACTGATTCTGTCAGCGTGCCCGGTATTCTTGGAAGAATGAGTCCAGAAGCCCTTAGTGAACTGATTTTCAACATTGCCAACACCCTTGTCTCCGAAGGCAAGGCAGGCACCCTGACCGCCGATCTGATTCCGCCGCAGGCCAAGTTCGCCGTGATGCGCCCGAAGGACCGCGCACATGGCGATTGGGCGTCCAACGCGGCCATGCAGCTGGCCAAGAAGGCCGGCATGAAGCCGCGTGATCTCGCCGAACTGTTCGCCGCCGAACTGACCAATGCCGACGGCATCAAGTCCGTGGAAGTGGCCGGCCCCGGCTTCATCAATATCACGCTCGACTCCGCATCCGCGGCCGCAGTGGTGGACACCGTGCTCGAAGCCGGCAGCGACTACGGCAAGAACGACCACCTGTCCGGCAAGACCCTGAACCTCGAATTCGTATCCGCCAACCCGACTGGCCCGATCCACATCGGCGGCACCCGTTGGGCGGCCGTCGGCGACTCCATGGCCCGCGTGCTTGAGGCCAACGGCGCCAAGGTGGTGCGCGAATACTACTTCAACGACCACGGCGAGCAGATCAACCGCTTCGCCAAGTCGCTCGTCGCCGCGGCCCACGGCGAGGAAACCCCGATCGACGGCTACAAGGGCGCGTACATCGACGAAATCGCCAAGCGTGTCATCGACGAAGCCAACGCGGACGGCGTGGACGTGCTGAGCCTGCCGCGCGTCGACGGCGGCGCCGACCAGGACGGCAACCCGCTCGGCGAAGGCGATTCCGAACAGCGCGAGGAGTTCCGCAAGCGCGCCGTGCCGATGATGTTCGACGAAATCCAGCGTTCCATGAAGAACTTCCGCGTCAATTTCGACGTGTGGTTCCACGAGAACAGCCTGTATTCCGACGGCGAAGTGGACCAGGCCATCGCCGATCTGCGCGCCCGCGGCGACATTTACGAAAAGGACGGCGCCACCTGGTTCGAATCCACCAAGCACGGTGACGACAAGGACCGCGTGATCATCAAGTCCGACGGCAACTACGCGTACTTCGCCGCCGACATCGCCTACTACCGCAACAAGCGCCACCGCGAGACCAACCCGGCCGACGTGGCGATTTACATGCTCGGCGCCGACCACCACGGCTACATCGGCCGCATGATGGCCATGTGCGAGGCCTTCGGTGACAAGCCGGGCGAGAACATGCAGATCCTCATCGGCCAGCTCGTCAACGTCATGAAGGACGGCAAGGCCGTGCGCATGTCGAAGCGCGCCGGCAACGTCGTCACCATCGACGACCTGACCGACGCCATCGGCGTGGACGCCTCCCGCTATTCGCTGGCCCGCACCGACTACAACTCCCCGGTGGACATCGACCTGAACCTGCTGTCCTCGCATTCCAACGAGAATCCGGTGTACTACGTGCAGTACGCGCACGCCCGCTCCTGCAACGTGGACCGCAACGCGGCCGCCGCCGGCATCACCTACGAAGGCGCCGACGTGAGCCTGCTCGACACCACCGCCGACGGCGAAGTGCTCGCCGCGCTCGCCCAGTGGCCCGCCCTGCTGCGCGAAGCGGGCGACCTGCGCGCCCCGCACCGCGTGGCCCACTACCTGGAGGACCTCGCCGCCACCTACCACAAGTGGTACAACGTGGAGCGCGTCGTGCCGATGGAACTCACCGATCCGGAGGCCCGCGGGGAACAGGCCGACGCCATCCGCATCGCCAAGGCTCCGGAACCGGCCCGCGCCGCCGCGCGACTCAAGCTAAACGACGCCGTCAAGACGGTCATCGCCGAAGGCCTCGACCTGCTCGGTGTCACCGCTCCGGACAAGATGTGAAGCGAATCCACGAAAAAGGGAGATACGCAAACCATGCCTGTAAGCCCAATCTGGCCGGCCGGCTCGGCCGTGAACGACGAAGGCGAGATCACCTTCCACGGTCGTACCGCCGCAAGCCTGCTCGACGAATTCGGATCTCCGCTCTACGTCATCGACACCGATGACGTGCGCGCCCGCGCCACGAAATTCGTGCATGCCGCGTCCCACGCGTTCAACAACACCGTCACCCACGTCAGCTTCGCCGGCAAAGCGCTGCTGAGCAAGGAAATCTGCCGCATCGTCACCGAATCCGGCATGCTCATCGACACCTGCACCATGGGTGAGATGCGCATCGCGCTCGCCGCGGGCGTCCCAGGCCGCCGCCTCGTGCTGCACGGCAACAACAAGTCCGATGCGGAAATCGAGCTGGCCATCGAACAGGGCTTCAACAAAATCGTGATCGACGAGCCGGATGAGCCGGCACGCATCGCCGCGATCGCCAAGCGGCTCGGCAAGCGCGCCCGCGTCATGCTGCGCGTCACCTCCGGCATCCACGCCGGCGGCCACGAATTCGTGTCCACCGCCCACGAGGACCAGAAGTTCGGCGTGGCCCTGCTGCCCGCCGGAGCCGACGCCGGCAAACTCGGCGTGCTCGACGACCTCACCGACGTGACGCCCGCCGGCTCGAATGCACGACTCGGCGAACACGCCTCCGAAGTCCATGCGCAACGCGAGCTGCAGTACGACATCAAATACCCGTACGATTTGAGCCACGAGAAGGTCTCCGAAGGCGACCGCAAGCTCGCCGAAGCCATGACCATGGTGGCCGACGGCCCGGCGCTCGCCGTGCTCAAGGACATCTACCGCCGCCAGGACGTGCTCGAACTGGTCGGCGTGCACTCGCATATCGGCTCCAACATCCATGACGCGGACGCTTTCATCCAGGCGGCCAAGCGCATGATGCTGCTGCGCAAGACCTTCTACGCCACCGATGCGTACACCCTGCCGGAGGTCGATCTGGGCGGCGGCTATTCCGTGGCCTACACCGACGGCGAGGATTCCATGGACATCGACGTGGAGCTCGGCAGGCTCGCCGACGCGGTCAGCACCGTGAACCGCGCGCTCGGCATGCCGGCCCCGGTCATCTCCTTCGAGCCAGGCCGCTGGACGGTGGCCCCCACCGGCGTCACGCTGTACCGCGTGGGCACCGTCAAGCCGGTCGAGCTTTCCGGCGAGGCGAAGGACAAGTCAGGCAATCCGGTGACGGAACGTGTGTACGTGTCCGTGGATGGCGGCATGAGCGACAACATCCGTCCGGCGCTGTACGGCTCCGACTACACCGCGCGTCTGGCCAACCGCAAGGGAAACAAGCAGACCAAGCTGTGCCGCGTGGTCGGCATGCACTGCGAATCGGGAGATATCGTCGTCAACGAGGTGCGGCTGCCCGCCGACATCAAGCGTGGCGACATCCTCGCGGTGCCGGTCACCGGCGCATACGGCCGCACGATGGCCAGCAACTACAACCAGGCGCTGATTCCCGCCGTGGTCGGCGTCGGCGAGGCCGGCGCACACGTTATGATCCGCCGGCAGACGATCGACGATCTGCTGAGCTGGGACGTCAGCGAATAGTCCACGATTGCGTCTCACGGTATGGACGGTTTTCGGGCTTCCTTGCGGGGAAAGCTTCGGAAACCGTCCATTTTCTTGATATTCCGCGGCCTTACGTCATATTGAGACCGTACAATAAGCAAGGTCACACCAATACTTCACATTCAAGGGAGGATGCCTTGGCACAGGAAGATGTTGCGCCGATTCGCGTTGGATTGCTGGGCGCAGGTACCGTTGGTTCCCAGACCGCACGCCTGCTGGTCGAGCAGAAGGACGAGCTTGCCGCACGTATCGGACGACCGATCGAGCTGACCGGCGTCGCCTGCCTCGACCCGGTGGAAACCGATCCGTTCCCGTGGATCGACAAGGCCATCGTGACCACCGATACCATGAGCGTGGCCACCAATTCCGACATCGTCATCGAGCTGATCGGCGGCACCGGCGTGGCACGCAAGTTCGTGCTCGCCGCCATCGAATCCGGCGCCTCCGTGGTCACCGCCAACAAGGCGCTGCTGGCCAAGTATGGTCCGGAGATCTACGCGGCCGCCGAAGCCAAGGGCGTCGACATCTACTTCGAAGCCTCCGTGGGCGGCGCCATCCCGTTCCTCAAGCCGCTGCGCGAATCCCTCGTCGGAGACAAGGTGACGAGCATGCTCGGCATCGTCAACGGCACCACCAACTACATCCTCGACGAGATGACCACCAAGGGCCTCGACTTCGATGACGTGCTCAAGGACGCGCAGGCCAAGGGCTACGCCGAAGCCGATCCGACCGGCGACATCGAGGGCTACGACGCGGCCAACAAGGCCGCGATCATGGCCACCCTCGGCTTCCACACCTCCGTCACCATCGACGACGTCTCCGTCGAAGGCATCACCAAGATCACCGCCGACGACATCGCCGCCGCCACCGCGGAAAACAAGGTGATCAAGCTGCTCGCCGTCGTGGAGAACACCGATGCCGGCGTGTCCGCGCGCGTCTACCCGGCACTGATCTCCAACACCCATCCGCTGGCCTCCGTGCACGGCTCCTTCAACGCCGTGTTCGTCAAGGCCGAAGCTGCGGACGACCTCATGTTCTACGGCCGCGGCGCCGGCGGCGCTCCGACCGCTTCCGCGGTCGTCGGCGACGTGGTCACCGAAGCCCGCCATATCGCACAGGGCTGCACCGGTCCGTCCATCCCGCTGTACAAGGATCTGAAGAAGGCTCCGATCGAGGCTTCCAAGGCCGAGTTCGCGGTCCGTTTCGTGATTCACGACAATCCGGGCGTGCTCGCCGCGATCGCAGCCAAGTTCGCCGACCATGGCGTGTCCATCAACGGCGTGAACCAGGATCTGAAGCCGACGCTGAAGGATCCGGGCTATGACGGCGAGCTGCAGCAGCTGCGTCTGGTCACCCACATGACCGATGAGCTCACTCTGCGCGAAACCGTCAAGGACGTGTGCGAGCTGGATTGCGTGTGCGGAGAGCCGTCGATCCTGCGCGTGCTGAACTGATATCGGATGCGATTCGGGCCCATGATGCGATTGGGATGCAAGCCATGCCAAGCCGCCGTCATGGGCCCGAATACGATGCACGGGTGCGGTTCCCCCTGAAATTTGACTCTGGCACTGCCACGGTATACGGTGCTTGATTTGTAATGAAGATGTGACGAAGGACGACGAGAGATGACTCCAGTTACCCGCAAGGTGCGTGTGAAGGTTCCGGCCACCAGCGCCAATCTTGGCTCCGGTTTCGATACGGTCGGTTTGGCCTTGGACTATCATGACGAGCTTGAATTCACGCTGAGCGCCGACCCGGTGAACACCGCGGCGCAGGTGATGATCGAAGGCGAGGGCGAGGACACCCTGCCTCGTGACGAGACGCACCTGGTGGTCTCCACGTTCCGCCGCGCATGCCAGACCTTCGGTCTGGGACGCGTCGGATTCATTCTGCAGGCGCACAACAACATCCCGCAGGCGAGAGGCATGGGTTCCTCCGCCGAGGCCATCGTCGCCGGCATCGCCGCCGCGGCCGCCTTCGCGCAGGATGACGACCTCAATCGCGACGCCGTGTTCGAGCTGGCCGCTGCCATCGAAGGCCATCCGGACAACGTGGCCCCGGCCGTGTACGGCGGCCTGACCATGTCC
>UMHK01024636.1_pt1 | contig 20544 bp, 19 predicted proteins | sample 1965521 | NCBI WGS metagenome assembly UMHK01 (sample SAMEA4836097, study PRJEB28245) | human gut metagenome | biome: gut microbiome; material: fecal sample | place: Denmark | collected 2008
CTGTAGGCCTTCCGGTCGGGGCGTACCGACGCGTCGGGTCTTTAGGGCGGAGCCCTAAATGACTTTGGGTTACTTTTCTTCACAGAAAAGTAACCCCCCGCCGGGCAGGCGTACAAACAAAAACCTTTTATAAAACTATGCGACGCCGATAGGCGAGATATAACTATTTCCATAGTATCTCCCGTCAACCCCTCAGTCAGCCTTACGGCTGCCAGCTCTCCTTACACAGGGGAGACTATGGGTTGGGGTGAGATGGGTTTGGCCGGGAAAAGAAAAAACTCCCCGTATGGGGAGCTTTTTCTATGTACGCTTATTCTTCCTGCGGTTCCCCCTTGGGGTGGTTCACCAGGTAGGAGAGGGTCAGCAGGCTATCGCCCAGGTGGACATTGACCGAAGGATATTCCTCATACTTCAGCTTAAAATCGTAGCTGGAGAAATTCCAGAACGACCGGATACCGGATTCCACCAGTGTTTCCGCCATCTGTTCAGCGGCATCCCGGGGAATACACACCACCGCCATGTGCGGGCCGCGCTGACGGCAAAATTCCGGCAGGGTGGCAATATCCTGCACTGTCAGGCCATTGGGAAGCACCTGACCGATCTTCTCCGGGGATTTATCGAAGGCCCCGATCAGCTCAAAGCCGCGGTCCCGGAACAGGTCGTCCTCCCGGATGAGGCTCTGGCCGCGGGTGCCGCAGCCGATGAGAATGGCCGGGATCTTTTTTTCGACGCCCAGGATAGCGCCGATCTCTTTATACAATAGCTCCACATTGTAGCCATAGCCCTGCTGGCCAAAGCCACCGAAGCAGTTTAGGTCCTGACGGATCTGACTGGCGGTGACCTTCATCTGCGCGGCCAGCTCCTTGGAGGAGATACGGGTCACGCCGCTGTGCAGCAGCATCCCCAAATAGCGGTAGTACCGCGGCAGGCGCCGGATCACCGAAATGGAAACCGTTTTTTCGTTCATGCTCGCTCACCTCGTATTATCCTGCGGCACGGTGGGGCATACGCGGGGTGCCGCTTTATCTATATGATACCGCTTTTTCGGCCGTTCGTCAACTTTTTATCTAATTTTGGGGAGGCACCTGCTTATGCACAATTGCAAACATTTCATGAAAATTTCTCACTTTCGTTTCTTTTTGCGGTGGGATTTGTTATAATGAAAATAGAAGTACCCGCTCCTGGGCGGAGCGCTATGCAAAAATAACATAAAGGAGCGTTGACCCAGTTGGTGACTACCCGCAAGCCACAAAAACTGCATCCTACCGTGCTGGTATTGGTGACCGACCAGCTTAGCTGCGACCGTTTGATCCTGGCCGGGAGAGCCCTAGCCGATGAACACCAGTGCGTACTGGAGGTACAGAATATCGCGCGGTTTGGCAATGTGCCGGACCCCGCCGCTATAGAGCACCTGTACCGCACCAGCCTGAATGCCGGCGCCCGCATGACCGTGCATTACAGTGAAGACCCTGAACGCAGCCTGGTGCAGCTGCTGGCGGAGAGTCTGCCCCACTATGTGGTGACCGGTATGCCCGGCGGCGGCAGCGACCTGCTGCCCCGGCTGTGGACTCGCTTTGAGTACCTGACCTTTTACACCGTGGACCCTGCCGGCGATGCGCAGGAGGTGACCGCGGTGGACCGCGCGCTGGTGTAAGCGCAATAAAACCGAGGAGAACAAAAGAGGTATGGAGAAGAGAACCTTTACCCTGGATTCCAGCGATGGCAAAAGCAAGCTTTCGGGCTTTTTATTCCTGCCGGAGGGACATCCCCGCGCTGTGGTACAGATCTGCCACGGCATGTGCGAGTACATCCTGCGGTACGAGGAGCTGGCCCAGCACCTGACCAACGCCGGTTATGCCGTTTGCGGTATTGATCACCTGGGGCACGGCTCCACCGCCCGTCTGAACAATGAAATGCTGGGCTACTTTGGCGAAAAAGGCGCCTGGAACAACCTGGTGGAGGATCAGGAGATCGAGCGGAAGGCCATAAGCGCCCACTTTGCCGGGCTGCCCTACTTCCTGCTGGGACACAGCATGGGCTCCTTTGTGGCGCGGCTGTACGCCGCCCGCTACGGCAAAAACCTCCAGGCGCTGCTCATCAGCGGCACTGCCGGGAAGAACCCCGCCGCCGGTCCCGGCAAGGCGCTGGTTGCCTTGATTTCGCTGTTCGGCGGCAAGAAGGGGACCTCCAAGCTGCTGTATATGCTGACCACCGGCAACAACAATAAACAGACCGAGCAAAAGACCTTGGTGGACTGGATCTGCCACGACGAGGAGGTCTGCCGCAAGTATATCAAGGACCCCTGGTGCAGCTTTATCTTTACCAATAGCGGCTACGGCGAGCTGCTGGAGCTGGTGGACCGCTGCAACCGTCCCGAATGGTATGCCGCCATCCCCAAGGACCTGCCCGTGTGGCTGTACGCCGGGGATGAGGACGCCGTAGGCAATAACGGCAAGGGCGTCACCGAGGTGTACGAGGGCCTGAAGGCCCAGGGACTAAAGGATGTCACCATCACCCTGTACCCCGGTGCCCGCCATGAGGTGCACAATGAGGCACTGAAGGAGGAGCTGTTCCGGGATATCATTGATTACCTGGACAGCCACATGCCCAAGGCCGAATGACCCACCGAAAAGTACAAATCCCCGTCTTTTGGCGGGGATTTTTGTTTCATGAAACATTTTGCCTTCACTTGACAAGAGCTCATTTGCTTTTGGGAGCACACAAAAGGCGGCACAGCCACCAGTACTGCGCCGCCTTTTGCGGGATGATCTATCGGAAAAGTGTGTGATATGTATGGGTTACGCCTCTACCTTGTTTTTCTCCGCATGCATGATGGGCAGCCACTCGGTAAACGCAATGATAAGCGAAACAAAAATACAGATAGGGCTGAGCACGATGCAGTTGATAAATTCCTTACGAGCTTCGATGTACGCCTGGGTATGCATAATGATATCCTCCTCATAAACCTCTCGGGGTTTTGGTTTGGTACCATTATACGGCTGTCCAACGCTAATTTTTCGGAAAAAAACTCTCCCACATAAATCTTAGCGAATAATTTATCTTTCTGTCCCGGCACAGCATGGTATAATGGGTTGGAACATTATAAATGGATAGGAGGTGAACGGCATGATCCCCAAAAAAGAATGGGCGCGGGACACCCTGCGGATGCTGCTTCTATTGGGGGCAGCGGTGGCCGTATGCAGCGTGCTTTCCCGCGTGCACGATGACAACAACCCCTTTGCCGTTCTCATCTTTGTGCTGGCTGTCGCCATAGTGGCACTGGTCACCAACGGCTATGTGTGGGGTGTTCTGGCCTCGGTCATCGGGGTGTTCTGCGTCAATTACATGTTCACCTACCCCTTTTGGAGCTTTGATATGAGCATCACGGGTTACCCGCTCACCTTCGTGGTCATGCTGGTGGTCTCGGTGGTCATCAGCACCCTTACCACTCGGGTAAAGCAAACCGAACGCCTGCGGTATGAGATCGAAAGCGAAAAGCTTCGGGCGGATCTTTTGCGGGCTCTCTCCCATGATCTGCGCACACCGCTCGCCTCCATTGAGGGTGCCGACAGCCTGCTGCTGGAGCAGCCCGACTTGAGCGAAGCGGAGCGCCGTACCCTGCTGGAGCAGATCCGTCAGGAGACCCGGTGGCTGACCCGCATCACCGAAAATATGCTCTCGGTCACCCGTATGGCCGGGGAACAGGTAAGCCTGCACCGCACCGATGAGGTGGTGGAGGAGATTGTGGACAGCGCCGTGATGAAGCTGCGGCGCAGCCGCCATGCCCTGCCGGCCACGGTCATCCGCCCGCAGGAGATCCTGACCGCCCCGATGGATGCCACCTTGATGGAGCAAGTCATTCTGAACCTTTTGGAAAACGCGGTGAACCACGCCGAGGGCGCTACCCGCATCCGGGTGGAGATCGCCGGGCAGGGGGATACCGTGATGATCGCTGTGGAGGATGACGGCGCGGGCTTCCCTCCAGAGCTGCTCCCCCAGCTTTTTGACCGCAAGCTGCTGCCGCAGCCGCGCTCCTGCGCTGATGGCCGCCGGGGACTGGGACTGGGGCTCACGCTATGCAGCGCCATCATAAAAGCACACGGCGGCCGCATGACCGCCGAAAACCGCCCCGAGGGTGGAGCGCGGGTATGCCTGTGGCTGCCTGCCGGAACCGAAGATGAGGAGGAAACCGAAGGATGAAACACTGCGATAAGATCATGATCGTAGAGGATGACGCCGGCATCCGGCACTACCTGCAAAGCACCTTGAGCAACGCGGGCTATGATACCGTCGCCGTGGGGGATGGCCGCTCGGCGCTGGCGTTGGCGGCCTCCCACTGTCCCGATTGCGTCCTGCTGGACCTGGGCCTGCCCGATATGGATGGCATTGGCATCATTCAAAGCATCCGCAAATGGAGCAGTGTTCCCATCATTGTCATTTCTGCCCGCATGACCGAGGACGACAAGGCCGGCGCACTGGATCTTGGTGCGGATGATTACCTCACCAAGCCCTTTGGCACCGTGGAGCTGCTGGCGCGCATCCGCACGGCGCTGCGCCACACCCGCAAGGCCTGCGGCGGCGAGGAGCTGCGGGAGGGCCAGTACATCGTGGGGGATCTTGTCATTGACTACAATAAGCACCGGGCCTACCTGGGCGGCGAGGACGCCGGCCTGACCCCCAGTGAGTTTAAGATCCTGGCGCTGCTGGGCCGCTATGCCGGGCGGGTGCTTACCTACCAGCAGATGCTGCGGGAGCTGTGGGGCCCCGCGGCCAACCCCCGGGATAATAAGCTGCTGCGGGTCCATATGGCCAACCTCCGCCGCAAGCTGGAGAAAAATCCCGAAGAACCCCGGTACCTCTTTACCGAGGTGGGCGTGGGCTACCGCCTGGCGGAGGGGGAAGGCACCGAACCGCTGGAGTCAGATTCCACCGAGGAAACCGAAGAATAAAAAAATTCCCCTGTCCACCCGCGTGGGTCTGGACAGGGGATTTTACCTTTGCTTGACAAGGACACACACGCTTTTCGGAGTTTTTGCGCGGGAGAAATGGCGTCCGAGGAAGCGCGGAGCGGCAGGCAGGCTGGCGCCTGTCAACGCGACGCACAAAGTCGGACGGTATTTATATCCGCAAAAGCCGTATGTGCTCTTGCCAAGCGAAGGTATATTCATCACAGGGGCGGGAAGAATTCGTTCTCTCGCCGTTTTGCGTAGGTCTGCTCCACCAGCATGGCACGGTGGGAGCAAAACGCCGCGTCGGCGAAATATTTGGCCCCGGTGGGGCATCCCTTTACACAGGCCTGGCACTTGATGCAGATGCCGCCGCATTCCTCCGGGGTCTCTCTTGGGATGGACCCCATGGGGCAAAGCGCCGCGCACAGCCCGCACCGGGCGCATTTCAGGGGGTCGGTCAGCGGCTTCGCCTTCAAAAAGCGCGCTGGTTCCCCATTCAGTCCCAGCGGGGTGTAGTAGGGCCCAATCGGCTCCCGGCCGGGCACCGCTGCCGGAATGGGCCGTTCCCGTTCCCGCAGCGTATGCGCCGCGTTCCGGGCAAAGGCCTCCGCCGCGGCAATATCCTCGGCATCCGGCCGGCCATGGGCCAGCGCCGGCGCAAAGGCATGCTCGCCCACCATTGCCGCCGCAGCCGCCGGGCAAAAGCCGTTCCCGGAAAGCACCTCGCACAGCTCCTTCAGGGCGTCATCATAGCCGCGGTTGCCGTACAGTACCACCGCCACGGCCGCCGCGCCCCCGCCGGTAAAGCGTCCCCGCAAAAAAGGCAGCAGCACATTGGGCAGCCGCCCCGCGTAGGTCGGGCTCCCCCAGAATATCAGATCTCCTTCGCCAAAGGCATAGTTTTGTTCCCGTGCCGGGGGCAGGGTGTAGTCCAGCTCCCGCACCGGCAGGGCCAGCGCTTCCCCGGCCGCTTCGGCCATCCGCCGCAGCACCCGCCGGGTACTGCCGCAGGCACTAAAGTACACCGCCCACACGCTTTCAAAACGCATAAATTTCCCTCACTCGGTAAAAAGCACCGCGTCCATTTCCCGCAGGTCGGGGGCAATCAGCGGGGTAAATTCCATCTTCTCCAGAATATCCCGCCGCAGGTCCACCCCGGGGGCGATCTCGCACAGCAGCAGGCCCTCCGGCGTCAGGCGGAACACCGCGCGCTCGGTGATATACAGCACCTGCTGGGTCCCCTTTTGGTTGGAGTACTCCCCGGAAAAGGTGATATGCCCCACCGCCTGCCGGAACTTGCGGATATTGCCGTCCTTTATGATGCGCAGCCGGCCGCCTTCCAGCCGGATCTCGCTTTCCCCGGCGGTAAAGCTGCCCATAAAGCACACCTTTTTCGCTCCCTGCGAGATATTGATGAACCCGCCGGGCCCGGGGATCTTCTCCCCAAAGCGGCTCACATTCACATTGCCCTCCCGGTCAAATTCAGCCCCGCCCAGGCACGCCACATCAATGCCGCCGCCATCATACAGGTCAAAGATATCCGGCTGCTTTATCATGGCATCGGCATTGTAGGCGGCGCCGGTCAGCAGACCGCCCTGCGGCGCCCCGCCTATCGTCCCGGATTCAATGCTGAGCGTCACCCGCTCCAGCCATTTTTCCTCGGCCAGTACATTGGTGATAAGGGTAGGCACCCCGATCCCGAAATTAACAAAGTCACCGTCCTTTATTTCCGCGGCGGCCCGGCGGGCCATCACCTTTTTGATGTCCGGCGGCACCGGCGGCAGCCCCTCCAGCGGGATGCGCACCCGCCCGGTAAAGGCCTCCACCCAGCGCTCCTCGGTGACAAACTGCTGCCGGGAGTTTTCCTCCCGCCCCACCACGATGTAATCCACCAGGCAGCCCGGCACCACCACATCCTTGGCGTTCATGGTGTGGGCGGGCGCCAATTGATCCACCTGGGCCAGCACCAGTCCGCCGCTGTTGTGGGCGGCGGCGGCCATCTCGTACTGCTCCAGCAGGAAGGCCTCCTTTTCCATGCTGATGTTCCCATCGGCATCGGCAGTGCTGCCCTTGATGATGCAGGCATCCAGCGGGAACGCCGGGAAAAAGAGCTGCTCCTGCCCGGCCAGCTCCACCAGCTGCACCACTTCCTCGCCGCTTTCCCAGGCCTTTTGGTTCATGCGGCAGCCATCCCGCCGCGGGTCCACAAAGGTCCTGAGCCCCACTGAGGTCAGCACCCCCGGCTTTTTCCCGGCGATGGCCCGCATCATGTGGGACATGACCCCCTGCGGAGCCATAAACAGCGCAAAATCCCCTGCGCTGATGTGGGGGTAAATGGCATTGGCCAGGCTGAGATTGCTGCACAAAAGCCGGGAGAGCATCCCCCGGTGCGCAAAATGATTGATGCCCCGGCGGCGGCCATCGCCGCCCAAGCCCGCCACATTCACCAGCCGCAGGTCACGGGGGTGGCCCTCCCGCAGGAAGCGCTCCTCCATCTCACACAGGATATCCTCCGCCAGCGAAAAGCCGATAAAGCCATCCACCGCCACCGTCATGCCGTCCCCAATCAGGGCGGCGGCCTCGGCGGCCGAGATCACCTTTGCCATGCTCTCTCCTCTCTCATTCCCCGGTAAATATCCGGGGCCGTTTTTCCAGGAAGGCCGTCATGCCCTCTTTGCGGTCCCGGCTTTCGCCGCATTCGCCAAAGAGACTCCGTTCCCATTCCAGCGCCTCCTCCAGCAGCATTTCCCGTCCGCCGTTCACGCTCCGCTTGGCGCGGGTCACAGCGTAGGGGCTGTTCCGGGCGATTTCATCCGCCAGGTTCAGTGTTTCCTCCAGCAGGCTGCCGGCAGTAAAGACCCCATTTACCAGACCCCATTCCCGGGCCGTTTCGGCGGTAATTTCCCGCCCGGTAAAGATCATCTCCTTGGCCCGCGTTTCACCGATAAGCCGGGGCAGCCGCTGGGTGCCGCCCGCCCCGCATATGGTGCCCAGGGTCACCTCCGGCACCGCAAAGCTCGCCGCCATGGAGGCGCAGCGCAGGTCACACGCCAGCGCCAGCTCACAGCCGCCGCCCAGCGCCATGCCGTTCACCGCGGCCAGCACCGGCATCGGTAGCTCCTCCAGGTTGGTGTTCAGGCGGCTGCCCAGCAGCGCCCAGTCATACAGCTCCCGGCCATCCATGGCCGCCATCTCCCGTATATCCGCCCCGGCGCAGAAGAACCTCCCCTCCCCGGTGAGTACCAGGGCCCGGGGGGCGCGGCGGCGCACCTCATCCAGCAGGGCTTCCAGCTCCGCCATGGTGCGGCGGTTCAGCACAAAGGGCTTACCCTCCCCCGTCATCGTCAGCAGGGCCAGCTCAGGGCTGGGCATGGTCAGTATCGTTTTCATGGGTTTTCTCCTTCTTCTCTCAGCCCAGCCAGATACAGATGGGCAGCGCGATGAGGAAGGTACACAGCACCGGGATCACCGCGCAGGTCACAAAGTTATACTTATAGCTGGCCTTGTGGGTGGTGTGACAGATGCCGAACACCGAAACAATGGAGCCGTTCCAGGGCATGGAATCCAGCCCCCCGGAGCCGAGCGAGCACAGCCGGTGGATAAACTCCAGGCTGTACCCCTGCCCCGCGTAGCTCAGGAAGATCTCCTTCAGCGAGGTATACATCAGCGTCAGCCCGCCGGAGGAGGAGCCGAGGATGCAGGCGAAAATATTGCTGCCCACGGCGGCCACCACATAGGGGTTCGCGGTGGAAGCCTCCAGCAGCTCCACCGCCCAGGCATAGAAAGGGGTGATCTTCGCCACCGCACCAAAGCCCACAATGGTAGCCGTGTTGATGATGACCGTCACGGAGCTGCCCGCCGCCTGGTTCATGGTGGAGAGCATCTCTCCCCACGGAATGCTGCGCCAGAAAAGCCCCAGCGACAGCACAATGCCGATGAGCAGGCAGGCCACAATGCCGATCTCCGTCACATTAAAAAGCACGATAACAGCCGTCAGCGGGATAAAGCTGACCACGGTGCCGGGAGTGGGCCCCTCATGCTGGCGCACACCGCCCTCCGGTGGGGTAAAGTGCTCACCCCGTCCCTTTGCCTTCTTTGCCTGGCGGTTCATGTACCACACAATCAGCACCGCCATGACGACCGAAGCTGCCAAGCCGGGGATCAGCCCGGCGTAGGAGGGGGTGCCCAGGCTCTGCATCGAAACGATGTTGCAGATCTGCGGTGAAAAGGGCCCGGTCATCGCAAAGGTCCACATGCCGCCGCACACAATACCCGGCAGCAGGTAGGTGGGCAGGTCCGCCTCCTCAAAGAGCTTGAGCGCGATGGGATAGATGGCGAAGATGATGACAAAGCTGTTGATGCCGCCATAGCTCAGCAGCGCCGCCGAAATCAAGCACGCCACCATGCAGTTTTTGGCGCTGAACCACCGCACCACCGTTTCGCCGATCTTCGCCGCCGCCCCGCTGATCTGGTACAGGCTGCCCAGGATGTTCCCCAGCAGGAAGATCATAAAGTAGGAAACAAAGAAGGAGCCGACGCCCGCTACATATACCCCGGTCACCGAATCCAGCACCGGCAGCCCGCTCATCACTGTTACCAGCAGCGCCGCCAGCGGCCCCACTATAATGGGCGAGACCCGCCGGAAGATGAGTACGGTCATGCCGCACAGTGCCAGCAGGATGCCCAGTCCGCTTAATATCACTTCATTCATGGAGGTGTACTCCTCTCTTTTCGGTCATTTTTTTCCGCTTCTCTATGTGCAGAAAAGGAGGACAATGGGGCTGGCATTGTCCTCCTCTCCGCGAAGGGGAACATGAAAATGAAGAGAAAATCAATCAGAACTTCGCGTGGAAGCGCTCCTCGTATACCTTGATGAGCCCCTCCCGGAAATCGGGATGCGCGATGGCGATGAGCTCTCTGGCTCGCTCACGCAGGGTCTTGCCCTTCAGCTGGGCAATGCCGTACTCGGTCACCACATAGTTCACATCGTAGCGGCTGGTGGTCACGGCCGCGCCCTCATCAATCAAGGGAACGATCTTAGAGATGGTGCCCTTGGCGGCGGTGCTGGGCATGGCCATAATGGTACGGCCGCCCCGGCTCATATTGGCACCGCGGACAAAGTCCACCTGGCCGCCCACGCCGCTGATCTGCCGCAGACCCACGCAGGTGGAAACCACCTGGCCCATCAGGTCCACCTGCACGCAGGAGTTGATGGAAACAAGGTTATCGTTCTGGCAGATGACACGGGGATCATTGACATAGTCCACCGGCATCATGGCCACCTCGGGGTTGTTATCCACATAGTCATACAGGCGGCGGGTGCCCATCAGGAAGGTCGCCACGCTCTTGCCCTTGTGAATGTTCTTCTTCGCATTGGTGATAACGCCGGCCTCTACCAGCTCTACCACGCCGTCGCTGAACATCTCGGAATGGATACCCAGGTCCTTCTTGTCCTTCAGGAACAGGAGCACCGCGTCGGGAATGGCGCCGATGCCCAGCTGCAGGCAGTCGCCGTCCTTCACCAGGGAGGCAATATTCTCGCCGATGGCGCGCTCCACATCGCCGATATGGGGCGGGGCCAGCTCGATGAGGTCAGTCTCCTGCTCCACAATGTAATCCAGCTTGCTGACATGGATGAAGCTGTCACCCATGGTGCGGGGCATCTTGGGGTTGATCTGCGCGATCAGCAGGTCGGCGCACTCGGCGGCGGGCTTGGTGTAGTCGCAGGAAACGCCAAAGCTGCAATAGCCGTGCTCATCGGGGGTGCTCAGGTGCAGCAGCACTACATTGGGGTGCAGCGTGGTGCGGAACAGCTCCGGAATCTCGCTGAAGAACACGGGGGTAAAGTCGCCCCGGCCCTCCTCTATGGCCTTACGGGTGCTGCCGCCCAGGAACAGGCTGTTGTGGCGGAAGTGCTTGGAATTTTCGGGCAGGCAGTATTCGGCCTTGCCCATGGCCACCATGTGCACCACTTCCACATTCTCGTACTGCTCGGCGTTCGCAACCATGGCGTCGGTCAGCAGGATGGGTTCGCCGGTGGCGTGGGTCACTACCACACGGTCGCCGGATTTAATATGCTTTACTGCCTCCTCGGCTGTGGTCAGCTTCTGTTGATACAGAGTTCTCCAGTCCTCCATTGTTACACCTCATTTTCTTTTATTATCGCTTCGCAGGCAGCCGCAAGCTGCTCCCTGCTGTTAATGACAAATTTGTGTTTGGCGGCCTTCAGGTGGGCATGGCCCGCGCACACGGCGGTACAGCCGCACACCACCAGGATGTACTCCTGCCCGCCCTCTCCAGCGGGCTCTACGGTCCATTCGGGGTGCCGCCGTTGCAGCTCCTTTACCGCGGCCACCCGGTCATAGCGTGGGTTGCAGCCCCCACAGTACTTTATGCCTATTCTCACGCTTCACCGGCGTGACGCCGCCGCAGCAGCTCCATGGCGTCCTGCCACAGCTCATCGCTTACGGTGGTATCCAGCACCACCTGCCGCAGCTCCGGTATCGCCTCCAGAATGGGCGGGGCCACCAGCTCTTCGGCCGTCACCACTGCCGAGGGACAGTTGCTGCATTGTCCCAGCATCCTGAAGTACAGCACGCCATCCTCCACCCGCACCACCTTTATGTCGCCATCGTGGGTGCGCAGGGCGGGGCGTACTTTTTCATCCAGAACCTGTTCGATCCGTTCCAGCATGGTTGCATCTCTCCTTGGGTCTTTGGTTTTCCCCCGCAAAGGGGGCGGGGCAGAGCCGGGGCACAGCGCCCTGTGCCCTGCCCCGCGGGGAGATAAAGGGGTTATTCTATGAGGAGGTTATTCTTCAATATGGGCGATGGCCTTGGCCAGCTCCTTCTTGGCGTTCAGGTTGCCCTGGCGGCTTATCATGATGCGCTGAGCCTGGGGAGAACCGGCGCCGTGCATGGATTCGGTGCGGTAGCCAACGGCCGCGGTGCCCAGGGCCAGGTTTTCGATGAGACGCAGGATCTTCATGCGGTTTTCGGTGGTGACGGTAGCCACGCCGCGCAGGTACTTATCGATGTACGGACCGATCTTCTCATCGCGCAGGTCCTTCTCGGAGGGAGCGGTGACCATCAGACCGCCGGCGATATCCTCGGCCAGGCGGACGATCTCATAGGGGAAGCGGGTCACATTCTGCTTGCAGACATTGGCCAGCAGCAGATCAATGATGTAGTTGCCGCTCTCGGTCTTGTGGCCCTCGGCGGAGCAGGCGATACCGCAACAGTACAGGGTCTCATTCAGGTGGGTCATCTCGATGAGCTTATCCTTGATGTGGCTGGCCTTGGCAGCGCCGTTGTAGTCAGCGGCAACAGCAGCAGCACCAATCAGAACATCGCCTACGCCGACCTTGCAGCCGCCGTAGCTCTGGCGGTGGTAACCGGCAAAGCGCTCCACCAGCATCCCGGCAAATTCATGCTCGCCGCACAGGAAGATACGGTCATTGGGAACAAATACATCGTCAAAGATGGTCAAGGCTTCCACGCCGCCGAACTCGGAGTTGCCGACATCCAGGGTGGTGCCTTCCAGCTTACGGGTGTCGCAGCTCTGGCGGCCGATGATCATGAACAGACCGGGGGTATCCAGCGGTACGGCAAAGGAAACCGCATAGTCCTTATCATCGGGACCCATGGACTGGGTGGGCATTACGATGACCTCGTGGGAGTTGCAGATACCGGTCTGGTGGGCCTTGGCGCCGCGGACTACGATACCGTCGGGGCGGCGCTCCACAATACGCAGGAACATATCAGGATCGGCCTGGGCGTGAGGTGCCAGGGAACGGTCTCCCTTGGGGTCGGTCATGGCGCCGTCAACGGTCAGGTCGGCCTCGGCGGCATACTTCATGAACTTCACAAAGTTCTCGTGATAGTTGGTGCCGTGGGCCTTGTCGCACTCATAGGTGGTGGAGAACAGGGCGTTGAAAGCATCCATACCCACGCAGCGCTGGAAGCAGGCGGCGGTCTTCTGGCCGCACAGGCGCTGCATCTTTACCTTCTTGATGAGGTCCTCGGTGCTCTGGTGGATGTGGGTGAAGCGGTTGACGCGGGTGCCGGTGTAGGGGGAAACCACGGTCATCAGGTCCTCATACTCGGGCATCTGGGCCAGGTCGTAGGTCATACGCACGGAGTTGAGAGAAGGACGCAGAATGGGGCTCTCGGTGGGGTTATTGTATCTCTCACCGAACATATAGATCTCCATTTTGATCTTCTTAATGCTTTCGATATACTGTTCGCCTGTCATCAGTGCCATTTTCGTTACTTCCTTTCTTTGGATTCATCGTTAGTCGGCTCTGTTTATGTGCAATTAGTACAGCTCGGTATAGATCTTGATCAAACGGTCACGATCCAGTTCCACAAAGTTATTGGCCATCAGGCGGCCCTGGTTCGCTATTACGCTGTCCGCAAATTCCTCGATCTGCTCACGGCTCATGCCGTACTCGTGCAGGGCCTTCTTCTGGATGAGGTTATTCAGCAGCTTCTCCAGCTCCTCATAAACATCCTCTACCTTGCAGCCCAGGATATCGGCGATGAACTGATTGAGCCTCTCGATCTCGCCATCCTGGCGGATCTCCATATAGTTCTTCATTACGCCGGTGAACATGGCGTAGTTGCTCTCGCCGTGCGCCACATGGAAGGTCGCACCCAGGGGATAGCTCATGGCGTGAACGGCGGCGCAGCCCGCATTGCCAAAGGCGATGCCCGCGTACAGAGAGGCCATCAGGAAGTCCTCCAGCAGCGGCATCCGGGCCTCGGGGCCGTCCGCAGCGATCTTCTTGTAGCCGTGCAGGATCATATCAATGGCCTTGTAGCCAAACATCCGGGTCATCTCGTTGCCCTTGGGGGAAAGACTGGATTCCACGGCATGGATCAGGGCATCGATGGAGCTGGTAGCGAAGAAGCGGAAGGGCAGGCCGTTCAGCAGTTCGGGTACCAGCACGGCGCTGTCGGCATACATCTCATCCACCGCCAGGCCCTTCTTGGTGCCGCGGCTGTTCAGCGCCAGGATGGCGATGTTGGTGACTTCGCTGCCGGTGCCGCAGGTGGTGGGCACCAGTACCAGCTCCTTATCCTTCACGATCTCGGTCTTGCCATCGTAGAGATCCAGGATGGGGGAAACAGTTTTCAGTGCAAAAAGCTTGGAAATATCAATGACGGTACCGCCGCCGATGGCGATAACACGCTTATGGTCGCCTTTAATGTCCTTATACATGGCCTCTGCCATGTCATCGGAGGGCTCGCCAGCGCCGTATTTCTCCTGATACAGCACATCGCAGCCGAGGTTCAGCTTGCCAAAGAAGGGCTGGTAGATATATTCGTTGGTGATCACCAGGTCACCAACGCCGATTTTGAATTCCGCAGCGAATTCTTCAGCGGTCTTAAACTTATAGATGGTCGGTTTAATAGAAAGCATTTTCATGGCGGTTTACCTCCCTTTTCTTTTCTCTTTGGGGCGGCGCGCTTTCGCGGAAAAGATGGAACTGACCTTGGGATCATCAGTTCCATCTTTCCCTTGCCCGCCGGGAGATGAGTGCGCGCCGCAGTGGGCTATCTCATCTCCCGCGGGTGGGGCATTTTTCCTTGCGGGGTAATTTCTTTAATGATCAGCAGCAGCCTTTTTTGTCCTCAGGCTTAAAGACCAGCTCCTCCGGAGAGGGGCCGCCGGCGGTCTTCTTGCGGTTCTTCAGGTTGATCACAGCCTCGGAGCCGTCAACGACAACCCAGACGATGATACCGACGAGCAGAGCCCAGCCGGGGGTGAAGTAGGTCAGAGCACCGGCGATAACGCAGGCGATACCGCGGTCATTGGCAGTGGTGCACATGCGAATACCGATGTTGCCGCAGGCGAAGGCCTGAACGCCCATGGTGATGCCGAAGAAGATGGCAAACGCGGGCTTAATGAGGGTAACCAGCGGCAGGATGAGAACGGAGATTACGGTAGCTGCACGGAAGGTACATACACCATCCCAGTAGGTGTGCATGGTCTTGTAGCCTCTCTTGTAGCGCTCGGTGATGGTCAAAAGGCCGGAAGCCCACAGCGGGCCGCACATGGGAACCCAGGGAGCAAAGAGGGACATGATGGCGTTACGCAGGAAGCTTACTAGGTTGGAACGGCTGGCATCGAAGATAACCTTCTCATCAGGACGGTAAGCGGTAGCCTCGGCAACAACTTCCTTCGCCAGTACAAAGTCGGAGAAAGCGATGATGTAGGTCGCCAGCGCGGAGGGGATTGCCGCCAGGAAGAAGCTCCAGGCCGGGAAGCCCAGGCCGAAGATGGTGAAGTGCTCCAGAACATAGCCGAAGCTCAGGGGGGTAAAGCCCCACTGGATCTGAGGCAGCGGGATCTCGTGCAGCAGCACGGGAGCCAGAATGATGGCGAACAGCTGGGCAGGTACTACGCCCTGGTTACGCACTACATTCCAGAAGCGGCTTTTGGTCGCCTTGCGGGCAAAGGTGGGGTTAAACAGGAAGAAGTAGGACATCAGTACAGCGATGGCAACGGTCCAGGGGGCCTTGGGCATACGGGCGGAGAATACATTTACCGCGGCCGTTACGCCGGCGCCCAATACAATACCGGCCTTGATGCCCATGGGTACGGCATCTACCAGCTTACGGCCGATACCCGTAGCACCCATGATGAGGAAGCTGAGAGCAACCAGCATCTGCAGGGCTATCATCGCGTAAATACGGTCTACTTGTCCGGTGGCGTAGTTGGGCAGGTCCCACTGCTGCAGGAACTTCAGGGTCAGGGGCAGCGCGGGGGTGATCCAGCCGGGAACTACGGGGTCGCCCAGCAGAGAGGGCAGGTAGTAGCAGATCGCGTTCAGAACACCGAAGGTCAGGGCCATCAGGAATACACCGTTCTCATCAAAGCCAAGGGCAGCGATATTCGCGGGGTCATCCAGACCAAAGGTGGTCATGGTGGTGGTAACACCAGCGCCCAGACAGGCAACGCCCAGGAACATGGCGGCGGCCATCTCGGTCCAGGACCACTCGTGGTGGATCAGGGGGAGACGGATCTTGAAGGGGCCTACTTTGATACCGGGCTGCTCTTCACCGTAAGCGCGCTTTTTCAGCGGGAACTTACCGGTCATAAAGCCTTCCGGTACCTCCACTTTTTTGGTTTCGGTCATTTCGGTCATGTGAAGATTCCTCCTCGTCACAGTTTTTTGTGGTAACTCCTCTGCCGGCGGGCTGCTCCCCTGTCCCAATCAGGCGGCTGCCATCCGGCTGTTTCACAGTAAAGCGGGCCTTTCTCCAGGGGCGCGGCACAGCGGCCACCCGCTTTCATTTTCGATTATATCCAGCCAATTTCGGCTTGTAAACCGCCCCGGAGCAAGTTTGGCAGGGGTGTATTTTTGAGGAGAATTCCTTTGTTCACTTTTATTTTTGGCATATTTGCGGTTTTGGGTGTTTTTGCTACATTTTTTACATTTTTTGCGGAAAAATCGGGAGTTCGTGTTGTGCATCTGCAACAGTCACTCCCGATTTTCAAAAAATTTTGTTCCGTTTTTCTGCTTGATTCCTTGCTTTTCTGACTATTCGTTAAAAATTTTTGAACAAATCAAGGGGTGTTGCATTTTTGCGCATCATTGCGTTTTTGCAACTATTCCCTCCCCTGCTCTATCTTTTTGCGCTTGCGCACAAAGGTGGAAGCATCCATGCCCAGGCTGCGGGCGGCGTCCCTTACATTGCCGTAGCGGCTGTACGCCCGCCGGATGTAGCTGATCTCCAGCTGCTCCACCAGCCTGTGCAGGTTCACCTGCTCAAAGTACTCCTCGCTATCCTTCTGGCTGATGGTGATGTTATCAGTGATGGGCAGCTCCTCCGGCTGGATGACATTGTTCTTGGAAATAATCATCATGCGCTCCACCACATTGTGCAGCTCCCGGATATTGCCGGGCCAGTTGTAGCTCTGCATGCAGATGATGGTCTCCGGGGCGAAGCGCTTTTTTTGGTGATATTTCTTATTCATTTCGGCGGCATAGGCCGTCACGATATAGGGGATATCCTCCCGGCGCTCCCGCAGCGGCGGTACATTGATGGGCAGCACGCTCAGGGCATAGTACAGGTCCTCCCGGAACTTCTTTTCCCGCACCAGGGCCAGCAGGTCAGCGCTGGTGGAAGCGATAATTCTCAGGTCACAGGGCTTATCGGCGCCGTAGCCCAGCGGCTTTACCTGCCGCCGCTTGATGGCCGAAAGCAGCCGGGTCTGGCTTTCGTGGTTCAGCTGCTCCACCTCATCCAGAAAGACCACCCCGCGGTTGGCCTGCTCCAGCAGGCCGGTCTTGCCCTGTGGGTATTCCGGTGAGACCCCCGGTCCCAGCCCGAACAGCTCGGCCACCATGGTGTCATCCGGCAGGGAGGCACAGGGTATGGTGATAAAGTGTTCCTTGCGTCGCTTGCTTTTGCTGTAGATGTACTCCGAAAGGGCGCCCTTGCCCACGCCCACCTCGCCCTGCAGCAGCACCGGCACCTCCATCTGGGCGGCGCGGTTCAGCAGGCTAATGACATTCTGCATGTTCTTATCGTGGAAAATAAGGCTGGATGGATTGCGGTCCTGGCGGCTGCGGGCAGCCTCCAGCTCGGCGGAATAGAGCCGGTTGCGCTCCTCGCTCTGCTCCAGCTGCTCCTTCAGGGAGTACAGCTCGGTCACATCCCGGACATTGGTAACCACCATGACGATGTTGCTTTCGGAATCGAAAACCGGGGTGCTGGTGATGATGGCCCGCTTGCCGGTTTTGAACTGCTGCTCCATCGTCACCGATTCCCGGCGTTCCAGCGCCAGCAATGTGCCGGAAGCCGAAATGACCCGGCTGGCCACCAGCTCCGCCATGCTGCGGCCCACCATCTCCTCCTTGCGCAGGCCGCTGATGGTCTCGTAGCTTTTATTCAGGGTCAGGGTGATGGCGTTGCCATCGGTGATGTAAAAGCCATCGTAGGAAGATTCAAAAATAACCTCGAACCAATTGCCCTGCCGCCCAAAAAAGGGATCCCCTGCCCCGTTTTCCGGTACGCGCAGTACTGTTGGCTGCCGTTTGGCCATGCCGTTCCCTCCTATCTGTTTTTCCGTCATCTAGCGGAACCTCCTGTATTCGCTGTTTTTCTGGTATCTGCTGTATTTCCCCCGCCCGGTACCCACGCCTCCGCAGGCCGGGCAGGAAGGCGGGCGCGCCCTCCGCTTTTGTCGTGCTGACCCTGACGGGCAGCCTTCCCCGCTGCGGCGCGCCCGCCGCAAATCCCCCATTTCCGCCGGGCCATTGCGCCTTCGGGGCCGGCCCCGCACCCCAATGGGTCTTGCGATTTCCCCTTTGGGGCCGCTTTACCGGGCGAGGAATTTTGCGGGCGTTATTTGTTGCGGTTGATCTCGCGCTGGGCGGTCTTTTCCTGTTTTCTGCGGGCGGCGGCCTCCCGTTCATTCTTGCGGCGGTTTTTCTTGGCCTCCAGCTCCATCTTCTCCACGGTGGCCAGGTCGTAGTCCATGTTCAGCTCCAGGAACGACTCAGCGTTTTCACCGGCGATTCTCTTGAGCAGGGTGGCCCGGTGCTTGAGCTGGTCGGTGTAGAAGCTCTCGAAGGCATTGATCCGGTTCTGGTCGCTGATGGTCTTGGGGTCGGCGCAGCCCTCCAGGAACACACTCGTCAGGTAGCAGATCTGCCGGATGGGATCGGCGAAAAGCTCCCGGTTGCGGCGATGCTTGCGGCAGCGGTACACCAGCTCGGCGCTGGCCTCCTCCATTTGGCCGTACAGCTCCGCCAGGTGGCGGGCGGTTCCCCGCTTCATCAGCTTTTGCAGCTCCTCCGGCTGCTCGGCGGCCGGCAGGGCCTGCATCACCCCGTCCTTTTTGCGGGCGGCAAGTGTGGCCGCAGGCGCTTTGCCGCCCGGCAGCACATAGTTGGAAAGCTTGCAGAACGCCTGGGCGAAGCGGTCAACCATATGACGCATTTCCTTTTCGCCGCGCTTGCTGAAGATGAAGCACATGATGATGGCGAAAACCATCACCGCATAGCCGATTTTGATAGCCCAATCCATGGTGGGTCCTCCTTTTTTGGCGGGCGGGACAGGATGCCGCCGCCCAGTTTCTATTTGCTGCCGGAGGGCCCGCGCCCTGCCGGCGAATCGCCGGTTTTGATGAAAAAACTTGCCAAGGGAAAAAACATATGCTACACTGTGGCTGAAATCACAGTGGATGAAACCAAGGTCGAAAAACTCCCCCCACTAATACGGCAAAATCGACCCCTTTTTGCATCTGAGAGGTTAATATTTCACAATTTTTAACAAAAAATTTACAATTTCGGCCGTTTTGGGGCCGTTTATTCTGCGAAAGAGGTGACAACGATGGAAAAAAGTACTGCTCCCCGCGCCCGGTTTATTGCGGCCATCCTGCTGTTTGCGGCGGTGGTCATCGGAGATCTCATCCTGAGCCGGGGATACCTGGCCCAGGGGCCTGCCACCTGGCCCGTCTTCCTGCTGCTGGAGCTGGTGATGCTGGCGCTGCTGGTCATCGGCGGCATTCTGTTCTGCAACCGCCGGGGGCTGGATACCAACAAAAAGCTCATCCTGGGGTTTGGGTTTTTCCTGGTGTGGTGCGTCCTTACCGTCATTTTCTTTGCCGACTATAAGGCACTGTACCTTTCCACCCTGCACACCGAATATCCCAGCTACGGGGCGGCCATCACCTGCCTGAAGCTGGTGCTGGTGCTTTGCGGTTTGACGGCTTTGATCCCGGTCGCGCCCGCGCCCACGGGACGCGCGTACGCGGATGGTTTAGCGCGCGCGTACCAAAAGCAGAACATAGAGCAGGCCAAAACCGCGGCTGCCGAGGCCCAGAAGGACCTGGAGCGGCGGGTGGAGCAGCTGCGCAGCTCCATGAGCCCGGAGGAGCTGGAGGCGCTGACGCGAAAGCTGAAGCAGGAGAGCGCACCCGCGGCGGCCGAAGAATCCCACGAAAAGACGGAGGAAAAATGATATGTTCCTGATCCGCACGCTGCTTTCTCAAGGGACGATCCTGTGCATCGTTCTGCTGCTGGTGACGCTGGATGTGGGCTTTTCCACCGCCAAGGCCACGACCAAGCCGGGGAAGCTCCTGCTGGTGCTGGCGGGGTGCCTTGTCCTCTTTGGCGGGATGGAGCTGCTGAGCCGCGGCGGCGACCCGGCCGGCGAGATCACGGCGGTCATGTTCCTGGGGTGGCTGGGACTGCTAGGGAGCCTGGGCACGCTGGCCTCGCTTCTTTCCCGCGCCATAAAGGTGCGGTACCTGAAAAGCCAGGAGCAGGAGGGAAAGATCCAGCTGTGAGCCTGTAAAACAAACGACCCGAAGGTTCTGCCGGCGGCGGAGCTGACGGGTCGATTTTTTATCCGTCAGTCCGGGGGAGATAAAAGCCTTGCGGAGGGCTTGGGAAGCGCCGCTCGCCGCGGGGGGTGGTGGCCGCCTTCGGCGGGGGCTACTTTTCTGTGATGAAAAGTGGGCAAAAGAATTTTTAGGCCAAGTTAGTGGTCGCCTGGCGGCGGGGCGTTGATTTTGCAGGGTGCAAAGCCGGTACGGCTCGCCGCCGGGGCGTTCCTTTTGTGCGTACGCGTCGTCG
>UMHK01049548.1_pt1 | contig 20098 bp, 16 predicted proteins | sample 1965521 | NCBI WGS metagenome assembly UMHK01 (sample SAMEA4836097, study PRJEB28245) | human gut metagenome | biome: gut microbiome; material: fecal sample | place: Denmark | collected 2008
TCGAGGCAGTGCGTTCGGCGTTTGCCGCCGAAGGCGAACGAGTGCTTGAATCTCTGCTTCCGATCGCAGGCGGCATTCCGCTTTACCGTGCCGTTGTCTACGGGCGCCCTGGAGAGGAGATTGCCAATGCCAGCGACACCTTCTGCGCCGACTTAATCGCCATGGGTACGCACGGCCGCAGGGGCGTCTCCCGTCTTTTTATTGGTTCAACATCGCACTCGGTGCTCGCACTTGTCGAACGCCCGCTCCTATTCATTAAAGGAACGCAATATCCCGAACCGACAGAAAACCTGCATATCACACTGGCTGTCGACGGCTCCAAATTCGGCAGTGCCGCAGCGAAATTTATCGTTCGCTCGCGCGACTTCTTTGGTCCCTGCCCAACGGTTGATGTCGTGAGCGTGCTCCCCGATATGGAACGCTGGCTCACCAACCACTCCGTCGGTTTCGAATCCATAGTTGTAAAAACCCGAGATCGCTGGAACGAAGAAGCTGATGCGCTCTGGAAAGAAGCTGTCGCTGTGCCGCTTGAAATACTCTCGCGCGCCGGCATTAATGCCCGCGGCGTCAAATATTTCGGCAAACCTGCGCAAACAATTGCGGAGCATGCTCGAAAGACCGGCGGCATTGTTGTCATCGGCAGCCATGGCCGCGGAAACTTCCTGCAGGCTGTGCTCGGCTCCACGGCTTCAAAGCTCTGCGCTGTCGTTGATCAGCCGCTTCTCATTGTGAGGATGCCCTCAGGTGCGCTTGACCCCAAAGCAGAGAATGATGACCTTCCCATGACGCCGGAAACGGACTGGGACACCTGTGCGGAGCCCTCCGAACCTTCGGCGGCGTCACATCATGGTGAAACACCCAATCAACACTGATAGACACGAAAGAGGAGCGACGAAGATCGGTCGGAAGCTCCCGGTGCTGATACTGTCAATAAGAGATAGTGAAGCTTTAAAGAAACAAAGCTTCTCAAAGGAGTGAAAATGAGGATTCTGATTCCTGTAGACGGAAGCACATGCAGCCGCGCAGCTGTTCGCTTTATTGGCGCCCGCTCGAAGTTCATGGGCGAAAAACCTGACGTAACGCTGCTCAATGTGCAGCAGAACATTCCGGGAACGGTGATTGAGCATTTCAGTCTGGAAGCCGTCCGGTCCGTTTATGAAGCTGAAGGCAAGGCGATTGTTGAGAAACTCGCGCCTGAAATCGAGGCCTACGGCATTGAACCGCATATGGCAGTGCGTATTGACGACTGCGGACCAGCTGTCGCCAAAATCGCAGTCGACGACAATATTGACCTGATTACCATGGGGTCTCGCGGTCTTTCCCCCGTTAAGAGCTTCTTCTTGGGTTCTGTTTCCCGCAGCGTGCTAGAGCACACGACAACGCCCGTACTGCTCGTGCGCGAAAAAGAGCTCCCCGAACGCGAGAACCTTCGCCTGCTGCTCGCCGTCGACGGCTCGGATTACGGTGAATCGGCCGCAGCCTTTATTGCCGACCACCCCGGTCTTTTTGGTCCGAATCCCACTATTGACGTGATCTTTGTGGCGCCCGACTACACCAAGATAGCGCTCGCGGAAGTCGACAGTGTGACGCCCGCGCCTACGCTGAAGTTCTTTGAAAAAGAGAACCAGCTGGCTTGGGAAAATGCCGTGACGCCGGTGCTTGCCACGCTTCGCGATGCGGGGTTCGACGCCAAGGCCGTTAAGCGCACGGGCGATGCGGCTGAAGCGATTGCCGCCTATGCCGGCGAAAACGCGGACCTCATCGTCATGGGTTCGCACGGCTGGGGTAAGTTCAAATCTGCAGTGCTCGGTTCAACCGCCGCTAAAGTCGGTGCCGCAACTGAACTGCCGATCCTCATTATCCGTTCAGACAAAGACGAACTTCTTGTTTGAGCGTCAAGTTTTCAAACTCAAAGGACATGCCACATGCGCATTCTTGTTCCCGTTGATGAAAGTCTGCACAGCCGCCGCGTGATCGAATTTATTTCGCACCGCGAAACGCTTCTTGGCACCACGCCGGAAATTGAACTTGTGAACGTGCAGTACTCAGTGCCGGAAACGATCATCCATCTTTTCGGCATGGAGGCGGTCAAACAGTACTACCTCGAAGCCGGGAAGAAGGTTTTTGATGAGCTCGGCCCGGAGACTCTCCGCCGCCGCGGCGTCACCGAACGCGTCCTTTACGGCGATATCGGGAAGACCCTTGCCGAAGAAGCAGAGGTCTTTAAGGCCGATCTTATCGTGATGGGCACCCGAGGCCTCAATCCCGTCAAGGGACTGCTGCTTGGCTCGGTCTCCAACGACCTCCTTGCCCGCACAAAGGTGCCGATGCTCCTTTTGCGCGACAAGACGCCGCCCTTGATGGATAAGCTCCGTGTTGGCATTTTCGTCGACGGCTCCGACTACGGCGCTGCTGCCGCAGACTTTGTGCTGCGAAACCGTGAACTCTTTGGTGCAAAATCGGAATTTACCGTGGTGCATGCCTCCGCGCCGATTCCAGACCCCGTCGCGCCTAATCCGGTTTCGCCGCATATGCCTACGCTCACGCGACAAGAACGTGAAGCGGAGCAGCGCCGTGTCTTTGCTGACGCCGTAAAGCCGGTAATTGAACCCTTTGAGGCTGCCGGCCTTGCCGTGAAGGCTGAACTCGTCGTGGGGGACGCCGACCATGCCTTGGCCGACTATGCCAACAAGAATCTTGACATCGTGGTAATGGGCAGCCACGGCTACGGCAACTTTAAAGCGGCCGTTCTCGGTTCGACCGCCATGCATGTTGCTGCCCTGACGGAAGCGCCTGTTCTGGTTATTCGCAAGGATTAATTCTTAGAAAGCGATTCCATTACGCAGATCGGAGCCGTCATGGCCCGATCTGCTTTTTTTATAAGAAGTCCTCAGTCTCTTTTCACCCCGAAAAGTTATGCTCGGGCTCGCCCAAAAAAACTAAGCGCGCCTAACGGCATCTGCCGGTCAGGCGCGCTTTTGGCGTCAAGCGATTTCCTTTCGCTTAAAAAAGATTAGAAGGCATAAAGAACGCTGATGCTCCCCGCGGCACCGCGGCGATCGCCAACGTAGCCTTTAACGCCGATATCTGCCGTCCACGGACTTGCTGCCGACGGCTTCACGGAGAGCCCCAACTCGAGAATGCCGGTATTGCCTGATAGCGAAGGCACATCCAGAGCTGCAGCTGAACCGCCGAAAAGAATGTCGGCCTCTGCATCACCGTCAAAGACATGTTCGTATGCTGCGCCGACCTTCCACGAAGTCGTTTCAGAGAAGTCGCCCGTCAGACGGCCGCCGATACGCAGTGCATGCGTTGTGGCTGAACTCATCGAGAGCGTTTCGCCGTAACCCGTGCCGAGATCGGTGTCATCGTTGTCGAGATAGGTGACCGTATAGCGGCCATAGAGGTCAAGCTGAACCGGATCGAGTTTGAACACATATCCGCCGCCGAGATGTGCGGAAGCATAGAAAGCATCAGACTCAAAATGCGCTGAAGCGTTCCCGAACGCACCGTCAAAATCGGTCGAAGCGGAACCCGCCCGCACGGAACCTTCAAGATAGAAGGGCGTCGAGAAGTCATAGCGCAGGGCCGCGCCGACGCCATAGTAATCATGGTCGGCATCGCCTCGCGCACCGTTAACATGAGAGTCAGAAGACGCCCAGCCGGCTTCCACAAAACCAGCAATCAAAGCGCCGCCCACTCGGCCTGCCGCACCGGCAGCCAAGGAAGTGCCGCGCAGGTCAACATGAGAACCGGTTTCATAGCGAGACTTTCCGCCGTGAATCGCACCGAAGGCCGTAAAGCCGGGGGCGCCCTGAGCAGCGCGAACTGCTGCATTGAGACCTTCGTCGGCAATGAACTCTGCACCCTGATTCACAAACGCCACGGAGCCCAGGAAGGCTTCGGAAAGCGTCTTGGAATTGGTGTTGGCTTCACCCTTGCCGCTGATTGTTGATTCACCGATCTGAAGGCCGCCGGAGGAGATGCCCATGCCGTCACCCGTACCAGCTCCGACGTTGTAGGTAAAGTCGCCAGTCGGCGTTTCAACAACTACAACGATTTCTTTATCGGTCTTCACGGAACCATCAATCAGCGTCTGACCGGCTTTGGCTTTCGCACGAATGCTCTTTGCAGCACTCAAATCGATGGTTCCCTTACCGTCACCAATGGTAAGCACTGGGTCGTTCTGGTCGTCGGCAGCATTGAAGGTATAAGACTGAGCGGTTCCAGTCACATTGCCAACAGAGTTGACACCGTTGAAAACAATGGATGTTTCGTCAGAACCTTTGAAATTCAATTCACCGGAAACTGTTGTGTCCGTTAAAGAAGCGCTGCTCGTGCCGACCGTACTGTTAGCGCCGGAACCGCCTGTGTACACAGACCCCGACACCTTGGTTGCCGTGATCTGCAGCAGGGCGGATTCGACAGACGAACTCTTTGCATTAGCGGAAGCAACACCGCCAGCGTAGACATTCACTTCCTTGCCGGATGATCCCAATTCGGCATTTGAAATAGTGAGAGAGGCGCTCTTGACGGCCGTTTCAGAACCGCTCCCGTAGGCATAACCGCCGCCAACAACGTTGTCATTAATAGTTGCACCGTCGATCACAACTGACGAAGCATCGGAAGTGGATGTTAATGTGGTTGTCTCACTGTTTTTCTTATTCCAGGATACGCCGCCGCCAACGACTGCCGCTGAAATATTGACCTCGTCTCCAGCCGCAAGATACGTTATGGCTTCTACCGTACTGTCTCCCGAGATGGAAACTGCGGATGAACCGACAGCGGATGTGGAAACAAATTTCCCCGTCGTGTCATAGGCGTAGCTAAGACCGCCGCCGATAACACCATGGACAGTTCCGCCCGTCATTTGGATTGACGCCTGTCCCTCAACATCGGCTGCCATGGTGCCGGAAGCGCCTTGCCCGATCTTGGAATGTCCGCCGCCGATCACAACGCCCTCGACGGTTCCGCCGGAAATTGTGACGGATGCATCACCGGTGACGGTATTGGATATCGTCCCTTGCAATCCGTTTACTTTGCCGCCGCCGATCACATTACCTTTGACAGTCCCATTTTGGATAGTGACGGAAGTGCTTTCAACAGTTACGCTAGCGGTGTTCGTAACCTTCGAATCACGCTGCCGAACATAACTGCCGCCAATGACTTCGTCACCCAACGTCGCATTCTCAGCATCTACGAATACCGAACTTGTTCCGCTGATACTCGAACTTGATGACTCACCATCAAGCGTCAAATGCAGCAGACTGCCGCCAATGACGGATTCACTAGTCTCAATCTTCTCAGAACCCGTGATGGAGACAGAAGTACTGCCTGTGATCTTACTTGAAGTGGCGTAATTGTCCTTGCCGCCGAATCCCAAGAGATCCCCGCCGACTACGCGGCCCGTAATGTCAACATCATTTTTAGCGTCAATAATGACCGAAGAGCCTGATGACTCCGTCGATGATTTTTGCCCTAGAGCAGCACTGCCGCCGAAGACGCCGAAATCGTAGTCCTTAGGCTTTTCAGGATTGGAAGACTGAAAGGTTCCCCCTTCAATCCGGAGAGAACTGACGCCGGTCGTAATGGAAAGGTCCGGCTTGGAGGAATCCGATGCTTGTTCTTTACCATAGTTATCTGCAACACTGCCGCCAAAAACCGCTCCAGTAAAAGTTCCGTCGGAAATACTAAGGGATATATCCCCTGTTTTTGCAGTAGTTGAAGCTGGCGTGCCTCCGCCTGCACCTGTGGATTTCACATACGATCCTCCGACCACACTGATCTTGTCTTTATTTCCCCAACTCATAGCACTGCCAGTGACGGTTCCTCCTGAAATCACTGCCGTCACATTCCCTGTAGTCAGGTTGGTGCTGTCCGCATTATTGGCCTTGCTGCCGCCAATAAAATAGGTGACGGAGCCTTGCCCCGACAGAGTGACGTGAGTGTTGCCAATCTTAAGGTCGTCGTTACCGGCCTCAGTCATCCTGATGTGATTGCCGCCAATCAATTCATCAAATGTTCCGCCCGTGAGTGTGATATTAGTGTTGCTCGCACTATGATCAAGATCGTTTTTCTCAGTTTTGTCGTCATAATGCCACCCGCCAATCAGTTTTATCGAGTTCCCTGAGGGGTATGACCCTGTTCCATCAAATATCTTTGTTTGCCCGTTTGCTTCGTATTCAGAAGCCCCTGCAAATGCAGGTCCCATTGCCAATGCTGTCAACGAGGCAGCAATAATCGTTTTCTTCATCAAGCTCTCCAGTGAAAACAAGGGTTGCAGTCTTTTTTACCCCCCCCCCTTCTTCTGTCAAGCGCCTTGGTTTTCCTGATGAACTCGGGCGTACTCTCGGACGAAGAAAAAGAGCTTTCCAGCGATGAAGCAAAAACCATTATGATTGGTGTTCCGTGAACATCAATCATATTGATTATCCGCTAAATTTGATTGTATTACAGTAATCAAATGAAAACTATTGGCATTGCCTCTGCGCAATGGCTGTCGTTTAGCGGATCTGTCTTTAAGGGGCCGTTTGGTATACGCAAACAAGTGATTGTATACACTTGAAGCTGTATGATTCATCTTCGTATAACCATTGAGCTCAGGCTGCGTAACTTCTCTCACTTTTCCAAAATTAATCATGAAAAAAGCACTAATCGCCATAACTGCATTGACTGCATCCGCCCTGATCGCCGGCTGTGCCAATGTCCCCCGGGAAGCTCATCGCATCAATTTGATCACGCTCGATGAAGCCGAGGCCAACCACTGCAAGAGCCTCGGCTGGGTTGGATCGGTTTCTGTTCTCCTCATCAACGGCAAAGCCCGCAACACGGCCGTCATTCTGAAGAAAGCAGTCAAGATGCCCGGCGCGACGCACATTGCCTACACCAAAGGCGAGGCCGGCTATGCAACGACTCGCGCTCAGGTACTGAGCTGCCCGAATCCCAACTTGAAAACAAAAGATCCGGAAACGATGGCTTATCAGCGCGAATACCTCGAGCACGACTAACGCTGGAATCCATCTGCTCGACCGCTTTCGCGATTCATCAGCTCTTTCGGGCCTGAGTACGATTTAAAACCATCCGCCCGCTGATTTTCTTCAAATCAACGGGCGGGTTTTTGTGCAGTTCAGACTTTGCAATAAAAAGTGAATTCCGGAGACGAGCTCAGTTTGAAACAGGTCTCCGGCAGAGAGACAGGCTCATTAATCCTTCTTTTGACGGTTGGCGAAGAAGTTTTCCTTTTGGATATCTGCAGTACGGATCGTGAAGACTTGATTCATCAAATCTGCGGTCAGCGCCTCTGCATCCGCTATCACCTGAATGTTGAAGTCGTCGAGCGACTTCTGAGCAGCCGCAGGATCCTTTTTCAAGGTCTTGACATAGCTGTCCTCAAAAGTCTTCATACGGCCTTCGACCTCTTTTTCAAACTCCGCATAAGCCTTCTTCACAACGGGGGCGAGCGTCGGATAGTCCGTCATAACAAGCGTCTGAAGCTTGCGGAACTTCCAGTAAAGGCTCTTGTCATCGGCCTTGTCGGTACCCATGCCGAAGTGCTCCGGATAGGCACTCACGCCCGAATACACAGGGAAATAGACCGAGAGATCAGCCATGCCCATCGCCAGATAGGTCACTTCGCCGATCGCGCGCGGCAGCCATGGGCGCACCTGCATCACATGAGACTCATAGGTGCGGAAGACACTCACCGGGCGGTAGGGTTCGTCGCCGCGAAGCCCCTTGGTGTACGGATCATGAGACTGCAGCTCTCCGGACTCAAAGTGATTGCGCATGATGGCCTTCAGGTCAGCAATGGTGACCTTCTGGTCGGGCGCGGCCCATACCGGGAAGCTTCGGCCGGCCTGCACCGGCTGCTCGAGACTCGGCGTCAGCAGTTTCTGAATCTGCCAGACGCGCGGATCGTTGTAGTCGCGGTCACGATCATCATCGCGGCAGTAAGCCTTGGAAAAATTGAATTCTCCATCTTTCTTCGGGTCGTAGAAACCGTTCTTTACAGCGAATTCAACGAGCGTTTTGGAAGCCAAAAAGTCCGGGCTCTTCGGATCGTACTTCTGCAGACGTCCTTGGTTGCCGGAAGCAAAGTATTGGTTTTTCGGTGCGCGCTGAGCGAGCCACTGGTGGCCCGTGCCCGTTTCGAAGTACCACACTTCCTTTTCATCCATCAGCACAACGCCGAAACCTTCTCCGGCACCCTTGGTTTCAACGATGGATCCGAGCAGCTGCACGGCCTCGCGAGCGGTTTTAGCCACTGGCAGAAGCACGTCCGGAATGTCATCTTCGGTGATGCCGGTGTCCTCAACATAGGGATCAATCTTCAGAGCATCATCGCGCGCAAAGATCGATTCCGTTCCCGAAAAACCGACGCCCGCTTCATTCCAGCCCGTTGCTCCGTGCACTTGAGTCTGCCAATTCGGAACCGTGGTGAAACGCATGGCATTTTCCGGCAGCGGATACTCAAAATTGTTCGCTCCGTGGTGATCGGCTGTTCGATACATGCCTTTCTGCCCTTTCTTGGCCGGATGAATCACCAAATGCTGCGCTTTCAGTGCGCTGCTGTCAGCCGAGCGGGCAATCAGGATTGAGCCGTCAGACGTGGCATCTTGCCCGACCACAACCGTGGTGCAGGCCAAAGCAGAACCGGCGATGAGCGAAGCAATGGCACCGGCGAGCGCAGCAATGCGAAATGATTTCATTAAAAATTCTCCTCATATGGTGGATCCCGAATCAACGCACTCCCCTTGGTCATCGCAAATGGGCAGGGAACCGCACTGCGAGGGGACTGCAGCGGCAAAACCTCAGTCGTGCCGCACTGTCAACCAGGACCCCGCAAGGCTAATGCTTCTAGGTAATTTGTCGTATAAGGACTTCTCCGGTCTTGCATATTGCGGTGACTTCCATAGAGCGCTCTCAAAGCAATGCATTAAAAAAAGATCCTGCAGACGATAAATTTGTCTGCAGGATCTTGATTGAAATCTCTCCGAGAGGCGTGCAGCGCACGCCTTCAAACCGAGAGTGTGTTATTTCGCGTAGGAAGCAGCCGATTCAGCAGCCACGACACCCGACACGATGGCCCACGAATTCATCATGGCAGTCATGGAGTCAGCGCCGTTCGCGCCGCCCACCACGCAGCCCGCGCCATAAAGACCCGGGATGGCAGAACCGTCCTTCTTCAGAATACGCATCGCGCCGTCAGCCTTGAGGCCGCCCAGCGTGGTCTGATAGCGAACCTTCTGCTCCACAATGCGCCAGGTGCCGCCTTCAGCAAGACCGCCCGTCAGACGACGGCTGAAGTCCTTGTCAGAACCCGCCTTCACCATATCGTTCCAATGTTTGACGGTTGCCTCAAGTCCTTTCGGATCAATGCCCATTTGTTTGGCAGCATCTTCAAGACTCTTCGAGACCGCCATCACCGGATGACCATTGTTGACGATCTTTGTCCATTCGTTAAGCGACTCGGCGCTGGGCACGAGCTTATCTTCCAAAGACTTCGCAACGTACTGCTTCCAGGCAGCATCATCCATGACGATATAAGCAATGGAGCCGGGCTGCTCGATCGTCTTATCCGTCAGAACGCCCAGTCCGGCATTCTCATCGACAAAGCGCTTGCCGTCACGGTTGACATAAATAGCGCCGCTCTTTTTCATGGTGTCCGTCGACGAAGCCGTTGCGGCCAAGCCGTGGTGCGGACGCGTTTCAACGCCCTGCGGATACTGCTTCACAAGGTCCATATTGATGGTTGCAGCACCGATGGCTTCACCCATCTTGAGACCGTCGCCCGTTTCACCGTCCACGCCATAGAAAAGGAAGCTCTTCATCTTCGGGGGCAGCAGCGACTGATCCGCACCGTAGCCGCCGGAGGCGAGAATAACCGCCTTGGAGGTGAGCTCCACCGTATTGCCGGCAGCATCCACAGCCTTCACACCGACCACTTTGCCGTCTTTTTCAATGAAGGACTGAGCACGGGTTTCAAGCATCAGCTTCCCGCCCATATCGAGGAACTTGCCTTTCATGAGATTGAGGAAGTTGACCGAGCGCCCCTGAACGCCCAACTGACGGTTTGCGGAATGATCCGGGTACTGCGTGGCGGCCGGACCGTACGGAATCTTCATGTCGTAGATCAGCCAGTCGACTACGCCGCCCACCTTCTCCGTCACCATCTTGACGAGCACCGGATCATTGCGGTTCTTGCCGACGCGGAAGATGTCCTTATAGGCAAGTTCAGGCGAGTCCTTCGTTTCCTTCATGACTTCGCGCTGGTAGCGCGAGCCGGTGGCGATCAGCGTGCCGGCATTGAGCACCGTTGCGCCGCCGATGGTCGGCATCTTTTCGATCAGGATGACGCTCTTGCCGAGTGTTTCGGCCTTAACCGCTGCAGAGATGCCTGCGCCGCCGGCACCGACAACCACGATGTCAGCAGATTCCTTGATGACTTTATGAGCTGTCTTTTTCGAGACAACAGCAGCCGCAAATGCTGCCGGATCTCCGCCGCCCGCTTTAATGGCTGCGGCAACCGCCGCTTTGATGCCGTTGGTAGTGAGTGTTGCGCCGGAAACTGCATCAATGCCTGTTGTCTGAGCCTGAACGATCTCGCCGGGCACGCGGGCGAGCGCCGCATCAGAGATCCCGGGCGTTTCGCTGTGTTTAACGACCTTGACGGCGGTGATCTTTCCGCCGGCAGCAGTCAGTTCAACAACGATCGCCCCGTTGCGTCCCTGTCCCTCACCCGTCCAGGTGCCGTCTTTGAGCTGCGCCGCGGCATTCGCGGCAGAAACGCCGGTCATCGCGGCAGTCAGAGCGGCAACAAGGCAAAGCTTGCGCATCATCATGATTTTTCCTCCTCACAAATGGGTGAGGTTCACTGCGGACGGCAGGGCCGCCACACGAACCTCATAACGAGGAAGGCTAGTGGAGACGTCAAACTCGGCATATCGAAGAAACCCTTACTCCGACGCCGCAAATGCTCATAATGAAAATAATCTAGGATGAACTGCGTACTCTTTTAGGGATACAGAACCTCTTCTTTCGCCTGCAAATCATGACGTCCTGACGGCATTTCCGTGACGAATCGCCGCATGTCATCAAAATGTCATAAAGCAGTAACAAACGCGTCACCAAGCTCGGCAACAATGCAGGCTTCGTAAACCTGATGAGCGCTCAAATGGAGCAATACTATATTGTGATGCTGGCGTTTCTCGCCGTCATCGCCGTCATCGACCTCTTCGTAGGCGTGAGCAACGACGCCTGCAACTTTCTCAATTCAGCCCTCGGCTGCCGCATTGCAAGCTTCCGCACGACAATGTGGGTCGCCAGCCTCGGCGTTCTGCTCGGCGCCACCTTCTCTTCGGGCATGATGGAAGTGGCTCGTTCGGGCATTTTCCATCCCCAGATGTTCTCCTTTTCGGAAATCATGGTGGTGTTTTTCGCCGTTATGGTGGCTGACGTCATACTGCTCGACGCATTCAACAGCCTCGGACTGCCCACCTCCACCACCGTTTCCATCGTCTTTGAGCTTCTCGGCAGCGCCGCCGCTGCAGCGGCTTGGAAACTGCTCGATGCCGGACAGTCCTTGGGAGACCTCTACACCTACATCAATACGAGCAAGTCCCTCGGAATTGTTTCAGGCATTCTCATCTCGGTTGTTGTTGCCTTTATTTCCGGCGCCGTTATCCAGTACCTCGCGCGGCTCCTTTTCTCCTTCCGCTTCGAAGGCATGTACAAACGAGTCGGGGCTGTTTACGGTGCCTTTTCGATTACCGCCATCATCTACTTCCTCGTCATGAAGGGCGCCAAAGGCGCCTCCTTCATGCGTGCGGAATGGATCGACTGGATCAACGCCAATACTTCGCCCATTCTGATCACACTCTTTGTGGGCTTTACGATTCTCTTCCAGATCTGCATTTCTTTCTTCCGCATCAACGTCTTCAAGATCATCATTCTCGCGGGTACTTTCTCGCTCGCTTTTGCCTTTGCCGGCAATGACTTGGTGAACTTTGTGGGTGTGCCGATCGCAGCCTGGGACAGTTTTAAGATCTGGTCGGCTGCTCAGAGTCCGGCAGAAACCTTCATGATGGGTGATCTGCTTAAACCGGCTACGGCAGCGACTTGGATGCTTCTCGCCTCCGGCATGGTAATGGTCTTCACGCTTTGGTTCTCCAAGAAAGCCCACCGCGTCATTCAGACCTCCATCAACCTCGCCTCCACTCAAACGGGTGAACAGGAGCAGTTCGGCGCCTCACTGCCCGGCCGCATGATCGTTCGTGCCGCCGTCGGCATGGGCACCGTCATTAACCAGATCATGCCTGGGTTCCTTCAGCGCGGAATCGCCAGCCGCTTTGTGCCGGCGCCGCAGGAAAAAGGCACGATTCCGCTGCCTTTTGACTATGTACGCGCCTCCATCAATCTGGTTCTTTCCGCCATTCTGATTGCATCGGCGACCAGTCTTCAGCTGCCGCTCTCCACCACCTACGTTACTTTCATGGTGGCCATGGGTTCGAGCTTTGCCGACGGCGCCTGGGACCGCGAAACGGCTGTCTACCGAATTTCTGGCGTGCTGACCGTCATCAGCGGCTGGTTCATCACCGCGCTCTGCGCGAGCTCCCTTGCTGCAGTTGCCGCGACGATCGTCTTCTGGGGCGGCGAAACGGCCGCAGTCATACTAGGGCTTGCTGCCATTGCCATTCTCGTGCGTTCCAACCTGAAGAAGCACGAAGAAGAGTCGCTTGCCAAACAGTCTGCGCAGCGCTTCACTGCGCCGGCCATCCGCACCATCATTCACACCAAGAGCCCGGCCAACCTCTGCCGCACGCTCGACCTCCTTGACGAGGTCGTCGACGGCCTGCTTGCCGACCGAGAACTCGCGCTTCGCAGCGCAAAAAGCGATGCCTCGGAGTTTTTCGACCAGCTGAGCAAAGACCGCAGCGTTTACTACCGCATGGCCATGATGGATAAGACGCCGTCAAAGGTCGACTTCAATGCGCGCTACTGCTACTTCCGCGCTTTTACCAACATGCGTGAAGTCGGCCGTTCACTGCAGAGTCTCGCCAAGCAGTCTCTCGAACATGTCGCCAATCGTCATCGCGTCTTCAAGGGCGATCTCGCCGATGAACTGCGTGCATTGACGGCGGAGCTGCGCCGGATTTCGAGTTCAGTCGACGGCAAACCCGATCTCGAAGAACTGCACCTGAATGCCAAAGCTGCAATTGACCGTATCGACGCCATGCAAAGCGAACTGATGCGGGCGATTCCGGACGGCGAACTTTCCATCCGCGGCAGCGAGCTTTATCTCACCTTCCTGCTTTTTGCCCGCGACTTCATCAATCACTATGAAATTGTTTCGATGCTGGCCGCGCGCATTGATTCTTTGGAACAGACCCCGTCAGTCGTGACTGCCCCAAAAGAAAAAATTTCATAACCTGACCTTTCTTTTTCTGATTCACAACGCCGCATTCTTTTTCTAAGAGTGCGGCGTTTTGTTTTTCATGCATCAGCCCGCGGCTTTAAGAATAGATTTTTAAAAAACTAAAAGATGCTGCAGAGCACCTTGGCATATAACTCGTATCCTATTAATTTTATAGATTACAGAGTATTTGACTTATATAAAGGGGCCTCCTACACTTTCTTTCAGCGATTGAAAGCAAAAACATTACTGAGCCTGCTCAGCAAAAAAACGCCAAAAATTCAGCCGGCGCTGCCTGCGGTCGCTCGAATCCAATATTTCCCAGACCTCCATTGGAGACCCCCTCAATGCAGAAGGAAGAGCTTAAAGATCAGTTCACCGACCTGTTGAGCAAATTCACAACGTACTTCGGAAAGTATTTGCCTGACGACGTCATGGAAAGCCTGAAGACGCTCAGCAGCAAGCAGCAGAGCGAAATTTCGAAAATCATTTATGACGTCATGTTTGACGATATGGATTTGGCCAAGAAACGCAATGTGCCGATCTGTCAAGACACCGGCGTCATCCAGTATTTTGTGAAATGCGGCGCAAATTTTCCGCTTTTAGGCGACCTCGAATCCTGCCTGCGCGAAGCGACTAAACGCGCCACCAAGGATGCGCCGCTGCGGCACAACGCCGTCGAAATTTTTGACGAAAGAAATTCCGGCGACAACACCGGCGTGCGCATTCCCTGGATAGACTGGCAGATCGAGCCCAATTCCGACAGCGTCGAAATTTATGCTTATATGGCGGGCGGCGGCTGTTCTCTGCCGGGAGCCGCCAAGGTTTTAATGCCGCTCGAAGGCTATGAAGGCGTCGTGAAGTTTGTTTTCGACATTCTCTGCGACCGCGGCGTCAACGCCTGCCCGCCGCTCTTGGTCGGCGTAGGCATTGCCGGCTCCATTGATGTCGCCTCAACGTTGTCCAAACGCGCCCTCATGCGGCCGGTCGGCTCTCACAACTCCAATCCTGTCGGCGCAGAATTTGAAAAACTCCTCTCTGACGGACTGAACGAAATCAACATCGGCCCGGGCGGTTTTACCGGCACAGATTCAGTTATGGGCGTCAACGTCGAACAGGCGGCCCGCCATCCGTCCTGTATCGCCGTGGCCGTGAGCGTCGGCTGTTGGGCACACCGCCGCGCGCTTATCCGCATCCATCCCGATATGTCCTATGAATTTCTCTCGCACAAAGGAGTTGTGCTGTGAAAAACCATATCCTGAACACGCCGATCCGCGACGAAGATCTCGAAAAGATTGAGATCGGCGACATCGTCTACTTGAACGGCGCACTCATTACCGCCCGCGATCAAGCGCACCACCGCCTCGTTAAGCTCGGCCGCAAACTTCCCGTTGACTTGAACCGCAAGGCCATTCTGCACGCCGGTCCGATCATGGTTCCCGCCGAAGATGTCAAAAGCGGCTGGAAGGTAGCCTCTATTGGTCCGACGACTTCCATGCGCATGGAACTTTTCGAAAAGGAATTCATCGAAGAAACCGGCGTCAAACTCATCATCGGCAAGGGCGGCATGGGTCCCAACACCGAGGCGGGCTGCCGAGAAAAAAAGGCAATCCACTGCGTCTTCCCGGGCGGCTGCGCCGTCGTTGCCGCCGCCTGTGTTGAAGAGGTCGAAGACCATCAGTGGCCTGAACTCGGCATGCCCGAATCCATGTGGGTGATGCGGGTGAAAAAGTTTGGCCCCCTGATCTGCTCGATTGACACCCAAGGGCGCAATCTTTTCAAAGAAAACAAAAAAGTCTTTGAAGAACGCAAGGCCCCGATTGTTGAACGCATTTGCGCTCTTGTCGACTATCAAAAATAATCCGCTTCGAGCTGACGACGAACGTCCTCGCCCCCCGCTTTGAAGCGTTCCCTCGGCATGATCGTGCGGCGCATTACCCGTCTTCCGCTCAGCCCCATCGGAATGCGCCGCTCGCTGCCTTTCGCTATTCTGAGTCCATAGGTCTTTTGCGCGGTGTTTCTCAACCCCGCACCATCTTCCCGGAGCTCCTCGATGCCGAGCAACATCTGCCGCTACTTAACCGCCCTCATCGCCGAGGGCAGTTTTTCAAAGGCCGCACAGCGCCTCGGCATCTCGCAGCCCTCGCTTTCGCAGTTTCTCGTCCGCTTGGAAACCGAAGCCCAAACAGAACTCGTCGATCGTTCGGCCAAGCCGCTCAAACTGACGGCTGCCGGAGCGCTCTTTTTGCGTACGGAGCAGCAAGTCGATCTGCTCCGAGAAACCGCTGCCAAGCAAATGCTTGACATCAAGGGGGGCGTACGCGGACACGTCACTGTAGGGGCGAGCGACTACCGAGAAACTTTTTTTCTTGCCGAAGTGCTTCCCGTTTTTCATCGGCTCTATCCCCTCATTGAAGTCTCCCTAACGGAAGGACGCACCAAAGTACTCGAACAAATGGCGCTTGAAGGCGCCGTTGATTTTTCCCTAGTCATCACGCCGCTCTTTCATCCGGGCACGCTCACCACCATTGAACTTTATCAAGAGCGAATCCTGATCGCCCTTTCGGAAAAGCACCGCCTTGCCCAGCAGCATCCTGCCTCGCCAAGCGAAGAATTCCCGGTCATTGACTTCCATGATCTCGACCGTGAACCTTTCATCAAAATCAAGGAAGGACAGCAGATGAATGTGCTTTTCCGAGAGCTCTGCAGGATGAGCCGAGCATCACCGCGCGTGGTTCTCGAAAGCGAGTCCATGATTGCCGCCGCCACACTCGCGAGCGTGGGGCTCGGTGCGGCGTTAACCACTGAAACGCTGGTGCGGCGGGCAGGCACGGCCAAGCCGCTCCGTGCCTTCAGCATTGAGCCGCCGGTGCCGCCTCGAATCGTCGCGGCCGCCTACCGGTCCGAGCGCTATCTCTCTAAGGCTGCGCGCGCACTGATTCGGGTGATGGCGGATGTCGCGGCTAATCGCTTTCAAAACGGTTAGACCGCCTCTTAAACCTGCCATTGGGAAAAGGGATGACGCACTAAGTTTGAATTGAAGTAGCGAGGATCATTCGAAACCTCTCGCCCCAGCCAGTCCGGCCGCTCAAACGGAGCGTCCTCGTCGGGCAGTTCAATCTCGGCCACAATCAATCCGGCATTTTCACCGAGGAACTCATCAATCTCCCACACCAATGAACCGGCAGGGATCTTGAAGCGGCGCTTTTCGATCAAAGGTTTTTCAGCTAAGCCGCTGAGCATTTCGTCAGCATCTGCAAATGGTATTTCATATTCAAATTCAGAACGTGTCACACCGTTTGTGATGCCTTTTACCGTCAAGAACCCCTTTTCGCCTGCGGTGCGCACCCGGACGGTTCGCTCCTTGGCGCTGCTGAGGTAGCCCTGTCGGTAAAGTACGCCTTGAGCGAGCGTTCTCCAGGCATTCCCTTTGACTAAAAATTTGCGTTCAATCTCTTTGCTCATCGCGGCTCTCAATGTGTTTTTTGGGTCGTCAGCCGGCTCGGCCTCATATCCGGTTCGCTGACGAACCCATGAAGAGCATAGAAGATTCCCTGCTTTTTCGCCGGCTCAGGGGCTCCCACTGCCCGGCATGGAAGCACTTGGAGCACTTGGGACACTTCATAGGGCCTGCAGTGTCCTATTCATAACGGCCAAGCGCACGTCAAAGAGACCTTTTCAGAAAGCAGAGCGCTTGGGCGCCAATCGCCCGTTGAGGCCATTCACAGCCACATTCTCAGCGCCGGCGGCGAGGATCCCAGCCTCGTCCGCCGTAGCATGCCTGAGCATCTCGTTCATACTTAATGTCCTTGGCATACTGCACCCAGGTTTCCAGGAGACTGCGCGTGATGCGGCTCCCGTGATATTTAGGCCAGGCACGCTTGAGAAAACGCTTTACGGCTTCTTCGCCGGACTCGGAGAGCGTTTCGTCATAGGCCACATAACCCACCCAGAGCCAAAGCATGCGAAGCACCGCTTCATCATCTGCGGCCCTTGCGGGATCGCTAGGCATCGGCTGGCGCAGTGCGCTGACCGACAATCCTGTGCGGCCGTGAGCAATCGCCTGCAGATGAGTGATAAAAGAGGCTTCAGCACGACGCCGCGCCTCTGCCTCATCCTCTGCCCTCGCTAAACGCTCCGGCGGCAGCGTCCGCCAAAGTTCAAAAAAAGAAGTGGGGCCGCCGTCCTGCAGCGCGCCGGTGCGGCGCAGCCGCAGGCACCAATACCGCCACTGCCAGTCTCGGTCGCCGAAATGCTTTGCCGCCAGGCGCAGCGCCTCCGTCCTCCGGCGTTCAGCCGCCGTTGCGCGGGAAGCATCCGATATCCGCTTTTCTTCGTGCTGCAGCAGTTTTTCAAGTGTCGGACGTGAAAAGCGCCAGAGCCAAGGCTCCATTTTTTCGAGCCAGCTCTTTGAAAAATACACTGCCGCTTTTTTCTCCATTTGTGCCACGGCGCGCACCCCTGCCCCCGTTGCGACACGGACGGCACGAGTCAGGCTCTTTAAAAGCGCTCTTTTCTTCTGCATAGACCGCCTCTTTCCTTTTGACAATGCTCAAGAGCATTGCCATTACCCTCAGAACTAGTCTAGCACTCCATATTCACAGCGGCACCGGTCAAATCGTAATTTCTTGTTGAATTTCAATGAATTGCAGTTATTTCTAAGGTTCATTCTCATTAGCGGCAAACGCATGAGAAGAAGCGGCAAACGCCAATTTCAATCCGTTCTGTCCTCCAAAAAAACGCCCGCTGCAAAGGGCTGCAAGCGGGCGTCAGTTCTGTTTATAAACCCTCAGTCACATGAGGCTTTATCACAGATGAAGTTTATTTTCTGCTTTAGCTGAAGAACGGCATCAAGAGACGCATGATCCACATGGAGAGGAGCGCGTTCACAATGGAGTTCAGCATCAAGAGCGGCCAGTAGCGCTTCGGGCAGTCAGCCACGCCAAGCAGACGTCCCATGTACTGGATCTGCGAGGCCATCAGGAAGATAGCCGGCAGAATGACCGTCACGCCGTCAGCATCAAGAACACCTTGAGCAAGCAGACTCGCTGCCATGCCGGCGCCGGCTGAAGCCGACAGCCAAGCGGCCAGCAGCACCGTAATGGCCTGACCCGGAAGGCCAAAGAGCGCCATGAAAGGACCGCAGTGCTGGCCGAGGAAGTCCATCACGCCCAGAAGGGTCAGCATGTGCGCGAAGACGAACGCCATCAAAACGTTCGGCGTCAAATTCAAAAGGGCGATATTGATACCCTTGCGAACGCCGACGATGAAGATGTCAAGCGGATTAGTAGACGTGGTCTTCTCAGTCATTTTCGAAGTCCTTGCGGTAGACCGTATTGAGGACGCAGCGGACGAGGAAGCCGCCGACGAACTTGAGCACAATCATGAGGATGAGCGGCACGATGAGCGGGCAAAGCGTCGCAGCGAAAAGCGCGGAACCCGAAGCAAAATAATTGCCGATCAGACCTGCGCCGGAATACTGCCAGGCGCAGACCACAATGAGCCCTTTCTTATTGAAAAGACCGCGGTCGTACATGCCCTTTGTCAGCGCAGCGCCGGCATCGGTGCTCTGCAGGTCGGTGATGAGTGCAAGACCCGTCGAACCCGGAACGCCCAGAATCGGATTGAGAAGCGGCGTCATCAGCTTCTGTGCGGCACGCATGGCACCGTAGTAGGTGACAACTTCCATCACGCCCAAGGCGAGCATCACGGAGGGGAAGAGCGAAAGTGCAAAGAGGAAGCCCTGACGAGCGCCAAAACCGCCCTTGCCGATATAGGTGAGGCCGTCGATCTTGCCGAACCCGCCAGCGAGCGTCGTAAAGTCAAACGAACCGAGCCATTTGTACCCGTCAATGTTGTAGAAAAGCCCCGAGAAAAAGAGGATCGTGATGATCAAAGCCACATAGGCGCCAACGCCTACATGTCCCACATCCTGATCGTCCTCACTCGCAGCGGCCTGATTGTTCTCAGTCATGGCATGCCTTTGTGGGGAAGTTGGAGTGTTTGAAAACTCGTGATTTTAACGATCTCTCACAAAAACATCTAAGCAATTCCCCTAATTCAGTTACCCAACATCAACGATTAAGTCTACCTATCAGACGCTCCCTATAAAAATAAGGATGGCCGCTCACTTTGCACGAGCGGCCATCTTCCGAAAACAACTCCACAGAGAGTGGAAATCCTTAGTCGAGGAACTTCCTGCGTGAGGCAGTCACCCTCACCCGAAGAGTTTGGCAAAGAACCCCTTCTTCGGCGCTTCCTCGACGCAGGCAAATGACGTCACCTCATAGCCTGTCGGCGCAATGGCGTCGCGCACGGCCTTTTCATCGAGCGGAAGCTCGGTAATGATTTCGGCACATTTCTTGCTGCGTGAGGCTTTGACCTTATTGACTTCAAAAGCCTTTTTGATCGTGCTGCAGATGTGTTCCTCGCACATCCCGCAGGCCATACCTTCAATACCAACGATGGTTTTATACATTTGCTTATCCTCAATGGACTCAGTCGAACACGCCGCCGGCCGTCTCCGCTGCCTCCGGGAGAGACCGCATGCCTGTTCGACTCAATAATATTGAGAACCATTCTAATCCTCGCTGAAGCCTCTAGCTGACCTCATCGGCCTCATCGGCAGCATCGCCGGCATCCGATGCATTCTTTGAACGATCTCCCGATTTGAAGAAAAGAATGCCG
>UMHK01070886.1_pt1 | contig 19528 bp, 17 predicted proteins | sample 1965521 | NCBI WGS metagenome assembly UMHK01 (sample SAMEA4836097, study PRJEB28245) | human gut metagenome | biome: gut microbiome; material: fecal sample | place: Denmark | collected 2008
GGCATACAGAATCGGTCTTGTAAACGCTGTATATCCATTGGAAGAGCTTCTTCCGGCAGCGAAGAAGATGGCAGCAGGCATCGCAGCAAATGCTCCGATCGCTGTCAGAAACTGCAAGAAGGCAATCAATGATGGTCTTCAGGTAGATATGGATACAGCAATTGTAATCGAAGAGAAGCTCTTCGGTGACTGCTTCGAGACAGAAGACCAGAAGGCTGGCATGGGCAACTTCCTTGAGAAAGACAAGGAGAAGAAGTTAAAGGTTGTTCCATTCCAGAACAAATAATAAAAGTAATTAAAATTTTAAGGAGGAAATAAACATGAAGGTTGGCATTATTGGTGCTGGTACCATGGGACAGGGCATTGCAAAGGCATTTGCTATGGTTGATGGCTACGAAGTTGCACTTTGCGACATCAAGCAGGAGTGGGCTGAAGGCGGAAAGGATAAGATCGCGAAAGGCTACGCTAGACTTGTAGAAAAAGGAAAGATGACACAGGAGAAGGTAGATGCGATTCTTGCAAGCATCACACCTGGTCTGAAGGAAAATCTCTGTGCAGACTGCGATCTGATCGTAGAAGCTGCATTTGAGGATATGGGAGTTAAGAAGACAACATTTGCTGAGCTTGACAAGATTGCAAAGCCAGAGTGTATCTTCGCTTCTAATACATCTTCACTTTCTATCACAGAGATTGGAAATGGTCTTACACGTCCTATGATCGGTATGCATTTCTTCAATCCTGCTGACAGAATGAAACTTGTTGAGGTTATCGCTGGTGTAAATACTCCACAGGAGACAGTTGATAAGATCATCAAGATCTCTGAAGAGATCGGCAAGACACCTGTTCAGGTAAATGAGGCTGCCGGTTTCGTTGTAAACCGTATCCTTATCCCGATGATCAACGAAGCAGCATTCATCAAGATGGAAGGTGTTTCTGATATCGCTGGTATCGATGCAGCTATGAAGCTTGGTGCAAACCACCCAATGGGACCACTTGAGTTAGGTGATTTCGTGGGCCTGGATATCTGCCTTGCAATCATGGATGTTCTGTACAAGGAAACAGGCGACAGCAAGTATCGTGCATGTCCATTGCTTCGTAAGATGGTACGTGGTGGAAACCTCGGCTGTAAGACAGGCAAGGGCTTCTATGTATACAACGCAGATCGCACAAAGACACCTGTTGACGCTCAGTAATAAGCGTACAATCCCCGCACGTGGCTTTTCAGCCATGTGCGGATGTAATAATCAATCTATTATGGAGGATAGAAAGAATGGATTTCACTTTAGACAAGAAGTATGAAATGGCGCAGACTCTGTTCAAGGATTTTGCGCAGAACGAAGTAAAGCCTCTTGCGCAGGAAATTGATGAGCAGCACAGATTTCCAAGAGAGACTGTAGACAAGATGGCAAAGTATGGTTTCTTAGGAATTCCTGTTTCTAAGGAATTAGGCGGACAGGGCTGTGATATTCTCACATATGTTATGTGTGTAGAAGAGCTTTCTAAGGTTTGTGGTACAACAGGTGTAATCGTATCTGCACATACATCTCTGTGTGTAGACCCGATCGTAACATTTGGTACACCAGAGCAGAAGGCAAAGTATGTTCCGGATCTTGCATCTGGTAAGAAGCTCGGTGCGTTCGGCCTGACAGAGCCAGGTGCCGGTACAGATGCACAGGGACAGCAGACAAAGGCAGTTCTTGATGGTGACGAGTGGGTACTGAATGGTTCTAAGTGCTTCATTACAAATGGTAAGGAAGCTGACGTATATATCGTTATCGCTGTTACAGGTATCATCGAGAAGCGTGGCAGAAAGATGAAAGAGATTTCTGCATTTATCGTAGAGAAGGGAACACCTGGATTTACATTTGGTACAAAGGAAAACAAGATGGGTATCTGTGGTTCTTCTACATATGAGTTGATCTTCACAGACTGCCGTATCCCTAAGGATGCACTTCTTGGACAGAAGGGCAAGGGCTTCAATATCGCTATGCACACACTCGATGGTGGTCGTATCGGTATCGCTGCTCAGGCACTTGGTATCGCTGAGGGCGCTCTTGAGACAACTGTAAACTATGTAAAGGAAAGAAAGCAGTTTGGTAGATCAATTGCCCAGTTCCAGAATACACAGTTTGTACTTGCTGATCTTGCTACAAAGATCTAGGCTGCTAAGCTTCTTGTATACAAGGCTGCAAGAAAGAAAGATGAGTATCAGAGTGGCGCTAAGGTTTCTTACTCTGTAGAGGCTGCTATGGCTAAGCTATATGCTGCTGAGGTTGCTATGGAAGTAACAACAAAGTGTGTACAGCTTCATGGTGGTTATGGTTACATCAAGGAGTATGACGTTGAGCGTATGATGAGAGATGCTAAGATCACAGAGATCTACGAAGGTACTTCAGAAGTACAGCGTATGGTTATCTCAGCAAACTTGTTAAAGTAAGGAGGTACTTATCGTGAAAATTATCGTATGTATTAAGCAGGTACCTGATACAAAGGGTGGCGTACAGTTCAACCCAGATGGTACATTGAATAGAGGAGCAATGCTCACAATTATGAACCCAGATGATAAGGCTGGTCTTGAGGCAGCTCTTAGACTGAAGGATCAGTATGGCGCTGAGGTTACAGTTCTTACAATGGGACTTCCAAAGGCTGCAGATGTTCTTCAGGAAGCAATCGCTATGGGCGCTGACAAGGGTGTTCTTGTAACAGACCGTGTACTTGGTGGTGCTGATACCTGGGCAACATCTACAACAATCGCTGGTGCGATCAGAAAGCTTGACTATGATCTGATCATCACAGGCCGTCAGGCTATCGATGGTGATACAGCTCAGGTTGGTCCTCAGATCGCTGAGCATCTTGGACTTCCAGTTATCTCTTATGCACAGGAGATCAAGGTAGATGGAGACAGCGTAATCGTTAAGCGTCAGTATGATGACGGTTACCATATGGTAAAGGCTCAGATGCCATGTCTTATCACAGCACTTTCTGAATTAAATGATCCAAGATATATGACACCAGGTGGAATCTTCGATGCAGTCAATGCAGAGATCACAACTCTTGGTAGAGCAGATCTTGTAGATGTTGATGATTCAAACATCGGTTTGAATGGTTCTCCAACGAAGATCGCAAGAGCTTCTGACAAGGTTAAGAAGGGTCAGGGCGAGATGGCTCCGGAAGACGCAGATCCAGTAAGCTATATTGTTGGTAAACTGAAGGATAAGCACGTAATTTAATTAAAAAGGAAAAGTGGTGAATAAAATGGGAGCAATGAATGCAGAAGAATTAGCAAAGTACAAGGGCGTATTCGTCTTTGCACAGCAGGTAGATAATGTATTAAGCGGAATCTCTTTCGAGCTTGTTGGCGAAGGAAAGAGACTTGCAGAGAAGTTAGGCACAGAAGTAACAGCAGTATTGGTTGGTTCTGATGTTTCAGGACTTGTAGACGAGCTTGCTGCTTACGGTGCAGATAAGGTAATCGTAGTAGACGATCCAGAGTTGAAGAATTACAGAACTGAGCCATATGCACACGCACTTGCTTCAGTTATCAATGAGTTCAAGCCAGAAATCATGTTGGTTGGTGCAACAGCAATCGGCCGTGATCTTGGTCCTACAGTTTCAGCTAGAGTTCAGACAGGACTTACAGCAGACTGTACATTACTTGAGATCGGTGATTTCCCTGTTAACCCAATCCCTGGAAAGGAGCAGAAGCACAATCAGCTTCTTATGACTCGTCCAGCATTTGGTGGTAACACAATCGCTACAATCGCATGTCCAGACAACCGTCCTCAGATGGCTACTGTACGTCCAGGCGTTATGCAGAAGCTTGACAAGGTTGAGGGTGCAAAGGCTGAGGTTATCAACTACAACCCAGGTTTCACACCAAATAACAGATATGTAGAGATCCTTGAGATTTCTAAGGCTGTTTCAGACATCAAGGATATCATGGATGCAAAGATTCTTGTATCTGGTGGTCGTGGTGTTGGTTCTGCTGAGAACTTCAAGCTTTTGGAGGATCTTGCAGACGTACTTGGCGGACAGGTTTCATGCTCACGTGCCGTTGTAGATTCAGGCTGGAAGCCAAAGGAGCTTCAGGTTGGTCAGACAGGTAAGACTGTACGTCCACAGCTCTACTTCGCAATCGGTATCTCAGGAGCAATCCAGCATGTAGCTGGTATGGAAGAGTCTGATATCATTATTGCAATCAATAAGGATCCAGACGCTCCAATCTTTGATGTAGCTGATTATGGTGTTGTTGGTGATCTGAATAAGATCGTTCCAGCACTGACAGAGGCTATCAAGGCTGAGCTTGCTGCAAAGTAATTTGATTACTTGCAAAAGTAAATAGTAAATAAGAGTTTAGAACCACCGTGTATCGTAAGATATGCGGTGGTTTTTGTTATTGAAAATCACCTATAAACTATGCTATTATCGTTACGTGGAAAAAGTTACAGAAAAAGGAGTTACATATGATACGTGAATGTAGTCTGGAAGAGATATCCGATGGACGGACATATAGAGAAAATGATATGGTGAAAGCGGATACGGCTGGGTGTGATGGCTGTTTCAAATGCTGCACAGGCATGGGGAATTCCATTATCTTAGATCCGTATGATATCTGGCTGCTGAAGAATTTCTCGGAGGGAGCGAAGCTGACATTCGAACAGCTCCTTGCAACCGGAAATGTGGAGCTGAATATCGTGGATGGCTTGATCTTGCCGAATCTCAGCATGAAAGAACAGGATCGATGTGCTTATCTTGATGCAGATGGGCGGTGCCGGATTCATGATGTGCGACCGGGAATCTGTCGGCTGTTCCCGCTTGGAAGAGTCTATGATGACAAGGGAGATTTCTCTTATTTCTTGCAGACAGGCGAATGTGCCAAGAAGAACCTTGCGAAGATCAAGGTGAAAAAGTGGACATGCTTGCGATGCCCGGAGAAGAACCGGGAATTTGTCACGGCGTGGCATGCATTGATCCGCACAGCCGGACAGAAGATGGTGGAACATAAGCAGAGTGGCCGTGGCGAGAAGCTGCAGGAACTGGCAATGTATATTCTGAACGAATTCTATGTTGCAGATTTGCCAGAAGCAGCCTACGACGATACCGGAATCACAACAATCTACGAAAGTTTATGTAATAAGATAGAAAATGCAAGAGAATCTCTCGCGCATTTTTAGTAAGAGGAAGAAAATATATAATTGCAAAACGGGACATGCATATTTCCATATTTATAATTTGAAATTCAAGAATATGCATATGTTTGGAACTTAGAATTACTTAATGTTCTGGAAGATAAGCAGAAATGATTGAACACGATGTTCAATCAAGCCGCCATTGAGCCACGGATGGCGAATTGGCGGCGGTTTCGTGTGACGAGATAATGTGTGCCAGAACATTTAGTAATTCGTAGTTTCAATACATCGCATAGAATTGGATTTCAAATATAAATATGGAAGATAGAAATATCCATTTTGCAATTATATTGGAATTAAGGAGGAACAAAAATGCTCGGAATTATCGGTGCAATGGATGAAGAAGTTGCAAAATTAAAGGAAACTATGCAGGATGTCACAGTCGAGACAAAGGCGTCTATGGAATTTTACAAGGGAACGATGAATGGCAAAGAGGTTGTCGTTGTCCGCTCAGGAATCGGAAAGGTCAATGCGGGAATCTGCACACAGATTCTGTGTGATCTGTATCATGTGGATGCTGTGATCAACACAGGAATTGCAGGAAGCTTAAATGCGAAGATTGATATCGGCGATATTGTGCTTTCGACTGATGCACTGCAGCATGATATGGATGCGACAGGCTTTGGATATGAGCCGGGCGTGATTCCTCGGATGGAGACATCGACATTTATTGCAGATGAGAAGCTGCGAAAGCTGGCGAAGGAGTGCTGCGAGCGCGTGAATCCGGATATTCATGTATTTGAAGGACGCGTGGTCAGTGGCGATCAGTTTATTTCTGATAAGGCGAAGAAAGAATTTATCCTGAATACATTTGCAGGCGACTGTACTGAGATGGAAGGTGCAGCGATCGCACAGGCTGCTTACCTGAATCAGATTCCGTTTCTGATTATCCGAGCGATCTCAGATAAAGCAGATGACAGTGCGACGGAGGATTATCCAACCTTTGAGGCGAAGGCAATCGCGCACAGCGTAAAGCTCGTGCAGGCAATCGTTGCAGGATATGCGAATGCATAGAATAAGAGTTAATCTCATATGTGATTCCATGTATAAATAGAATCACATGTCGAATATAGAATTAATAAGAAAGCAGGTAAAATCATGGAGAAAATAGCAAGCTTTACAGTGAACCATTTGAATTTGTTGCCGGGCGTGTATGTGTCAAGAAAAGATAACGTCGGCGGAAATGTAATTACAACATTTGATCTGCGTATGACGAGACCAAATTATGAGCCGGTGATGAATACAGCAGAGGTGCATACGATTGAGCATCTGGCAGCAACTTTTCTCCGGAATCATAAGGAATACGGAGAGAAGATTATCTATTTTGGACCGATGGGATGCCGGACAGGCTTTTATCTGATCTTGGCAGGTGAGTATGAATCGAAGGATATTGTGCCGTTGCTGAAGGAACTGTATACATTTATGAGCGAGTTCGAGGGCGATGTACCGGGCGCGTGTGCGCGGGATTGCGGAAATTATCTCGATATGAACCTGCCGATGGCGAAGTATCTGAGCAAGAAGTATCTGACGGAAGTATTGGAGAATATTTCGGAAGAGAGACTTGTTTATCCGGAATAGTTATCCACAATATCCACAAAATGCGCGTATTTGTTGCATTTTACAAAATGTCTTGAAAATCCCATGCAAACCTCTTATCATCTTAATTATAAGGTAAGGATGGAAGGAGGAGTTGTATGGGAGAAGAACAGGACATTCCAAGAAAACTTGAGTATGAGAGTTTGGCTGAGTATGATGCATTCCGTAACCCTTCGATCGTGGAGGAACAACCTTTTTATTACAAAGGGATGAGCCGAAGCGAATATGAAAAGGAACTCGCATATCTCAATCAGAACCTGTCATCGTTTTATGAAGGTTCATATGTTCCGCTCTGGAAGCAGTCGTGGTATCAGTAGGAGCTTTGGCCAGCACCCGAAGATACAAAATAAGTCATTTTTTCTAAATGAACCCCAATATTTTGTAGGAATTTTATAAAAAGTATTTGATTTTACATATCAGTATGGTACAATGAATTATAATTGCGGACAGGTATAGTTTGACTTGAATTATTATGGAAAATGTATCGAGGATATAGAGAGTTTATAAGGTAGAGAGGTGTAACTATGAACTTTAAAGACAAGCTGGTAAGTAAATTATTGGATATCGGAAAGAAACACCGGATATTAGTCTATCCGATGCTTGCTTTGGTTGCGGTTGTAACTGCAATCTCGCATGTCATCTGCTGGGGACGCGGAAATGGCAAGAAGATGGTCGCATCAATTATGGTTGTGGCACTTCTGATCACGCAGTCGCTGTTCCTGACGTCATCCGCTGTAAATAATGGTGATGATGCAAATGCAGCACTCACGAACACTGCTACGGATGCAACCAGTGTGATGAATGGCGAGGATGGTGCAGACGATCCGGTTCTGTTGTTTGATGAAGACGGAAATGCCGATGCCGCAGACGACGGAACGGCGGATGCAGAAACAGCAAATGTTACATACTATGCATATACAACCTCATCTCAGACAATTGCCGGTTTTTCAAAGGCTTGTGCAGTTGCAGACTCTACCATTACTTTGATGAGCGATAATGCAGAAATTCTGCAGGGATTTGGTCTGGATGCAAAATATTTTACGACAGACGGAAATCTGTACAGCGATGCACAGTGTACAACGCCGATCGCAGGCAACCAGATGACCACGACAGAAAATGGAACATATCAGGTATTTGTAAAGATTACAAGAACCGCATATACACTTGCATTTTCTGACTGTGGTGATCAGGGAGAAGTCGCAAGTGTTACAATACCGACAAATGAGACAAATACCGGTAATGTCGAACAGGTGATGACATTTGCCGTACCGGGATCAGACGATACCTATCATTTCTATAAGAGAGGATATAAGTATATCAGCCTTGGAGACAAGATGATCGGTCAGAGTATCGAGGTGAAATCTTCTGATGTCCGTACGAACACGATTACGGTAAAGGCAGGCTGGGAGCCAATCAAGGACATGAAGCTGACATACCAGTTGTATGATCCATCGGTTGTAGGTGTGCTTGATCCGGTAGAGTCAGCCGATGCAGTTGTTGAGAGTGCAGCTTTTGTATATGGCGATACAGTCTCTATCATGACTTTGGATGAGAGTGCTTATATTCAGAATAAAGGATATTATTTCGCAGGCTGGAAGATCGAGGGCACGGATACGATTATTGATCCATCCCAGACAGCAACGATGGCTGCGACGACTGACAGTGGACTTGTAAAAGAAAATGGTGCACTGACAGATGCAACGAATGTTGCACCGGTTAAGCTGATCGGTCAGTGGAAATATAAGGAAATTGAGCTGTATGTCGACGGCAATAAGGTCGATGGCAGTGATGCGGCTGTGACAGGCATGTACGGTACAGCTATGAACCATGTCATTACAGCAAAGTACAAGAAAGATGGCGCAGAGAGTGAGTCCATCCAGTTTACAAATGGTATGCAGGCGGTTACAACCGGACTTGGTACTTATGGACTTTCTGTAAACGAATCGGCAAATTCTTATACGATAACAGGTACACCGAACAATGTGACAACGGATGCACAGAGCTATACATTTACGGTGACAGATACGAATGACACAAGTAAGACAGCAACCTTTAATCTTGTGTTTGCTGTTGAAAAGCTTCCGGTTATCATTGGAGAAGTCAAGGATGCTTCCACAGGAGGAACTTTGACGAAGGTGTATGATAATTCGGATACTATCCAGGTGCAGACGACAGCGTCTGTCACAGCACAGGACGGCAGTGTACCGGATTGTATAACAAACGATGCGATTCAGGTAACGTTCGATGTAACCGCAAAGATGCTTGATACAGGAAGTGTGAAGGGCAAGGATGTCGGAACTGGAAAGACGATCCGTCTGACATCACCAAGATTATCTGGAAATAATGCAAACTGCTATGAATTGCTGAATGTAGAAGAGGGACACCTCGATGTGGCAAACGCAGCTACTGTAACGAAGCGTACCTTGAACGTGGAGGTTGCATATGATGTGGATTCTGTATTGTTTGGACAGGATAGTCCGGAATGTACACTGACGATTACGAATCCAGATAATATTGCACAGGGAAATAACAATGAAGAGCAGAATGCATATGCGGCAGATCCGAATACATTTATGACAAGATATCTTGGACTGAATAACAAGGATGCATGGGAGACAAACCGCAAGATTTATAGCAGCCCGGCAAATGCGTATTACTATATCCGTCCAACCTTTGCAAGCAACGGAAACTATGAAGTAGTTGTTGCAAATCCACCGAAATTCTTGGTGACAAGAGAAAGCTCCGATGGATATTTCTCCATCAAGGAGACTGCGGTTGGTGGATATTATCCAAGTTATACGATCGTGGCAACGAACGGATATGATATGGTTCGAATCCTGAGTGATGGCGAGGTTGATATTTCCGACACGATGACACGTGCACAGGCAAAAGCGTTGTTCAAGAACCAGTCCGCAGGTATTACGGCAGATGGTACTTACACGAACATCCGGTTCCAGTTGTACAATTCGACAACCAATGCAATCTCTACAATCTACACAGTGAAGGAGACGATCATTGTAGATACAAAGATTCCGGTTTATGTAAGCCATACAGTGGAACCGACCGGCTTTGTAAATCAGCTTGGGTTTGGTACATATTATCATTCGCAGAACAATGTCACAGGTATGACACTGACAGTTACATACCGTTCAGACGAAAGCCCTTGTGATTACCTGCATTATTATTTCGCAGGTGAGGACGCAAGTACCGTTCCGACCACGACGATGCAGACAAAGATGGTATCGAAGGGAAATGGTCTGTATGAGGCAACACTTCTGGTAGGAAGCGGCTATGCCGGACAGCTGGTTGTATGGGCAACCGATACAAAGCAGAAGGAGTCTGCACATACAAAGCTGGTATGTTATACAACGAACACTGATGCAAGTCTGACAGATAAATATTATGAGTGGATGGTTGAAGGAACCCCTCCAACTGCTGCGCTGAGCGTACAGGGAAATGGAGAGGCTGCGCTGACAGATAAGTGGTACAATACATTGGATGCAGCAATCGCAGCAACGGATATCGACAGTGGACTGGATGAAGTGACATGGAGTGTTGAGACACCAAGTACAACTGTGACAGCTACGACATCTGCGTATGGTGCCAATGCGACAAAGAATGCAAAGATTACAGATTATACCTTCCACCAGATCATTACAGGTGGTGCATCAAATAATTACACACCGGGTGAGTATTATATCTCGGCAGTGGTAAAGGATAATGCTGGCAATACGGTAGATGTAGAGAAGCAGGGCCCATTCCTCTTCGATGGCATCAAACCGGCAGTGACATTGTCTGATGATGGAGAAAGCCAGACACAGTTCCAGTCCGATGTCACGATTACGATGGAAGCGACAGAGGGTGAGCTGGAAAGTGGTATTGACAGCATCGCACTGTACAAGGATAGCACAGGCAGTGAGCCGATCCAGACATGGTCTGCCGCTGGCGCGAAGAGCTGGACAGAAAGCTATGATGTAACAGAGAGTGGAACCTATATCTTAGTTGTAACGGATATTGCAGGTAATCAGTCTACCGAGCAGGTAACCTACAGTCATATTTCTTCGGAGAGACCAGACAAGCCAAGCGTATCAATCGCGAAGGGCGATAATGGTGCGATTGGAAATGCAGGCTGGTTGATCGAGGATAAGCCGAAGGTAACAATCAAGTCAACAACGGAAACAAGTGATAAGGTTCCGGTCAAGACATATTACAAAGTGATTTATACAGACGCAAGTGGAAAGCATGAATCACAGGATAGTTTTACTGGAGAGAGTTATACATTTGCACTGGAAGGACAGGGTGATGTGACAGTGGAAGCGTGGGCAGTCAGCGAGGCGGGCTGTCAGAGTGATACTGCTTCTGAGGATGCAAAGGTTGATATTGATGGACCGGCTGTGACGATCACAGATTCTGTGGTTGATGCAAATGGAGATGTAACAATCAACTTCCAGGCAATTGATTTGATCAGTGGTGTAGATACTGACCGGGTACTCGTAAATGGCAACGCTGTATCGGTAACAGATACAGATGGCGTGGCAAAGGGAAGCTTCAAGGCAGATGGCAGTGCAACTTACACGATTGTTGCTTATGATAATGCAGGCAACAAGTCCGCAGAGGTAAGCTTTGAGCCGCTTGGACTGGAAGTAACACCGGTAACAGCAATCACAAATACAACAGCACATATCGAGGCGCAGGTAATTCAGGGAACAAACCCATTGTCAAAGAGCCTGTGCTATATCGAGTATAAGAAAGCGACTGAGACAAGCTACGATACCGTACTTGTCAATAAGACAGATACTGCAAGCGGAATTGAGATGATCTACAATTTCAGCAAGCTGACACCAGATACGGTATATAATTACCGTGTACATGCAGCGACACTGAATTCTTCTGAGGAGCGTGTGATCGAAGGAAGTTTTAAGACGCTGTCTGGCAATTCGACGACTACGATCTACGGTACGGCAGCTTATAACGATTCACTGCCAGATGATGTGAAGGATAAGCCAATCTACATTAACCTGTACCGTGGCAATACGATTGTCGGCGGTGAGGTTGTAACAAGCGCAGACAATACACGGTATATGTTCACCGGTGTATCCGATGGAACATATCGTATCGTTGCAACAAACGGTACTCTGACGAAAGAGGCATCCGTGACAGTTGCCGATGGCATGATCACCTATCCAGAGACCTATTCGACAACCGGAGGAATCAACTTTGTACTTTCCGGTCTGTCTACGGATGTGATTTTGGATGATGGCGATGTAGAGATTGCTGTGGATGGTCTGGATAAGATCTACAACAACAGCTACTACAAGGGAAATGTAACGGATGATGATCTTCGAATCGTTCAAAATGGTGGCCGGATCGATATTGCTTTGCATGCAAGCTACATTAAGGTAAGCGATGTGACATCCGAAGAGCAGGGAATCTTCGCAGATAAGCTTGGCAGCCGGACAGAAATTGTTCGTTATATAAGATTATACATCGTGAAAAATGTATATAATGAGTTTGGAAACTTAGAGTATTCACAGAATCTGACAAGACTGTATGAGCCTGTGACGATCTCCTTCCCATTGGAGGATTTGGCAGGTGAGAACATCAAGGTAGCATCGCTACATGCAGAGGGAACGGATTATTTGTTCAAGAGCTGGACAGATGCAAGTGAGGTTACACTGACGCATGATTATGTAATTATCAATACAGACCGTTTCTCAACCTACGCACTGTATCGTGTGACACAGCCGAAGACTTACACGGTTGTATGGAAGGACGGCGATGGAAATATCCTGAAGACAGAGACTGTAGAAGAGGGTGCTTCTGCAACACCGCCAGAGGGAACACCGACGAAGACACCAACAAAGGATTACACATACACCTTTGAAGGCTGGGATCAGGATTATACAAATGTCACAAAGGATATGGTCATTCTCGCATGGTTCTATTCGACAAAGCGTGATGATACAACGGAAGATCCTGGCACAACGGAAAATCCAGGTACGACAGAGCAACCGGGTACAACGGAGGGACCAAAGGCACCGAATGCAAATGTGACACCGGGTGGTAACGGAGCAAACGGTGGACAGAACACGTCAAAGAACCCAGTGAAGTATACATATATGGGAGCGACTGGTTCTCCGCAGACGGGTGATGCAACACCAATTGTATTGCTTGTATGTGCAATCGTATTTGCAGGTGCAGGAATCGTAGTTACGATCAAAAAGAGAAAAAGTTTCTAAAAATTAACAGTTATAGTTCTTCGCATACCGAACATAATAAGAGTAAGACAAACATGTCTTAATTTAAAAGTATGGAGGTAGATAATTATGAAGAACTCAAACAACACAACAAGCGTACCAGAGGCTAAGGAAGCTATGAACAAGTTCAAGATGGAAGTAGCAAACGAGCTCGGTGTAAACCTGAAGCAGGGTTACAACGGAGATCTTACTTCCCGTGAGAGCGGGGCAATCGGTGGCGAGATGGTCAGACAGATGATCAAGAAGCAGGAGCAGCAGATGTCTGGTAAGTAATCAATCTGACCAGATGGATATGCGCTAAGTAAGACCATGTAAGGGAGTTTGTTTCTATATCGGTGATAATGGGAAACATTATTGCATAAGATATAGAAACAAGCTCTTTTTTTGAGCAAATATATAGACTTGCGAAAAATCTTATGATATAATGCAGAGAATAGTGCTTACAATGGATAGTAGGCGTTGCAAGTTAAGGAGGAAAAAAACAAATGAGTTTAGCAGTAGAAAAATTAGACGGAAGCATGGCAAAATTAACAATTACAGTACCAGCTGAGGAGTTTACAAAGGCAATCACTTCTGCATACAACAAGCAGAAGAGTAAATTCTCTGTACCTGGATTCCGTAAGGGAAAAGTACCACAGGCATTCATCGAGAAAATGTACGGTGCTGCTATCTTTTATGAAGATGCTGCAAATCAGCTTATAAATGAGTATTATCCAAAGGAACTCGAGAACTGTGAGGAAGAGATCACTTCAAACCCAGAGATCGATGTAACACAGATCGAGAAGGGTAAGGATTTCATCTTTACAGCAACTGTAGCTGTAAAGCCAGAAATCAAGATTGGTGATTACAAGGGTGTTGAGATCGAGAAGATCGATACAACAGTAACAGACGAAGACGTTATGGCAGAGATCCTGAAGGATCAGAAGGAAAACGGAAGAAAGATCGATGTAACAGACAGAGCTGCACAGATGGATGATGAAGTTACAATCAATTTCGAAGGCTTTGTAGATGATGTTGCATTCGAAGGTGGAAAGGGCGAGAACTACAAGCTTACACTTGGTTCACACTCCTTCATTGATACATTTGAGGATCAGATCGTTGGCAAGAATATTGGCGATAAGTTCGATGTAAACGTAACATTCCCAGAAGAGTATCATGTAGAAGATCTGAAGGGTAAGCCAGCTGTATTTAAGGTAGAGCTTCTTGCAATTTCTACTCTGGAGCTTCCAGAGCTTGATGACGAGTTCGCAAGTGATGTTTCTTCTTTTGAGACATTTGCTGAGTACAAGGAAGACAAGAAGAAGACATTGGAAGTAAAGAAGGAAGAGCAGGCAAAGCGCGAGAAGCAGTCTAAGGTAGTTGAGAAGATCGCTGAGGCAGCTGAGGTTGAGATTCCAGAGGCAATGATTAAGTACAACCAGGAAAGAATCATGAATGAGATGTCTCAGAGAATGATGTATCAGGGACTTCAGATGGAACAGTATCTCCAGCTCATGGGAACAACAAAGGAAGAGTTCTTAGAGCGTGTAAAGCCAGATGCAATCGCAAGAATCAAGACAAGCCTTGTTCTTGAAGCAGTTGCAGCTGCTGAGAATATCGTTGCAAGTGATGACGATGTAGATGCTGAGATCCAGGATATGGCTACACAGTACCAGATGAAGCCAGAGGAACTGAAAGATATGATCGGTGCACCAGAGCTGGAGAATATCAAGAAGGATATCGCTTCCAGAAAGGCACTCGAATTCCTTGGCGAGAATTGTAAGGAAGTTTAATCAAAAAGCTTCACATGAGTTAGGAGATAATTAGAATGGCAAATCGTTCAGACGATAAGAAAAAAGTGAGATGTTCGTTCTGTAACAAATCACAGGAACAGGTGCGCAAGCTGATTGCGGGACCGAATGTATATATCTGTGATGAGTGTATTGAGATTTGTTCTGAGATTATACAGGATGAATTTGATAATGAGCCTTCCGATTCAGAAATCAATCTCTTGAAACCGAAGGAAATCAAAGAATTTCTGGATGATTACGTGATTGGACAGGAGCAGGCAAAGAAGGTGCTTTCGGTTGCCGTATACAACCATTATAAGCGTATTTTGGCAGAGAAGGATTTTGATGTCGAGCTTCAGAAGAGTAATATCATCATGATCGGACCTACGGGCTCCGGTAAGACATATCTGGCACAGACACTGGCAAAGCTTTTAAATGTTCCGTTTGCAATCGCAGATGCAACTGCTTTGACTGAGGCTGGTTATGTCGGAGAAGATGTAGAGAATATCTTATTGAAGCTGATTCAGGCAGCCGATTATGATATCGAGCGTGCACAGCATGGTATTATCTATATTGATGAGATCGATAAGATTACAAAGAAGTCTGAGAATGTATCTATCACACGAGACGTATCGGGTGAAGGTGTACAGCAGGCACTTTTGAAGATCATCGAGGGTACGGTTGCTTCCGTTCCACCACAGGGTGGAAGAAAGCATCCACAGCAGGAGTTTATTCAGATTGATACGACGAATATTCTCTTTATCTGTGGTGGTGCATTCGAAGGTATGGAGAAGATTATTGACAACCGTATCGGTAAGAAATCCATCGGTTTCAATGCAGAGATCGCAGACCGTTCTTCCGACAAGAAGGTTGGCGAGATTTTAAAGCAGGTATTGCCAGAGGATTTTGTAAAGTATGGTCTGATTCCAGAGTTTATCGGACGTGTGCCAGTCAGTGTTACGTTGGATCTTCTGGATGAGGATGCGTTGGTACAGATTTTGTCAGAGCCAAAGAACTCCATCTGCAAGCAGTATAAGAAGCTGTTTGAATTAGACGGTGTCGAATTGATCTTTGATGAAGATGCGCTTCGTGAGATTGCGAAGGAAGCTATGACAAGAAAGACCGGTGCGAGAGGACTGCGTGCGATCATTGAGAAGACGATCATGGAACAGATGTATGAGATTCCTTCTGATGATACCGTTGTCAGCTGCCGTATTACTAAGGATATGGTGGATGGCGTTGCAGGTCCAATCATTGAGCGCTCAGACGAACCAAGAACGAAGAAAAACGCTTCCCGTAAGCGTATAAAGCAAGAGGATTCAATCGCGTAATGGTTATCAAATCAGCAGAATTAGAAACAGTATGCGGCATTACGAGTAAATTGCCGGAAAATACATTCCCGGAGATTGCTTTTGCGGGCAAATCAAATGTTGGAAAGTCTTCGCTGATCAACGGATTATTGAACCGGAAATCGCTGGCGAGGACTTCGGCATCGCCCGGAAAGACACAGACGATCAACTTCTACAATATCAACAAGAATCTGTATTTTGTTGATCTGCCCGGTTATGGCTATGCGAAAGTATCGCAGGAAATCCGTAACAAATGGGGCAAGATGATTGAACGGTATCTGCATGCGTCGACACAGTTAAAGGCAGTATTGCTTTTGGTTGATATCCGGCATGCACCGGGAGAAAATGATGTAACGATGTATAACTGGATCGTGGCAAATGGATATGAGCCGGTTATCATTGCGACGAAGCTGGACAAGATCAAGCGGAGTCAGAAAGACAAGAACATAAAAGTGATTCGAGAGACACTGGGATGTGGAAAAGAGACAAAAATAATTCCCTTCTCCGCTGTATCAAAACAGGGAAAAGAGGAGATTTGGAACTTGATTGAGGATTCTATTCAGACATCCACAGTTGATTGACAAGATATTCATAAATGCCGGAACTTTTGCTGCGCCAGTTGTTGCAAATGGTTTCGGCTTGTGATTTTGTTGGGACATCGAATTTCAGATCGATCAAGGTTTCCTTTCGATCTTTGATGATGCACTGTACGGTGTACCAGTTCGAATCGTTGTAAAAGTAGTCCGCATAGATTTCGGACTCTTTTTTTACGTTGATACGCTCTGCCTTGAGATATTCTAAGATATCTTCCTTGATGGCGTAAGGCAGACGGTTCTCAAAATAGGAGAGTGCCTCCTCGCCGGAGCTTGTGATCTTATAATGAATCGTGTCGCGGATTGTGTCCGTGGAGATGAACTCATCGTTGATCAGCTCGCTTAAGGACTCGTGCAGATTGAACACACTCGTGTAATCTTTTCCAACAATAAAGCCCGAGATCAGAGAGTTCGTCATCGTATAATCGGTCCGATCCAGCATATATAAAATCATCAGTTTGTATAGTAATAACCCTTCCATGATACGTTCCTCCTATTGTGTCCTTTTTACTTTACGCTACCAGAAAGCAAAAATCAAGAAAAAAAGCAAAATTAAAGGTTTACGAGTTTCATTAAGTGTGCTAAGATAAATATAATCTTTCTAAAGGTATAAAGTATCACTTCATTATTCAGTGAGATGCCCCAGAATTAGAGAATACAAATAGTTAAGTACAAAATGCAACATAAAAGTAGGTTATTTGAAAAAGGAGACACGCATGGAATTTAGAAAAATGTCTTTGGCTGAGTTGCGGGAGTATGCGAAAGAAAAAGGAATCCGCAATATTTCAACACTCAAAAAAGCCGAGCTTGCCGAGCTTCTGGAAAATATGGAGAAGATGATGGCAGCGAAGAAAAAAGAAGCCGAGCAGAAGAAAGCTGCGGAGCGCAAAAACCAGGAAATGGCAAAAGTACGTCCGGATACACGACAGGCGAACCGCATAAAGAATCCGGCAGAAAATTATCAGGAGCTTCGGAACATTGAGCCGGAGGAAGGCGAGACAGAAGCGGAGATTCAGGTATTTGACGGACAGGAATACAATCCGAAGCTAGACAGTGGTTCGGAGGCAAATGGTATTCTGGAAGTTATGACTGAGGGCTATGGATTTATCCGTAGTGCAAACTATCTGCCAGGTGATCGTGATATCTATGTATCGCCGGTACAGATCCGGAAGTTCTGTTTGAAGAAAGGTGATATCATCGGAGGTCCGGTGCGGAACAAGACACAAGGCGAGAAGTTCTCGGCACTCTTGTTTATCCGTCATGTGAATGGTATGCTGCCATCGGTCGCAGCAAAGCGGAAACCATTCGAGGATCTGACACCGATTTTCCCGAATGAGCGTATTTCACTTGACGAGACAGGTGCTCCGGTTGCTATCCGTATCGTGGATCTGCTTTCTCCGATCGGAAAGGGACAGAGAGGTATGATCGTATCGCCTCCAAAGGCAGGTAAGACAACCCTGCTGAAAGCGATTGCAAAGAGTATCAGCACAAGAAACCGGGACATGCATCTGATCGTGCTTTTGATCGATGAGCGTCCAGAGGAAGTGACAGATATCCGCGAGTCTATCGAGGGTGAAAATGTTGAGGTTATCTATTCGACATTTGATGAGCTTCCAGATCACCATAAGCGTGTATCGGAGATGGTAATCGAGCGTGCAAAACGTCTGGTCGAGCATGGCAAGGATGTTGTGATCCTGCTTGACAGTATCACAAGACTGGCAAGAGCGTACAACCTGACGGTACCACCAAGTGGAAGAACGTTGTCTGGTGGTCTTGACCCGGCAGCACTGCATATGCCAAAGCGGTTTTTCGGTGCGGCACGTAATATGCGTGAGGGCGGAAGCCTGACAATTCTTGCAACGGCACTGGTAGAGACCGGAAGCCGTATGGATGATGTCGTATTCGAGGAGTTCAAGGGAACTGGCAACATGGAGCTGGTGCTTGACCGGAAATTATCCGAGAAACGAATCTTCCCGGCAATCGATATTGCGAAGTCTGGTACGAGACGTGACGATCTGCTTTTGACTCCAGAGGAGCAGGAGGCAGTCAACATGATCCATAAGGCACTGACCTCTGCAAAGTCGGAAGAATTTACCGATGAAATCCTGAAGTTGTTCGCAAGAACAAAGAATAACCGGGAATTTATCGAGATGGTAAAGAAGATTTTGCCATATGGAAGAAGATAGGAAAACAGCCGGAATAAATGTGACAAAAATTATCAGAAATATCAAAAAAATGCTTGAATTTCTTGATATGGTATGATAAAATCCGTATGTTGTGTAATAAACAGTCTGCTATGTCTAGCACATGGTAGCAAGTATGATTTAAGAGGTGAAAGAAATGAGAGAAGGAATCCATCCAGCGTACTATCAGGCAAAGGTTGTTTGCAACTGTGGTAACGAGTTCGTAACAGGTTCAACAAAGGAAGATATTCACGTTGAAATTTGTTCAAAGTGCCATTCATTCTACACAGGTCAGCAGAAGGCTGCACAGGCTCGTGGTAGAATCGATAAGTTCAATCGTAAGTACGGTGTTCAGGCATAATACGGAAATGACATGGAATAGGCTTGTTACAATAATGTAGCAAGCCTATTTTCATATGTATGAAAAAGGTGGAGTATGAGCAGAATAAATATCGGCGGACAGGCAGTTATGGAAGGTGTCATGATGCGTAACAATGACCGATATGCTGTCGCTGTCCGAAAACCAGATAAGCAAATAGAAGTAAAGACAAATCGGTGTACAGGAACCTCCGACCGTCCGGCAGTTTGTAAT
>UMHK01070660.1_pt1 | contig 19168 bp, 15 predicted proteins | sample 1965521 | NCBI WGS metagenome assembly UMHK01 (sample SAMEA4836097, study PRJEB28245) | human gut metagenome | biome: gut microbiome; material: fecal sample | place: Denmark | collected 2008
TCTATCACGCTCCCTCCCGTGAAAAATACGGGGGAGAGATCGGCTCCGTTGTAGTGGTTTCCCCACGGTCTGATTTCTTCTCCGGACACTACGATGATATGGCGTATCAGATCATCGCCATGGGAAAGAACCAGGTATTTCTATGGAAGACGCCAGGAGGAGGCGCTCCCACCGGCGGAGATTTTCTGGATGCCTTTCGACGGGTATCCTCCGCCTTTTCCATGGAGAATTTGCGGAAAGGCTTGGCCCCGGCTCAGCCGGATGGATGGCCGAAGCTCCAAACAGCGAGACATCTGGCATACCTGCCAGTGAATGGTGGGCTTGCGCGTCCTAACGCCCCTCTGACACGCGGCGAATTGGCACAGATGCTATACACCCTGCTGGACGCTGGCAATAAGGCCGACAGTTACCGAGCCCCGTTCTCAGACACAGCAGGAAAAGACTGCACCCAGGCGGTTGCATATCTTGCCAGCTACGGTATTCTCACCGGCTATGCGGACGGAACCTTCCGCCCGGATGCGCCGATCAGCAGGGCCGCGTTCGCCGTTCTGCTGCACCGCTGTCAGTTTGCGGCACCTGTGGGGCAGTATGGGGAAGAATTTGTGTTTGCGGATGTTCCTGCCGGATACTGGGCCGAAACGTACATATACAGCACGAAGATTTTGGGCTGGTTACAGGGCGGTGCCGATGGGCTGTTCCACCCGGAACGTGAGATCACCCGTGCCGAAGCGGTCACAGCCATCAACCGGATGCTCGGACGGGATGAATCTGTGACGGAGCTGATGTCTGTCGAAAATCCCTTTTCAGATTTGGCAGAGAGCCATTGGGCTTACGGGAATGTTCTGGAGGCAGCAGGCGTGCTGAAGGGCGATGCTACTGTGCCTAAGATGGATTCCGTACCCCTAAACACCAGCGCATATCATTTCAGCAGCGAGTCTGATGGCTGGGCAGCTTCTGAGGGCCAGCTTTTCCACACCACGAACGGCGGAAAAAACTGGGGCAGGGTCGGCCGTCCGCTTGCATGCACAGCTTCTGGACTGTTTTTCTTTAGTGAGCAGGAGGGAATTCTTCTGGGAAGCAGCGAAGAGAACGCCTGCGTCCTGATGAGGACAGATGACGGTGGAAAGAGTTGGGACGATTTGCTGGCAAACCCGGACACGCTGGCCCGGTATCTGCCTGTGGAGCAGTTTCCTACCGAGAAGAGCCTGTTGGAAAGCATTGTTTCAGCAGAACTCCGCCCAGCCAGTAAGGCGGCTGTTTATCTGACGATTCGATATCATCCCTACGAGAGTATTCATGTGTACGATTTTGAAGTGACAAGACAGATTGTGTTGACAGCGGATGCTTAACCAATTATTGCTTTCAGTCTAGTCATTTCACAAAACGAAATTGATTAAGGAGGTTTTATTATGACTGGTAAAGAATATGCGGACATCATTGATGGCTTTGATGTAGAGAACAACTCTAAGTATCTGCCTTCTGGCGGCTACACGTATTGCAATATCTTCGCACAGGATGTTGCTGATGCATGTGACACTCCTTTGCCTACCGGCGGGTGTGAGAATATGTGGAATTCTTTGGCGCACAACCAGTTCCCCAAGTGGTGGTCTGTGACCTATAAGCAGGCACAGAGCCGTGCCAACGATGGCATTCCCTCTATCGGTATTACCAAGGATCATGTTGTAATCGTTCGCCCGAACAATGGCAGTGTGCCTAGCGACGTGAAGTATGTACGTATTGCACAGGCAGGAAAAACTTGCTACAACAACACGACCCTTGCGTATGCATGGGGGGCTGCCGCCCGGTCTAACGTGCGTTTCTACTCTTGGTATGAAACCGGTCAGCCTGACTATTGATATAACACAACAATTCAGAAGAGGGCGACCCTGAAAAGGGCCGCCCTCAGTCTGTCGAGAAAAACGCAGCGGATGCTGCGATTCCCTGTCCTATATTTTATTTCCTTGCGCGAACGGCATAGGTAGTTATGTCTCTGGAATCCTCTCCGTTGGCGTCTTTGGCATAAACGGTCACGATGCCACGGTACTGATTGCCAACCGTGCCGTAATAGGTCACAGAGCCTTCGTGAGAGCTTCTGTTATAGGCGACCATATCCGGGTAGTCCACCGGATAGTAATAGGCTACGTTCGTCCACTTGCCGGAGCTGTTCTTCTCCTGCAGGACAATGCAGCCGGCGCCAACCTGGGAAACAGTTTTTGTGGCGTCTACGTCAAATTCAATGACGACCCGCCCGCCGCTGAGCGCAGCGGAATTCACATAATAGTCGTTCAAGTACAGGCTTGCGCGCCGGGCAGTTGCCAGTGCGGTGGTGCTGAGGCACAGCACAACAAGAACGCTAAGTGCCAGAATTTGAGTCAGCCGTTTTTTCATGATTGATCTTACCCTTCGTTAATGGAATCAATCATAGAATTGATCTCATCATCGGAAAGGCTGCCGCTGATAACAACCTGAAGATTATCAACGGTCCAAGTTACATTGCGGTTATCCACATTCGACAGAATGTAGTAATCTATCCCGTTGATGTTCCGTACATCGAACTCGCCGGAATCTTTTTCGAGAAACGCTTTCGATGCTTTCAGCGCAGTCGTAAATCGGTGTATGGTGATGCTGTACTCAGACTCGCCGTTGCTGTATTGCGCTCGGATTTTTGTGGAGTCCAGAAGAACCCTGCAATAGACCTCCGTGCACTGATATTCACTGGGATACCATGTGGGGAGAATAGACGGATCGATTGCTTTTGCCTCAAGCGCTTCAGACAAAGTAGCGTATGTTATAGAAGTTGGTGAAGACTGTGTTTCTGTGAATTGAGCAGGGCCGAAATGAAAAACATCCTTTGTCCAGCGTGCGATGCTCTTGAAAATGTCGATCCCGCTTGCAGATGCGATCACCGTACAGCTTAAAGCAGCTGCGAGTACTGCGGCAACCAAACCACGAGAAATTCTGTGATTGTTGTTTTGGCGGGGTGTAGGCGTTGTCTTGCCATGTGTATGTTTTTTGGAAACTTTCTTTAGGAGCAGCGCGTGCTTGGCTTTGAAGGCAGCCAATGCTTCTTCGGGTTTCTTTTGCTCCGGCATTGGGGCCTTTTCCTCCAGCACCTTCAGGTAAGCATCAATAGCGTCTAAATCGACTTCCTGATCTGACCACTTCATGGTTTGGGTCAGCTCGTCCAGCAGCTCCTGTTCTGATTTTTCTCTAAGATGTTCCAGTTTTTGAGCCGAGCAGTTCCCGTTCCCGCCGACTGGGTCATGTCGTTTCTCAGACATCTCTGGCATATACTAGGCACCTCCCTGTATATACTGTTTCTGTTAGGGGAAGAAATGTTGCATCATTTCTAAAAAAATTTATTTTTCTTGGTCAGTAACAAAAAATGCGCTTTTGCGCGAAAAAATCTGGAGCGGCAACTGACTTCCGATATGCCTAATATGGAGGCAATTTCGGCATATGTCAATTCCTTCTCCAGCTTTAATATTAAAATATCTCGTTCATCCGGACTCAGCCCCTGCGGAAGAAGGTACTCCAATGGTTCTGGACTGCTTTGGATATCTGCGGTTTCCTCCAGAATATCCAGTGAGAGCGTTGGATGCAGGTCGCGCCGTTTGATGTAGTTGCCGATCAGGTTTCGCAGAATTTTAAAAAGGTAAGCGTCTGGATTCGCTATGTCCATTTCGTTGGTATGTTGGTAATAAACAAGGAACGCCTCGTTTGCTAAATCCTCTGCATCTCCTTTATCATGTATGATATGAAAGGCGTATTGGCTGAGACGGGTGTAGTTGCGTTTATACACTTCGTCGAAGCCTTCAACCTGTGGAGTTGAAATCATAATCCCATCCTTCTCAATCAAATTATCTTCACTCACTGTCCGGCGGCGAGTCGTTATCCGGATCGCCATCTTTCAGATAATCGTTGATCTCCGGAATGTTGATTAGCTCGGCGGGACTAATGCTCAGTGCATTGGCAATTTTCATGATCATTTTAATGCTCGGATTCTTGGAACGCCCATTCATAATGTTGTCCAATGAAGAGTGCGGAATACCGCCCATAGAAGCTAACTGGTTGATGCTGATATCACGGCAATCACAAAGTTGCTGGATTCTTTCTGCGAGAATTGAGGAAACCGACAACCAGACCACCTCCCGGACAGTTTTCTTTATAATAGCAAGAGAATGGGGGAAATTTGCCTATATATAGGCTATCCGAGGGGGTAGATTTTGCTCATATATAGGCTGATTTTTTCAGTTTTCCCACAAAAGGACCAGGTTATCAAAAAGTGAACCCTGCAAAATAACAGCACAGCACCTACGAAGCGAAGGATCGCAGGCGCTGTGCTGTTGTTGGAATATGGCAATGCTGCCAAAATAATATTTTTTTCGACGGTTTGCAACGTTTTTCGAATCTGGCGAAACATATCATTATGGACAGGTCCCAGTGAACCTGTCCGGGAATGATTTTACTATGTTTGGAAGATAAGGAGAATGTGTTATGTACAGTGGTTTTAATCTCAAGATCAATGCTGAGCGGGATTGCGGACCGGACAGTATTAACTTTTTAGATCCGGGTTACATCAAAACGGGAGAGACACATCTCGGAGATGTCTCCGGCAAGGTGAATCAGGAGTTGGAAAATATGGTGTTGAAAGGCACAGATATTCCGGATGGCGTTGCCATTCAGAATGACTGGTTCCCTGAGATCAATGCCGATATTTTTATTTCCCATTCTCACAGTGACCGAGACTTGGCAAACGGTATCGCGGGATGGATAAACCAGAAATTTGGACTTCGCTGCTTTATTGACTCCAATGTTTGGGGACATGCAGATAAACTGCTTAAAACTGTAAATGACGAGCATAGTGACAGACACACAGGAGAACACGGCGAAAATGTTTATAGCTATCGACTGTGCAATGAAGCGGCTAACCATGTGAATGCCATGCTGACGATTGCGCTTCAAAAAATGATTGACCGTTGTGAATGCATTCTTTTCCTGAATACCAATCAATCAATCTTACCCTATGAGAAGCCGGAGGATGATGCCACTTATTCGCCGTGGATCTATAGTGAAATCGTATGCACGCAGTTGATCCGTCACAAAGAACTGAAAGAATACCGAAAAGAAATCTTTCATGGTGACCAACGGGCATTGTTTGAGGCATCTGAAGGTTTTCACCCCGCATATTCCGTTTCGCTGGATCACATGATGCCGTTGAACATGGGAGATCTAATGGAATGGGAGCAGAACTATCCGAAAAATACACCGAAGCATCATCCGCTGGATTATTTGTATAAACAGCTTGCTGCAAGAAATTGAGGAACCCAGGGGATGCATGACATGGAAAACGAACCATTAGACAACAGAGTGCCGATTATAGAGCGGCATAAGGAAATTGACCTTATCCAGAGCTGTATCAACCGAATGGCGCAAAACTCTTTTCAGGTCAAGGGGTGGACAGTTGCACTGTTTGCGGTGATTCTGGCGTTGCTCCCCGAAAAAGTTGAGAGTACGAACAAATTCTTCCTAGGTGTTGTTATGCTGGCGGTTTCTGTTATGTTCTGGTACTTGGACAGCTTTTTCCTGGCGGCAGAGAGAAACTACCGCAAAATTTATGGATGGGTACTTCAGGAAAGGGAGAAGGGAAGCCGTGAACTGCTGTATGAGCTGAACTTCAAGGAGTTTGAATCGAAAGAATCCTTGAAAGGTACAGCGATATGGGAAACCGCCTTTTCCAAGACCCTGAAGTGGTTTTATGGGATTCCAACAGTTATCAGTATTGCGTATCTTGTGGTTCAACTGATTCAGTATTGTCCATGCAAAGGAGTTTGAGCTATGGCACATAAGACATTTATTTCTTATAAATATTCTGAGAGCCAGGAATTGCGTGATCGCATCATCCAGGCAATGGGCAGCGATGCAGCTTACTATACTGGCGAAACCAGTGAATCGCCGGATATGAGTGACTTGAAAACGGCGACAATTCGTAAGAAACTTGCAGATATGATCTACTCAACATCTGTGACAATCGTAATTATTTCTCCGCACATGAAGGAGAGTAATTGGATAGATTGGGAAATTGAATACAGCCTTACACAAACGACCAGAAATGATCGGACATCGAGAATAAATGGAGTGGTAGGCGTTGTTATGAAAGTCAATGGCGGATATGATTGGTTTATTCATCCAAGAATAAATTGCCATGGGACGCAGGTTGTTACATACGACAATTCCCTGCTGTATCCGATTATCTCCAACAATCATTTTAACTCGGAACCAGAACAATGGCACTGCAACCAGTGTAAAACGTTTGACTGGCTCAATGGTTCTTATATCGAATATGTAAAGGAAGAAGACTTCCTGTTAAACCCGAGTATGTATGTAGAAAATGCGTATACCAAAAGCCAGAATGGTGGAGCAGGTTATCGCCTGCAGCGTACTCGGAAGAATTGACGTTTACTACCCTCATAGAAATTTAATTTCTATGAGGGTAGTACTCTATATACTGCTGCAAAAGGAGAACCACCCCTCGTCATGGATTGAAATATTGTGTGCAACAGCTTAGCAAAAACACATAACATTGAGAAAAAGAGCAGATATACATAAAATTTCGACATTTTGCAACGTTTTTCGATTCTGATGAAACATTACTAATGGTGGGGTAAGATTACCGCCCCCACCAGTTCAAAAAATTGCACGAAAGGAGGGTAGACCAACAAGCAACCCCGCAAACCCAAGACAACACAGGCAGAAAAAATTTTAGGAGGGCACAAATGAGACCGCGAACAAAGAAATTTGGCAAACGATTCCTTTCGCTTTTCCTGAGTTTAGCAATCTGTGCGACATTGCTCCCGACCGTCGCACTGGCGGAGGATGCGGAACTAATCAAATTCAAGAACATGCACATGACTGTGCTGCGGAACGGCACAGCAGTTGCGAACTATGACTATTTCTTGAAGCGCAACGATTTTGAACACGATATTGCATTTGCACTGAATGATACCTGGGTCAAGCTGAATTATGTAATTTCGTATTCTCAGTATGTGAGTCTGGAACTCTATAAAATGGCAGATGGTCAGGACTGGCAGACTGGAAATCCCCTGGAACTGAAATCCTATATTGATCCGGCTTCCCCACCGAACTACGGCGCGGATGTCAAAGAGGAATTCCTTGGCGATTTTATCGGCTATCTGAACGGTGTTCGTGTGACTGATAATGTAACGCCAGTCGATGAAAGCGCCGACTTTGTTGGGTATCAGCGGATCGACGATGATGATTGGAATGAGATCGTCTGGAATGCCATTAAGCGTGATGACGGTGATCGTTCCGGTTGTACTACAGCAGAAAATATCTATGCTTTTGGCTTTGAGGGCGAAAGTTATGCCCACTATAAGCAGGAAAAGGACGATGCTCTGAGTCAAGCAGCTGACCATCCTGCGGTGCTCCCGGATACCAGTTCTGCTGAGGAGCCCGTTTCTTCTGAAGCTCCGAATCCTGCGGAAGATGTGGATGATGCGGCACCCTCTGATGAAATTGAAGATACAGCGGGAGAAGCTGCAGCAGAGCCGACGTCGGAGAGCTCTGACATCTTAGGCACGAAGCCTGCTGATGCCGAAACTCCTGATAGCGAGAACGATGACACTGACGTGACTGCAGCAGATGACACAGCGGCTGCGCTGAATCGGGAGGACGTATCCGAAGAGGCTGACCATAGTGATGAAACGGCAGCACCGGCGGATGATGTGATCGACCAACCGGAGGAATCTGAGGGGACAGATGCTCAGACTCCCGAGGATACGCAGGAAGAAACTCCGGCGGAGTCTATTCCCGAAGAAACGGATGAAAGTGTTGATGAAGCTCCAGAGAATGCTTCCGCAGAGGAACCCGCTGAGCAGCCCGAGGACTATGTGGAACTTGAAGACGAATCCGCAGTTCTGCTTGGCGATACGGCGTTTTTCTCTGACCGGGATGCCGAAGGCGGAGAGACGATTCAGAACATCTTCTTGTGGGACGGTTATGTTGAAAACGGCGGAAAGGTGTTTAAGCCGGATTATGAACCGGGTCGCTATGTGATCGTCATGCAGCCGGTCAATCCTGCGACAGCACCGTACAACAGCTTCCTTGCATTTGAAGTTGTTAATAGCGAAAGTATCAGCGATACTTTCCAGAATATCAACAGCTATGAAGACTTCCTGAAAATTGTAAATGAACTTGCATGTCCGGCAGAGCCGGTTGATCTGCTCACAGGCAGCTTCAAGTGGGAATACACGGATTTCTCCTTGTACGGAGATCATAACTTACCATTTACCCGCTATTATGAATCCAAGGATGCGGCATTTGAACATGGATTTGGACGCGGCTGGAGTACAGACTACACTGCAGAACTGGAATTCCATGATTTGTATACCACAGCTATTTTGCCCAAGGGCGTCCGGCTGAACTTTACGCTGGACTTCGATGGAAGTTATTATGCTGCCGGTGATTATTCCCTGAGTGAAACAGCAGATGGTTACGTGCTGTATAACAGCAAGGCAGGGAAAATCTGGAGCTTCAATGTTGCCGGAAAACTGACAAGCATCGAAGAAACTGATGGCAATACGATCAACTGCACCTACTCCGGTGGAAAGCTGACGGAAATTTCCGGTGACACAGGTAGCTTTACGCTGTCTTACAGCGGCGATCATGTGACGAAGGTTACTGACAACACTGGTCGCAGTATCGATCTGACCTATGACAGTGGTAACCTGGTATCTGTCCGAAATCCCGATGCAGACAGCCTGCGCTTCTCCTATGATGCAAACGGCTATCTTGCTTCCGTGGAAAATTTTGAGGGACAGGTTTATGTGGAGAACACTTACGATGAAAGCGGACATGTAATCCACCAGTATGCCGCCAATATCGGAACCTTTGACTTCTCCTATGATTTCGATGCCAGACACAATATCTGCACAGGTACAGATGGCTATTTGTGTGAAATTTGGTATGATGAACTGGGACGAATTACAGCTTCCAAGGATGCCAGCGGCACACAACATGTTACCTACAACGAGCTGAATCAGGTGACGAGCTGCACTGACCGGGAAGGAAATACCACGGAATTTGAGTACGATACTGTTGGTAATAAGTCCAAAATTACATACGCGGACGGGACCTATGAACGGTTCGAGTATGACAGCAATCGTCAGGTAATCTGGATGCGGGATCGTAATGGCAACGAATCTTCCTACACCTACGATGACCACGCGCATATGACGTCCAGCACGGATGGGCGCGGCAATACTACCCGCTATACCTATGATAATAATGGGAATGTGACATCCATTACCGATGCGCGGAACGAAACGACTTCCTATATCTACGATGCCAATGGCAACTGCACCGCCATGACGGATGCGATAGGCAACACGACCCGTTATGCCTATGACGAACAGGGGCGTTTGGTGTCTGCAACGGATGCCAACGGCGGTGTGACCCGTTACGAGTATACTACCGCTGGCAAACTGGTGAAGATCACCGATGCAGACGGTAATGTTCAGACCTATGAAGTGAACGGTAACGGTTTCAACACGGTTGAATCTGACTGGATGGGAAACCTGACCCGGTACACCTATGATGTCCAGAGCAATGTGACTTCTGTGACGGATCCCCTGGGCAACCAGACGCTTTATACTTATGATGACCGCGGTAACCTTTCTACAACCACGGATGCCAACGGATATACCACTAGCTATACCTACGATGCCTCCGGACGTATGATTTCCATGACGGATGCCAACGGAAATGTCTGGACGTATAGCTATAATAACGAAAATCAGATGACCTCCGTGACCGATCCCACCGGCGGCAAGGTCACCACCAACTATGACGAGGTTGGTCGCACAACTTCTACCAAGGATGCCAATGGCAATACTACCCGCTATATCTATGATGGCATTGGCAATACCACGAAGGTTACAGATGCCCTCTCTCACAGCACTTCCTACGAATACGATGAGAATGGCAACCTGACCTCCATGACTGACCGCAACGGGCATACCACCACTAATATCTATGATGCAGAGAATCGTCTGACCAGCACCACGGATGCAGAAGGCAGCACGACTTCCTACACCTATGATGTAAACGGTCAGATGACCAAGACCACCTCTGCCATGGGTGCGGAGACTTCCAGCACCTATGATGCACTGGGGCGTCAGATCTCTTCGACGGACGCACTGGGTCATGTGACCAGCTATGAATATGATGTGCTGGGACGTGCAACGAAGATTACTTATGCGGATGGCGGCTTTGTTGCCTACACCTATGATGCCAATGGGCAGGTACTGACTGCCACGGATGAACTGGGTGGCGTTACCCGCTATATCTATGATGCCAATGGGCAGCTTACCAGCGTGACCGATGCCATGGGCGGCGTCACTGCGTATGCTTATGACGCTGTCGGCAACGTGACCTCTGTGACCGATGCCATGGGTGGCGTGACCGCCTATACCTATGACAAAGTGGGTAACATTGCTTCCGTTACAGATGCCAACGGCAATATGACCAGCTATACCTATGACGCCCTTGGTCGTGCTGTTGCTGTTACGGATGCCAATGGCGGTGTGACTCGTGCAGAGTACGATCATAATGGGAACATTGTTAAGGCCATCGATGCTGAGGGCAATGCCACCACCTATGTCTATGATGCACTGGATCGTCTTACCAGTTATACCAATGCTGAAGGCTATACCTTCTCTTTCAAGTATGATAACGAGGGAAATACGGTTGCCTCCACTGACGGTAACGGCAATACCACTCGCTATACCTACGATGGACTGAACCGTGCAGTTTCCAGCACCAATGCCGAAGGCAATACTGCATACAATACCTATGACGCGGATGGCCGTATGGTAAAGTCTGTCAACGAAGAGGGCGCGGAGACCGCCTATGCCTATGATGCGGATGGTCGCCTGATTTCTATGACGGACGCACTTGGCAATGTAACGGCGTTTGAATATGACAGCCGGGACCGGGTCATCAAGGTTACTGATGCCAAGGGTAACGCGACCACATTCACCTATGACCTGGCTGGCAATGTCAAGAGCGAGACCAATGCCAAAGGCGTTGTTACCAGATATGTCTATGATGCAAATGGCAACCTCACTTCTATGACAGACGCTGCAGGTACCATAACCTATACCTATGATGCGTTGAACCGGGTTACGGCAACAACAGATCGCCGCGGCAACACGCAGTTCTTCACCTATGATGCGACTAAACAAATCGTACAAGTCAAGGACCGCAATGGCAATGCCACCCAGTATGTTTATGATGGCAACGGAAATATCGTGAAGACCATTGATGCACTTGGGACGGAGTCTGTATTTGGCTACAATAAAAACAACCAACTGGTGTCTACCGACCTCCACCGCGTGGATACGCTCAATGGTGTGGACTCTCACGAAATCACGCTGTATGAGTATGATGGTCGGAACCTCGTTACCCGCGAAGTTAATGCCCTGGGTGACAGCACCATCTATGTCTACGATGGGAATGGAAACATGGTTTCCAAAACCGATGCGGACGGTTATGTGACGCAGTATTCCTACACAGCCCTTGATTTGGTGAAGAAAATCAACTACAATGGGGCAAAAGAGGCTTCCTATCAGTACAACAAGGTTGGCGAACTGGTGCAGATGAATGACTGGACCGGAACCAATACCTTTGAACTGGACCTCCTTGGTCGCCTTCAGAAGATGACGGACCACAAGGGCAATACGGTTTCCTACGCCTATGACGCTGTCGGCAATCAGACTAGCATTACCTATCCGGACGGTAGCAAGGTCAGCAATTTCTATGATGCTGTTTATAACCTTACCAGCGTGATTGATGCGGAAAAGGGCACCTACGTCTATGTCTATGATGATGCTAACCGCCCCATCAAACTGACCTATCCCAATGGCTGGGTCGAACAGTATACCTACGATGCCGAGGGCAACCTCCTCAAGACGGTAGACACCGATCCCTTCCAGCTCTACAACAAAACGCCCACCGTCAAGTACGAGTTTACTTATGATGCCGAGGGCAATGCATTGACGAAGTTCCAGCGGGACAGCGATGCCACGGAAAACCTCAAGAGCCGCACGACATATACCTACGATGCCCTTAACCGGCTCACCGGCAGCACCCGCAAGCTGGAAATCTACCCCTACGATACGCTTTCCTATATCTACAGCTATGATACGCTGGGCAACCTGCTCAGACAGAGCGGTCCGACCAAGGGTGAAGAGGATAGCTGGCAGTATAATGACCTTAACCAGATGGTCAGTAAGCATTCCTGCGGCTATGAGCAGAAGCTTACCCGCATCTATGATTACGGCTATACCTACGATAAGCGAGGCAATCTGGTAAAGGAAGAAGAGATTTGCTCTCCCACGACCACCGGACCCAAGAACATCACCATTGCGACCTACCTCTATGACGAGACGAACCGCATGGTGCAGGGTACCAATAAGTCCGGCGAGGTCAGCGCATACACCTTTAACGGTCTCGGCGTGCGCGTGGGTACGGAGCAGATCCTGCAGGACAACAGCCACGGCTATACGGACTTCCACTGCCAGACTCCCAGCGTGGAGACCGGCATTGAAAAGCCCGAGGTCGTCAAGACAGATTACACCATTGACTATACTCGCCTTGGCATTGACCAGCGTGTACTGGTAAAATCCGAGCAGGATGGCTATGACTTCCGCTATACCTATGGTTTGGATAAGGTGAAGGTTTATACCACCAGCGAAGGCAGTGATTGGTGGGGACAGAACATTCACAAGTGTGTGAATGCTGACTATGTTCACTCTGATCGTCTTGGCAGCGTGGTCAATCTCTCTGACGAACATGGTCGTGTGACCGCCCGTGCGGATTATACTGATTGGGGCGAGGTTCGTAAGTACACAGATATCACTGTGGATCAGGGCTTCCGTCGGTTGCTGCCGGAGATCACCTACGCCACTCATGAGTATGATGATGTCCTGAACCAGTTCTACGCAAAAGCCAGAATGTATGATGCAGAGAATAAACGGTTCACGGCGGTTGATCCTATTCTTGATCCAGCTGGATATGACGTCAGTAACAATGTAAGTGATCCAATGATGCTGGTGCAATACCTATACGTCAAAGACAATGCGATTAACGCAATTGATTCTTTGGGACTATGGCCATATAGTGTATTGGGAGACCTTGCGAGAATGGTGATAGATGGGAATACTAATGCGCTTAGTTATAAAATTGCCCAAGAAATGAAGTCCAAAAATAATCCGTTTTTGATTTTCCATCAAATCGCTCAAATCCTTTGGGGAGCTGAACTTGTAAAAGCGGGTTGTGCAATTGACTTTGAATACTACTTTGCTGAACATGGAGCCAATACTGCAGGGACCAAGCGCGCAGATGTTGTAGCAACTAAGGGTATATACAAGTACCTTTATGAAATTAAACCTCGTTGGTTGGCTATAACGCGAAAGGGTAGTATTAGGGCAGGCGTAAAGAATCAAATAAATGAGTATTACGATTTCTTAAAGTGTATTCGAAATATAGAGGCCGCAAAGGGACTTGCATTTTCTATTGATGCAAAGCGAGTACATGAACCAATTGCAAAGAACTTTGAAAAGGATTATACTTTAATTTCAACCGAGACATTCAGCCTTGGCTTAAGACTCAAATACTATGGAGATGGAGTTGTTGGGTATACTCCGATATTCAAAGGGAACGGGAAAGGGCAATGGAATGAATATACCGTAAAAAACATTAATGAATTGCTTTCCAATGATGCCTACTTGCTAAGTCCAGAAAAGATTCCATATCGGGAAGGCATTTATACACGACCGGGGAACATTTGGGGATTAGGATCAGATCTTATTACAGACTTTGAAAAATATGGCAATTTGGAATATGCACGAGTCATAGATGCTGCGCAAGCGGCTCTGCTCAAAAACGGGATAAACATTGCAGCTGGAACTTTGGCCGCTAGTTCTATACTGATCGTTGGGGCAGTTGCGGTTGATGCTGGTGCAATTGCTGCAGGAGCATCTGTGATGGCGAGTATTTCCAATGGAGCTCGAGTTGCGGTAAAGGTGGTTAAAGATAGCGCATTGAGAGCCATTGCTGTTGGAGCAAAAAATTTTAATGTTTTCGCAGCTAGAGTGGCTCAAGGAGAACTGCCTATTATAAAATTGATGACTGCGACAGGAGTGAAGTATGTAGCCGCACTGACTTGATGTTCGATGGGGCAGGTATATACCTGCCCCATCAAAAAACGGAGGTCGTTTATTATGTCAGCATCCCAGTATTTATTGCCCACAGGTTATGCCAACACTCCCGTGGCGGCAGCGGATGGAAGCCTTTGGGTCAATCATTTTTCCGGATTGTTCAGGCTCTATCATGGTGAAACTACCACGATTCTTGCATACAGAGATGATGAACAGGGGCTTACATGGATGCCCTCTGACCCATTGAATCCATACTATTCACATCATAATGCCGCTTTACCATCTCCGGTTTCTTTTGGCAGTCAGGTCTATGTTTGCTGCTGGGATTGTCAGCAAAAGACTTCCCATATTCTGTGTTTTTCTTCCTGTGGAACCATGCTGTGGGATCTTTCTGTAAATGGTATTTGCACCAATCTGATCGCTACCACGGTTGGCATCTTTGCACTGTGCGGCAGTTCCCTCAAGCAAATAGGAAACGGCACCATAGAAAACTCCATTACCCTTTTTGCATCCGGCGAGATCATTGGTCATCGGGTCGTGGAGGACAGATGCTTCTTCGTTGTTCATACAGAACAGCAAGTCCGTTTGCTGCAAGTATCTGGAAACCTGAGATTGACAGCCGACTATCTGCTGGATACAGGCACCTATAAATTCCGGTTATCTGTCGAATATCCTTTACTCACAGCCAACCATCAGAATCTCTTTGTGTTTTTCAAAGTCATGCGAGATTCTTTTTCGGGATTGGATGCATATTGTTTTCGCTTTGCCCCAAATGGAGAGATTGTTTTCGAGGGACAAAATCGTTATGGTGTTTCAGATCCCCACAGAATATCGATGCCGGGCGTTGTATTTGCCACAGAAACCGGTTTCATGTATGCAGACGTACTCTGCACCGAACACCTGAGTTGTCCACGATTGATACAAGTGGAAAAAACACACAACAACACCGTATCCGTTATCAATCTTCCTGAAGAAGTACAATCTTGTGATGGATACCCCCCGTTGGTTATTGGCACGCATTATTTTTTCCCGTGCTATGATATGCGGGATAAATTGTGGATTGGTCTTTTTCACGCCGGAAGTTTTCAAATGAAACGATGTCCCAAATTTCATACCTGGTTTGTGCATGAAAATCGGATATGGATCTGTCGCTGGAAAAAAAGCGGTTACCAGATTCAGCAGATGCCGGATTGGATTAAGGAATGATTGTGGCTTTGATAGCTGCGGGGCGAGTTTTTGTTTCTATAGAGTTGCAGGATTCTACAAGAAGGTACAGACTGGAGTTATCTCCAGTCTGTATCTTTTTTATAGCAACAGTATAATTGTATTGAACGACCTATATACAGCAGTAGTGACTGTAGAGATTTTAGGCACATCATGTTATACTGGCGACAAGTCAAAGAAGATTTATTAAAAAATTGAAAATTGATGTGAGAAATCACAGTTCAAATGCATTTATAAAGTAGATGAGATATTTTTTTACAAAGGACGAGGTGGTGTTATTATGCTGGCAGTTCTGTTAGCTGCGTTAGAAAGCGATGCGGATAGGCAAAAATTTATTGAGATCTATGAGAAATATCATGTTCAAATGGAACGGACAGCGATGCGCATTTTGAAAGAGCAGAGTGATGTTGAGGATGCGGTACAAAACGCATTCATGCAGATGATCCGGCATTTTGAGAAAATTTTCGAGATTCCATGTGAGGAATTGCCTTTCTGGATCATTTCTATAGTGAAGAATGAAGCGCGGGCCATTCTTCGAAAGAACCGCCGGACGGTTTCTTTGGAAGACTAGGACGGATTTGCGGAGCATATCGACGATATATCTGGGTACACGGAGCTGGTAGATCTATTTACGCAGTTGCCGAAAACATACCGCTCTGTGTTGGAATTGAAGATGCTCCATGGCTACACGGATAAGGAGATCGCCAAGAGGGTGGGAATCTCCGAAACAGCAGTTAGTTCCCGTGCAACGCGGGGACGCACGCTGCTGCGCGAAATTGTTGAGAAGGAGGGATTTTGCGTATGACGGACCGAGAACTGGACAGGATGATGCAGCATGTCCTGCTGGATGCAATCAAGCGGGACTGTGAAAAAGAAACCGATGATGTGCCTGCTTTCAAACCAACGCGCCATTATCAGCGGCAAATAGCGGCGATGTTATCAGATCCGTTGAAGTGGGCTCAAAAGCGGGCACGGCCCCTGTGGAAGAATGTGGCGCAAAAGGCCGCTGTGATCCTGCTGGTGTTCTCGCTCAGTTTGGGGAGCCTGATGGCAGTCAGCCCCACTGTCCGGGCCGCAGTGGTGCGCTGGGTCACAGAATGGTATGAGACCCATGTGGTGTATAGACATTTGGGAGCCCCTATAATTGGCAAAATACCACAATACACGATTACAGATTTGCCGGATGGGTATGTCGAAGATTCGGAGCAAAATATTAGTGAAGACGATTTTGTGTGTAAGGTCTATTATAACGAAGAAAGTGATAGATCGATATACCTTGATTATGCCTATATGCAACAGGGAACCGCGTGGACCTATGTGACTGAGGATGCTGAAAACATTGCAGTTACAGTGAATGGTTTGGAAGGGGAAATGTTTTTGACAGATGACTGGGAAAACGCGAGAAATACAATCACATGGTTTGATCCGCAAACCAATATCCAGTTTTCGCTCAACGCTAATGTTAGTCAAGATGACATCTTGCACATAGCCGAAAGTGTTTCTTTGTTGAAAACAGAAAATTAAAAGAAATATATAAAATAATGTGAGGATAACACCTCCTTCTGCATTTATGTAGTAGATACGGGAAAACCGATACAAAATGTAGAAGGAGGTGATTTCTATGAAAAGACGTGTGGTGGTAATTATTGCAATGCTTGTTACGTTGCTTACTATAAGCGCAGAAGCAGTAGGATTGCGTGCGATTGGTGGTATGCCGCGACTCACATTTAATGGAACAACGGCGCATTGTGTTGTTGTTTGCAATGGAGACAAGAATACCGATGAAGTCAAAGCAACGCTGACCCTGTATCAAGGGAGTACTTATGTGGATTCTTGGAGCGCATCAGGAAAGGGCAAAGCTTACATTTCCGAGGATTGTGCGGTGAAGAGTGGAAAGAGCTATGTTCTTAAACTGACATATTCAATCAATGGAGTGTCGGAACCATCCGCATCGGTTACGGCAACCTGCCCATGAAGAAGGGCAAAGACGGGTCTGCATATGCAGACCCAAGGGGATACATCCCCTTGGGATAAGAGTTGAATGCCAGACAGTATTCGACCTTATTATAAACACTCCGGATTGGTGGTGAGACCGATGTACTATGAAAGCTAAGACCCTGACAACAGAACCTAAAATCAATCGGATGAATGTGGAAGGAGCTATTATGAAAAACACTCGCAGAGCATTTGCAATCGTGATGACTTTGATTATGTGCTTGAGTCTTTCCTTGCCTGCTGCTGCAACCGGTTTATGTGCTCCTACTCGGGGCATCAAGCAGGTCGGGGATTTGTTGATTGAAACAATCAGCGGTCCCTATAAGCTCCAGCCTATTACGCGGGCTAGCAAAGGAACCTATCACTATCATGCGCAAGAAGAGCGGAATAGTTATTCCACTACTTTCCCATTCAACTGCAATGAGGGCGTTGGGAGCAAATTGGATATCAGCGTTGATAACAGCACCGGCGATGTACCTTTGAATGTCTATGTCTATTATGGTGGCAAAATTGTTGAGCAGTATCTACTGTATGCTGGCGAAACGGAAACTACGTATATCAGTAGCACGGATAATTCCTATCTGACTGGGGCTGGAAAGGTTGTTGTAAAGCCAGCCAACGGAGGAAATTCTGTGTATTGGCTGTCTATCTACCAGCACATTTAAATGAATTGGAGGAAATGCATGAAACGTTTCAGAGGTTCTTCGTTTTTTGCTGGAGCTGTCTCGACATTTCTGGTTCTTTCTATAGGGGTAACGTTTGCCAACGCATCAGAGCTTTTCTCTGGAAAAACTCTTTACAATCAGACAGGAATCGCTGTTTTTGGAACTGAAACCATAAAAAAAGGAGAAGCGTTTCGCGCCCCTAACGGGCAGGATGTCCCCTCTGTCATTACATACGTCGATGAGACCGGCGGCAAAACCAACTATCTCTCCATCCGCCAGATCTCTGAGCTGCTAGATGCGGAAATTTCGTGGAATGCCAAGACCGGCAATGTTGACATCGCGCCTGCCGGAGATGGTTCCGTGACTGTATCCCGCGGAGAGCGGCCCGGTGTGGCGTCGATTCCTGAATACGGTATCAAAGCGGGGCCATTCACTGAAATCGATCCCAGCACCATGACTACGGACGGTAAAAATGCACTGATCCAGCTTCCTGACAGCCACCAGACGTCTACGACCGGGTGCTATACGCAGGCGGAATTTAGAGCCAACGGCGGAAGCCTGATCGTTTTCACAGTAACGAACAATGGGGAGTACGCACAGGCTGTTCGGGTGAGCCGCCCAATCACCATCAGTGACCGTCCCTGCGAAGCGTTTTCAACCGTCAGATTGGAGCCGGGGCAGACCTTGACCCGCGCTTTTACAATGGATACTTCAGCCTCCCGCTTGCAGAGCAAATTGGACTTCGATGTGGACGGCATTGAAACAGGAAACCCCACAGATGTAACCATGTCGATCTGCCAGTACAAGTAAAATAGAATTAGTCCCGCGCCATGGAGTGACTTCACTACCGCTGCATGGTAGTTTCCTGTGGCCTCCATGACCACGCGGGTCTCACCGTTCAGGCTTTTGAGCTGCCTTGCCAGCTCGCTCAGTTCACTGCCGGTGTGACGGACTTCAAAGGGCGAGATGACGACCTCTCCAAAGGGACGCATGGCAGCAATCGTGCTTCTGCCTTTGGAAATGTCGATGCCAACAGAGTTCATT
>UMHK01013313.1_pt1 | contig 19024 bp, 17 predicted proteins | sample 1965521 | NCBI WGS metagenome assembly UMHK01 (sample SAMEA4836097, study PRJEB28245) | human gut metagenome | biome: gut microbiome; material: fecal sample | place: Denmark | collected 2008
ACACAAGCAACCTCATGCTGTGGATCGCACTGCTCTTTATCAGTGGCGGAGCTCTTATTGGCACAACTGTTACCGAAAAGAAGAAAAAGCAGAAATAAAACCCGAATGCAGACACACATATGGAGCAGGGGCGGCGGTTTGCGCCGCCCCTGTTCTTAAAAAACGAAAATTAACATGTAAAAAACCGCGAAACAGTTGCTTCCTCTTGACATTGTTCCAAGTTGAGAATATAATATAGTCAGAGAGGAGATGTAAACGATGTACGGCATAAAATACATTTCAGCTATTGAAGCGGCGAAACGCTGGCACCTTTCAAGACGCCGTGTGGTTGCTCTTTGCGGAGACGGTCGCATAACCGGAGCGCAAAAAGCCGGGGCATATTGGATAATCCCCGAAAATGCAAAGAAACCGTCAGACGCCCGTGTTAAAACCGGAAAATATATCGGAATCCACGCGGCGGAAAAGGAATCAAACTGAGACAGAAAAGCTTTCATACACAGACCCGTAGGCAAAGAAGTTCCGGCAAAGCCCACGAGCCAACAAAAGAGAACAAGGCATCGGCTTTGCATGGCAGGGTCGGTGCCTTGCGGCATTTCACAGGAGGTGCGCAAATGAAAAAGGTTATCACAATAGGACGCGAGTTTGGGAGCGGCGGTCGTGAGATCGGCCACAGAATTGCAGAAAAGCTGCAGATTGCATATTACGATCAGGAGATCGTAACCGAGATTGCCAAGCGCACGCAGCTCTCCGAGGAATATGTGGAACGCATCACTGAAAATCGCCCGTATATACCTTATCCCATTAATGCCGGTACGAGTTTTCATGCTCCATATTATGCCTATGCGGAATTTGACAGAAGCCTTACGGTGTTTGCTGAGCAACACAACATCATTAAGGAGCTGGCAGATAAATCCGATTGTGTTATCGTCGGGCGATGTGCCGATTATATTTTGAAGGAAAAAACTCCGTTCCGTATTTTCGTCTATGCGGATGCAGAGAGCAAACTGAAACGCTGCCGGGAACGAAGTCCGGAGGATGAAAGCTTATCCGATTCCAAGATAAGAAGAAATATACGCTCTATCGATAAAGGAAGGGCAAGATATTACAACTATTTCAGCCGACAAAAATGGGGAGCACGTGAAAACTACGATCTGCTTATCAATACATCAGGTAAAGATGTCAAGCAGGTTTCTGAAGCGGTTGCCGATTATCTGAAGAGATATCTGTTTGAATGACGGATAATTCAGCTGCGCGGGGTGAAATTATGCAGAATAATTGGGAATCAAAGGGGATTGGTACTGTTCCGTGAAAGAATCGCAGGATGGCAGGAAGCATATATCGGGAGGCTGAACCGGGAATACATTGAGCTGCTCAGCCGTGACGGCCCGGAGACGGAAAAGTTCCGGGAGCTGGACAGACGCCTGCACCGTGACAAAAACCGTGTCGGCGTACAGACGGAGATGCGCAGCTCCGGGCTTCTTGCCGATCTTTGCCGCCTGATCAATGAGGGAGCGATCGTATACGACGATCTCGACGGATTCAGTGAAGAACTGCGCGAAAATGTGATTCGGATTACGTCATACAATGCACACGAATCAGAATAATTCGGAGGAAATTGTGATGAAAACAAAACGATGGATGGTTGCTATTTTATGTCTGTCTGTTCTTGTGACAGGGATGATGAGCCTTTCCGGCTGCGGGACAACGGTGCAGGCGGCGAATCTTATGGAGGGCATCGCGGCAAAGCCAGTTTCCGGCAAGGCTGCGGATGATGCTTTCAAAAACAGCAGTGCGGACTTTGCAATCAAGCTCTTTCAACAAACGCGAGATGGCAACAAAAACAGCCTTATTTCTCCGCTGTCGGTCATGTTGGCGCTCTCTATGACGGCAAACGGAGCGAAGGGCGAGACTCTTGCGCAAATGGAAGCTCTGCTCGGCGGAGATATTCCCATGGAAACGCTGAACGAATATCTGTATTCCTATATAAAAGCGCTGCCCTCTGAAAAAACGACAAAGCTGAATAGCGCAAATTCTATCTGGTTCAGGGATAACGGATTTACGGCGGAAAAGGCTTTTTTGCAGAAAAACGCGGATTACTACGGCGCTGAGGCATATAAATCGGTGTTTAACGAAAAAACGCTGCGGGATATCAACAACTGGGTAAAGAAGAATACCGACGGCATGATAGAGAAAATCATCGATGATCTTGCCCCGGACGCCGTAATGTACCTGATCAACACCGTTCTGTTTGACGCTGAGTGGAAGAATATTTATAAAAAAGACGAGGTCAGAGACGGCACGTTTACCGCTCTTGACGGCACAAAGAGAACGGCTTCGATGATGTATTCGGCTGAGCACCTATATCTTGACGACGGCAAGGCAATCGGTTTTATAAAGCCTTACAGGAACGGTTACAGCTTTGTTGCGCTGCTGCCGAACGAAGATATTTCTCTCAGCGACTATGCTGCCTCCATGACCGGCAAGTCCTTTGCCGACACGATAAAAAATGCTGAGGATGTCCCGGTGGAAGCGGCGATGCCGAAGTTTTCCTACGATTATGACATCGAAATGAGCGGTGCGCTGAAGGCGCTCGGTATGTCGCTGCCGTTTGATCCGGAAAAAGCGGATTTTTCGGCGCTCGGTTATTACGAAAGCGGAAATATATTCATCAGCCGCGTGCTCCACAAGGCGTATATCACCGTGGACGAAAAAGGAACAAAAGCCGGTGCGGCGACCGCTGCGGATATTAATGCAACCTCTGATGCAGGGGGGTTATACAGCGTTACGCTTGACCGCCCATTCGTTTACGCCGTTATAGACGACGCTTACGGGCTGCCGGTATTTATCGGCGCAGTCACGGACATCGGAAAGTAATGTACGGCAAACGGCTGACCGAAAGCGACGGAGGACGCGATTTTGATTCTGCTTCCGATACTGATAAAAAGAGGTGATTGTAAATGTTGAAGCGAAAAGTTTCTGCCATATTGGTCTTAATTCTTGCCGTAATAACCGTGGTTGCCTGCGCATTCCCTGCGGTTACCCGTATCCGCCGTAACAGGCAAATGTCAGCACCGAAAGCAAAAGAGATCGGCAAGTTCCGTTTTCTGAATGGCAAAAGCGATGCCGAGGGCGTAAGATTCGAAGTTATCGGTGTCCGTGAGGTCGGCTCGGATGTTGTTCTGGATTTGCAGTGGGTCAATAATTCCGGAAACCCCATTGAGTTCGGCAAGGCATATGAGTTGTATCGACTGAAGGAGGAAAATTGGAAAGAAATTGACACGGAGCTCTTCTTCCCCGATGTATGCTACAGTATAAACAGCGGATCTGTCGGAGGGATTTCTTATACAATACCGGGTCATGTCGATATGACAGCAGGTGAGAGATACCGTCTTCAGACCGAATTTCGATTCCAAAACGGGGATGAATATTCCGAACCGTTGAAAAATCTGCTGGTATTTGAAATTGTGAAAGCTGCGGAGTACATTCCGAAGGAGTCTTACACCTACAGATCCGAGCACGACTTTGCAACGCTGTGTCTTGATCCGGACAACAAAACCTTTTCTCTCGTCTTGTCTTTGCTCAGCTCCTATTGGCCTCACGGCAGATATACCGAGACGGACGGGTACATTGTATGCAAAGCCGATGATGAAACGGGAAACACCTACATATTCCGCAGAGAGAACGAGACGTTGGTCTTTGAAGCCGGACGTTCGTCACAAGTCCCCGTGTACCGATACGGACTGACAGATAAAACTGCTGACAGATGTGTTCCGGACGGCGCGGTGTTCCGTCAGAAATCGTTCAGTTCCAAAACCGACGTTCCGTCCCTTCTGATCAGGCTCGAGGCGGACACAGAAATCGAAAACGACGAAATTCTCGCTGCGCTTTGCGGCTGCGATTGGACGGTGCCGATATCGGACGGAAGCGGACAAATGATAAATACAAATGCTTGCGGACCCGGAATCGGGGCAGAAATCAATCTGCCCGAAGTAAGCATTTCCTTGCCGGCAGAAGCTACGCTGCAGTTTGACACACAGCCCGATACCGTGATGGTAAAATGTCTTAAAAAGGGCAGCAGCATTGAGGATATCTGCAATATCGACCGTTCGGACGGAAATTACACCTTCAGCCTGAAAACCGGAGAATATGTCTACCGTATCACTGCTGAATGGCAGAACGGCAACCGTGCGGAATACGGTTTTGCCGGATGGGGTTTGCCGACCGATTGACAAAATTTCAATTTTGTTCGTATAAAATTTGAATATGACACCGGTGCGACTGTATCGATGCCAAAGCTGTAAAGAAAATGACAGAAAAACAACAGGCGCACAGACCCGGTAAGAAGGGAGCTGTGCGCTTGCTTTTATATTTCACATATGTATATACCCTTTCGGGGTGATGAAAGGAATAACCGATATGACCTATACGAAAAAAACAACGGAAAATCTGCGGCGGCTTGCTGCACTGTCTGATGAGAGAAACGGCATTACGCCGGATATGTATACCGAACACGCCGTGTTCAGGGGGCTCAGAGATATGAGCGGCAACGGTGTTGTGACCGGTCTTACCGAAATATCCACCATAAAAGCAAAGGAAAAAGCACCGGACGGCAGCGTTCATACCTGCCCCGGGGAACTTTACTACCGCGGATATAATATCTACGATTTGGTGGGCGGATTTTCCTCAGAAAACCGCTTCGGCTTTGAGGAAACCGCCTATCTGCTGCTGTTTTCCTCGTTGCCGGACAAAAAGGAACTGCAGCGGTTTGAAAAAATGCTTGCCGAATTTCGCAGCCTGCCTAAATCCTTTGTGAGAGATATGATTATGAAAGCACCGGGGCGGGATGTGATGAACATCCTTTCCCGCTGTGTACTGGCACTCTACACCTATGACGATGACCCGGACAATATTTCCACCGAAAATGTACTGCGGCAGTGTCTGCATCTGATAGCGGCATTCCCGATGCTGGCGGTATACAGCTATCAGTCCTATCAGCATTTTCACTGCGGACAGAGTCTGGTAATTCACCGACCGGAAAAAGGGTTGTCCACGGCGGAAAATACTCTGCGGATGCTGCGCATCACCGGCGAATATTCACCGCTTGAAGCAAAGCTGCTCGACCTTGCTCTGGTGCTGCACGCCGAGCACGGCGGCGGTAACAATTCTACCTTCACCACGCATGTCGTGACCTCCTCCGGCACCGATACCTATTCCGCCATTGCGGCGGCGCTCGGTTCGCTGAAGGGACCGCGTCACGGCGGTGCCAACATCAAGGTTGTGAGGATGTTCGAGGATATGAAAAACAGCATTAATACCAAAGACGAGGACGCCGTTGCAGGCTATCTGACGGCACTGTTAAACAGGGAAGCCTTCGATAAAGCAGGTCTTATTTACGGTATCGGACATGCCGTTTACTCCGAGTCCGACCCGAGAGCCGGGCTTCTGATGGACTGTGCTGCGTCCCTTGCTGCAGAAAAGGGATATGAAGAGGAATATGCCCTTTATTCGCTGGTGGCGAGGCTTGCTCCGGAGATCATTGCAAAAAAGCGGAAGATGTACAAGGGAGTCAGTGCGAATGTGGATTTCTATTCTGGACTTATATATCGGATGCTGGATCTGCCATGCGAACTGTATACGCCGATTTTTGCAATGGCGCGCATTGCCGGATGGAGCGCCCACCGTCTGGAGGAACTGCAGAATGCCGGAAAGATCATTCGCCCGGCATATATCGGAGTGAAGCCTACTCGGGAATATGAGCCGATTGAAAATAGGTGATAAGATCAAAAAAATACGCCCTCGGAAACCGGATATTACGGAATCCGAAGGCGTTTTTCTTGTTTTGGCTTAATCGGCTTTTTCAGCCGCTTTGATTCTGCGGTACATATCCTGCATCTGCCGGTCAATTTCCGCTATCTTTTCGGCGCAGTTGAACATTTCCTCGTTGATTCCCTCAGGCAGCTTGGTCTTATCCACCTTATACCGGATGTCGTGCTCAAGGCTTGCCCAGAAATCCATGGCAATCGTGCGAATCTGGATCTCCGCTACCACATACTCCGTTCTGTCAGAAAGATATACCGGGATACGGGTGTCGAGATGCAGGGAACGGTAGCCGTTGTAGTTCGGCTCCTTGATATAGTCCTGCTTTTTGAGAATCTCCACATCCTTCTGCCGTTCAAAAATTTCGGCTACACGGTACACATCATCTATATAGTTGCAGACAACGCGCACACCGGCAATATCGTTAATATTTTCTTTGGCGGTGGCAATGGTAAAAGGCATACCTTTCTTTGTAAGCTTTGCCATGATGCTCTGCACAGATTTTACTCGGCTTTCGATGTGATGAATGGGGCTGCGTGAATACTGTATGTTGAATTCGCTGTTCAGCACTTCAAATTTCAGAGCCAGCTGTTTTACGGCAGACTCATAAAGATTTCGCATGACAAGAAATTCCTGCGCACTCTCAAGGGGGCTGGTTTGTGTTTTATCCATCATAAGAACCGTCCGATCCGTATTATTTTTTTCTAAAAACAGGACCTACAGTACTTCTGTGCTGTAAGTCCTGTTTTTTCGGTTACTTCTTCAGAGCATCCTTAAATGCCTTGCCGGCCTTGAAAACCGGAACGGTAGAAGCCTGGAGGTCGATCGTGGCACCGGTAGCGGGATTGTGCCCTGCGCGTGCAGGTCTCTTACGCGATTGAAATGTACCAAAGCCTGTGAACCGGACAGAGTCGCCTTTCACGACAGCGTCGGTAATCGCAGCAAGCAGCGAGTCAATGACAGCGGCGGTATCCTTTTTAGATACACCTGCACTTGCGGAAACTGCATCAACGATTTCTTTTTTGGTCATTTTCCGTGATCTCCTTTCTCGTATTGCTTTTCTGCTTAACCGATCTTGCCGGATAAGCAAATACATTATATCATATATTTGTGACTTTTTCTACTGTTTTTGTTTTAATAGCCCTTTGGGGAGGGAGAAGCACGGTTTTTTGAAGAAAAAACGATAAGATATTTCTTGCACAAAAAAGTCCGACGGTACTGTTCCGCCGGATTCCCCACAACACTATTATTATATCATACAAGAAGCCGATTGGTCAATACATACAAAACAAAAAGAAAAAGTTTGTATATAAGTATAAAACCGAATGTCGGAATTCGTATATCCTGCCGATTGTTTTTTTGAGAAAAATATGCTATTCTATAGGTGAAAAGAGGAAGGGGTGATTCCAGTGACTTAAGTACTCGCTCCCTTGTATATAAGCAGGGAGAAAAGCCCCGGCACCGAAAGACGACATAACGCCTGACAGGCCAAGCCGCTTTAGTAGGCAAGTCCATCGCACTGCGGTGTTTATATATAGGAGAGGCGTAGATTTGGCGGACACAGCAAGGTGCCACCAAACAAGGAAAGAGAGGTACAAGAAAAGATGTTAGATATCAAGAGTGAGGGATAGCCCTTGATTGCTGAGATGGAAGGCAATCAAGGGCTATCTTTTTTGCTGTTTTAAACGGTGATGCATAACGGAAGAAACCGGTTTTGAAAGAATTCAGACCGGATTTGTTCCGTTCTTTTTGTTGTTCGAGATCTGTACCGGCTTTGAAACGGTCATGTCGGTCAAAAGAGATATTTTGCAAATAAATCAAAGCGTCCAATAAAGCAGTCAACGATTCCCTGTTACATTTTTTTGCCGGTTATGTCCTTCTATGTATTCCATAAATCGCTCATTTTTAACTCCTCAACTGCCGATTCGCACATTTTGAAGAAAGACGGCTTTTCGGGCCAGTGCCTGAGGGCGGTCGAAGGGAAAAGGAACAAGACCTTGCGGGGGTTCCGGAGGGAAAACGGCGCCGTATTCAGTCGGCTACTCGTTTTTGCAAAGCCGACAAGCCAAATGCACAGAAAGCTGCAAAAGCTGCTCCGCAAAGAAGATATGTCCCGTTAAAGAACAGCAGGTTGACTGCGTACCGCATGGGCATCCGTGTAAAGAGTACCGCATACGGTTCGACCCTTCCGATTGCCTCCATGGCCGCCGTGACACGGAATGGGCTGACCCCGCACAGATATGCGCCGAGGATATACAGTGCCAGCTTCTCGGCAACGGCAGGAAGCAGGAGTCCGAGTACATAAAACCACGGTTTTTGCTTTTTGCAGCGCTTCCACAGATACAGCGCCCCAAAGCAGTACGGCAGCAGCGCAAGGCAGATGCCCTGAGCGGTCAGGTGCAGCTGCAGCCCGAATACAAGAAAGACCATACGAATCAAAAGGTATCCGCCGAGAATGATCAGCCAGCAGATAAGCAGAGAAACCCATTTGTTCTGCCGGCTTGCGGTTTTTTCGCTGTTGTACATCTTCTTTCACCTCTTTTTTACAGATTTTCGTTTTTAAGCGCATCGATGGGATTGTCCTTTTTTACCTTGCTCATTGAATACATCATCGTGGCGAATACGACAAGAAACACGCTCAGTACGGCGATGCCGACAGCTGCCCACGGCAGGCGGAATGCGGTTTCATAAGCCTGATTTACCGAGCGGTACATGAGATATGTGATTCCGCAGGATACCGGCAGTCCGAGTATAAGCGCTTTCGAGCCGTACAGCAAGCACTCGTAATTCATCATCCTGTGAAAGCCCTTCTGCGTCATGCCGACAGATTTCAGCATTGCAAATTCTCTGCGGCGCAGGCTGATATTTGTGGAGATCGTATTGAACACATTGGCCGCGGCGATCAGGGAGATCAGCACGATAAAGCCGTAGGCAAAAACCTTGATAATCGTTATGATATTACGGTTTGCCTCGGCAAGTCGGGCAATGTCTGTAAGCTCTCTGGTGCTGAGTCCGTTCTCGGTCAGCATTGTTGCCAGCTTTTCAAAGCTTGCGGCATGATTGCCCGATGTGAGAAAGAAGCCTGTCTCTCTGAAGCTGTTCAGCCCTTCCTTCGGGATAACGCTTTCCATCATACTGTAAGGGTAGATCATGCTCAGTTTCACCGGCGTGCTTCGGCTGACGAAGAACGGGGCCTCTTCAATGGTTTTCTCGGCTCTCAGTGTGTACCTGACGAGCGACTCCTCACAAGGAAGCTCTATGATGTCCTTTTCATCCTTCCGCGACTGATATATGACAAACTCGTTGTCGTTTTCGTCGAATTTGTTTCCCTTCCGGAAGTATCCGTCAATCTTACGATACAGAAGACATTCGATCTCGCAACGGTCACCCTTCAGTGTATCCAGCGTGACATACTTTTCAAGTGTCCGGTCAAATTCAATATTTTTGTCAATTGCAATGCCCAAAGGTTTTTCTTTGTTATAGTAGTCCGCTTCGCTGAGCCTGTATTTTTTCAGCAGACGGTTAAATTCGGCATCATCAACGAAGTACAGATATCCCGATATTCCCACGGTATCCGTGTCGGTTTTATCCTTTGCAGAGCCAAAATCGGCGAAACGGTTGATATAGGTATCCGTCACATATTTGCGGGGGATGTCGCCCTGTAAAAACAGGCTTTTGGCATATGCACTGCCGGTAATATTCTGCTCGGACGAGAGGAGCGCCAGCAGCTCGTCCGGCGTTTTTGAATCGGGAGTATCAAGGTCTGTCGTGTACTTCAGGTCGAATTGTTCGGAGGATAATGCCCCCGTCGACGATTTCACCAGATAATCGGTGAAGGAAGAGGCGGAGATAAAGAGAACAATGCTCATAAACAGGCTGACAACGGTAGCCCGATACCTTTTACGGCTGCGCCGGTAATACTTTCCGGCTATGACCCCGGGAAGACCGAACAGTTTATAAGTGAGCCTTGAGGTCTTTACCGGTTTATTGTCTGCCTTGACATCCATGCTCTGGCGGATCGCTTCCACGGCAGATACCCGTGTGGCTCTTTTCGAGGGAATCCACGCCGAGATAAGAACCGTTATCAGTGCGATCACAGCGGCAATAACGACCGACTCCCACGATACGCAGAGCCGCAGGGGGATATGCGCTTTACCGACGATGGAGCTGAATTTGTCGCCGAGCAGGAGAAGCGTTATGCCGATGCCGCCGATTCCGACAAGAATGCCCAGCGGAATGCCTATGGCACTGACGGCCAACGCTTCGAATGTGACCATCCTTCTGAGTTGTTTTTTGGTAGCGCCCACCGACGAAAGCAGACCGAACTGCTTTGTTCTTTCCGACACGGAGATGGAAAATGCATTGTAGATAAGAGAGACAGAGGCAAAGACAATCAGCCCGATCACAATAGCCGCAAGACTGTAAAGGGTGGCGGTAACCGAGTCAATCCGCGAAACACCGGAATATAGCAGTACATCGGTATTGTAGGCATAACGATAGGCATACGTATAGCCCGTCTCTTTCATAAAGTCGTATACGGCGGAGGGCTTTTTCATTTTGAAATGGCAGTCGATCGGCGATTGCCCGTCCGCTCCTCTGTCGGCTACGGTAAGCGCCGTGTATCCGGGAGCGTCTGTATTCTCAAATGCCGGTCTTTCATATATGCCGACGACCGTGTAAGTCCTTGCCACTGTGTTTTCGAGCTTTTCGTCATTTTTCACCTCGACTTGAATTTCGCTGTCATAGGTGAAAAAAGGGTTGATTTGTCCCAGCCTTTTGCCGTCAAGAATTCTGTCACCGACCTCAAAGGTGACGGTATCTCCGATTTTATAGCTCACCTTTCCGTTAGTGGCAAGGTGTTCCGGCAAAATGATCTCCGAGGAGTTTTTCGGAAGCTCTCCTGCGGTAAGATGCACGGGCATGGTTTCAAAGTATCCGGACGCCGCATCGCCGCCGAGGACATACAGATACGGCTTGCGCTCGTTGGCGCTGTTTATCCTTGCGTAGCCGAGAACCTGCGCATAGGTGGCGGACGCAACCTTTCCGGAGCCGCCGATATCCTCATAATCCTTGTATGCGGCGTCATAAACCGCACCGTGCCAGTCTCCGGTTTTGTAGATTGTATATCTCAGCACAAAGTTCTGCATACTGGCAACAAAGGTCGTTGAGGCGCAGATCATAGCGGCTGAGAGCATAATGCCGATGATCGTGACGACGGTTCTTGTCCGGTTCTTCTTCAGCGAAGCCAAGGTGACCTTGTTGAAAACATTCATCTGCGGATCACCTCGTCTCTCGTGATTTTTCCGTCGTCAATGGAGATAATGCGGTCTGCCTGAAGGGCAATGCTTTCATCGTGAGTGATAACAATGAGCGTCTGACCGTATTTCTCGTTGGAAATCTTGAGAAGGTCTACGATCTCCTTGCTGTTTTTGGAGTCAAGGTTTCCTGTCGGCTCATCGGCAAGCACCACCGCAGGCGCATTCATCAGAGCACGACCGATGGACACCCGCTGCTGCTGGCCGCCGGAGAGCTGATTCGGTAGGTGGTTCTCTCTCCCGGTAAGCTTCAGAGTGGTCATCAGCTCAGCCAGTCGATTTTGATTGACCCTCTGTCCGTCCATAAGCACGGGGAGCGTGATGTTCTCCGTGACATTGAGCACGGGGATGAGATTGTAAAACTGGTAGATCAGTCCCACCTGACGGCGGCGGAAGATGGCAAGCTGTTCCTCGTTCTGCGCGTACACATTCTTGCCGTCCATAAGCACCCTGCCGCTTGTAGGCCGGTCCACACCGCCGAGGATGTGAAGCAGTGTGGATTTGCCCGAGCCGGACGGACCGATCACGGCGACAAACTCTCCCTTCTCCACCGAAAAGGATACGCCGTCCAGCGCCCGCACCTCGTTCTCACCTTTTCCGTATACCTTTGTAAGGTTTTCAACCCGCAATATTTCCATTCTGAAACACTCCTTTCGCTTTTTACATCCTCATTTTACTTTATACGGATGACACGGCGGTGACTTCAAAGTGACGGATCCGTCACTTTGAAAAAAGGGAGCCGCCGGTCAGACGGTTCCCTTATAAAAGCGGATGGTGAACATGGCGCCCGCGTTTTTCCGATTTTCCGCCTTGACGGTGCCTTTCTGTCCCGCAATGATCATGCGTGATAAGGCAAGCCCGATGCCGAAGCTTTTACCGGCGGAATCCTTGCCCTTATAAAAGCGCTCAAAAATGTGCGGAAGATCCTCCGGAGAAATCCCCGTGCCGTTGTCCTTGATCACGATTTCGGAATACAGGGCGTTTTCGGCTGCGTTGATTTCGATTCTGCCGCCGTCGGGAGTGTGCTCCATGCAGTTTTTCACAATGTTGCCGACAGCCTCGCTTGTCCATGCGGGATCCCCATAAAAATCCCCCTCGGCGCGGATGATAAGTTCCTGCCCACGCAGCTCAATGGGGATGAGCAGGGGCGAACAGGATTTTTTTATCAGCGTTTCCAGGCTGACCGTTTCTTTGTTGAAGCTTACCGTTCCGGCATCCAGCTTTGAAATTTTCAGCAGGGTGGTGATCAGCCAGTCGATGCGGTCGAGCAGCTCGTAAAGCTCATTTGTGAGCTGATGCCTGCACTCATCGGTCAGACCGGATGCCGACAGCCGTTCTACCAGCAGATTTATCGAGGTCAGCGGTGTGCGTATCTGGTGTGATATGTCGGCTAAGGAATCCGCCAGATATTTTTTGTCATTTATGAGCTTTTGCTGCTGCTCACGCAGACGAACCGTCATCTTGTAGATTTCGCTGTGAAGAATGCTCAGCTCGCCCTCCGAATAATTATCAAAATCAATCGGGCTGTCGCCGTGCAGAACATGATTGATATCATCCGCAAGAGAGGCAATCCTTCGATACCTCTTGTAAGTGCCGATGCAGAAGATCAGCATAAGCAGCAGAGAAAGAACGACAGCCGTCAGTCCGGCACGGAGGTCGAACATAAAGCAGAGGGAACAGGCAATTACGGCAACGGAAAGCTGCCACAGCAGCGCGCCGCGTACCTCTTTGTTTTTCAGCAGCCTCATCATGCGTCCACCTTGTATCCGATCCCGCGAACCGTCTGAATGATCTTCGGCTCGGCAGGGTCGTCCTCGATCTTCTCACGCAGACGCTTGATATATACCGTCAGCGTATTGTCGTTGACATAGGTGCCGGCAACATCCCACATTGAGTCAAGCAGCCGCTCGCGGGTAAGCACGATCCCGCGATTGTTGATGAAAGCCAGCAGAAGACGGTATTCCAGCGCAGAAAGGAACAGGTCTTTATTATTCTTCATTGCGGTGCCTTTTTCGGTGTCCACCACCACATCGCCGAGCTTTACGGTCTTTCCCGTACTGCCTGTGAGCCTGAGAACGTTTTTGATGCGGGAAAGAAGCTCTCTCGGACGAAACGGCTTCGGTATATAATCGTCGGCACCGAGGTCAAAGCCCGTAACGGTGCTGTATTCATCGCCGGAGGCGGTCAGAAAAATGACGGGGATATCAAATTCGGCCTTGATCGCTCTGCACGCGGAAAAGCCGTTGCCTTCGGCCAAGGATACGTCAAGCAGCACCAGGTCCGCCCTTTCTTCCGCCAGCGCCGCAATAGCGGCAGACTGTCCGGACACGCTTCGGACAATATATCCTGCACCGTTCAGGTATTCGGTCAGGTTGGTGACGATCGTCTTATCGTCTTCCACTAACAGTATCTTGAGCATAATCGAGCCTCCGCTTGTTAAATGATGAATGGGTGGGAATGAAGAAAAGCCGTACCACGCCTTGAAAACAACAGAAACCTGATTCGATGCCGGAGTGTGGGCAAACGCAAAGGCACGGAGTTGCCGGATCATATTTCAGGCGGAAAGTGCGGTTGATCTGCATTCATTATACTATATGAACATCAGAAAAGCAAGGAGACCAGGTCTGCTGTGATGTGTCAGGGGGAGTCGATCAGAATTTTTTTATTAACGAACACAATAAATACCTCTCAAAATCTGAAATATAAAAACGGATCATCAAATCCACGGTACATACAATACAGGCTCCCGCCCAGGATGATCAACAGAAAAGCTGTCAAGAGTACTTTGCTTTTTACCTTCTTTAACAATTTATACGGCAACGTTGTAGACAAGAATATTCCCGCTATGAAAAAAAGGTAATATTGCCCCAAATATTTCAGGTAGTCATACCTAAAAACCGACCATGCACCTTTTCCGAAAAATGGGAAAAGCCTCGTAAATAAAAAGCCTAACTGCGTAATATCATTTACAGCAAATACCGTCCAGGTAAGCGGGATCAAAAATACCATATAAACATGACCAAACAGTTTGTATTTATTCAACAGCTTTCCGGTCCACAGTTTTTCGGAAAGTATAATCAGAAAATCAAGCCCCAAAGCAAATAATTGTAGCCTGCACCGTGCCATAGTCCTGTAAGCAGCCAGACGATCAACAGATTGATTGTTGTTCTCGGAGTACCTTTTCTATTCCCACCGAGTGGTATATACACGTAGTCCCGAAACCATCTTCCGAGCGTTATATGCCATCTGCGCCAAAATTCTGTCATCGTAACACTCACATATGGGTGTTTAAAGTTTTCCGGCAAAATAAACCCCAGCATTTTTCCAAGGCCCACTGCCATCAAAGAATATCCGAAGAAATCAAAGTAAAGCTGCAGGGAAAAGGCAATAACCGACATCCAGGCAAGCGGTGTCGATACACTTTCAAATCCGATCGCTTGCGCCTGAGACCAAAGCTTTCCGAGTGGGTTTGCGAGCAACACTTTAAGCCCTAGACCAAATATGAATATTCCGACACCCCGCAAAGCAGTTTTAGCGGTTATTTTCCTTCGGTACAGTCGGTCTGATATTTCATCGTAAGTTACTATGGGTCCGGCAATAAGTTGCGAAAACATTGAAATATAAACGGCAAAATTAAGCAAATTACGGTCTGCTGCGATTTTACCTCTGTAAACATCAGCGATATATGATATGCCCTGAAAGGTATAAAAGGAAACTCCGATCGGTAGAATTATTTCGTTAAAGGACGGAAATCCGTCGCAAATTTTTCCTAATTCACTGAGGACAAAATTTGCGTATTTGAATATGCAGAGACAGAGCAAATGAAAAATGATGGTACAGGATAAAATCGCTTTTTTGTACTTCTGCTGTTTTTCCATACAAATACCGGCGAGAAAATCCGCAACAATGCTGGCAACAAACAAAATGAAGTGGACAGGGGTGTTTATAGTCCCTACAAGGTAGAAAGCAAGACTTCCCGCAAGCAGGACTGCATTCCTATACTTTCCGGGAGTGAGATAATAAACGGTGAAAAATATCGGCATGAAGATTAAAATAAACTGCAAGCTGCTAAAAACCATTCTCGCACCCCTGCTTTCTTTTCTCGATATATAGACGAACGGCAAATGAAAAAGGTGACAAACTTTTTTGGAAAATGCAAAAATGAGCAGATTTTCTTTTGCATACTAACAAAAAGGAAACCGCCTGATTATTGTGACAAAATCAGGCGGTTTTAGTATATGCGTATTTTAAGGATTTCCCCGTTTTGATCTAAAAAGAAATAACAATTACGACAACTCATTGTGTCAGCTTGCGTATGACGCCGCTGAGGAACACCGCCATCTTTTTCGGCGACTGGCGGTTCTCGCGATTCAGCCATTCCCGTATTACCGCATATCCGCCCTGATAAAAGAAAAGGCAGAGTTCGTTCCGTTCTTCCTCTGTGAAAGTTACGGGAATCGCCATATCAAGCTGCTTCCGAATAGTGGGCAGATCGAACAGCTTGGTTGAAAAATCCTTGTCCGGCAGGGAATTGATAAGGACCTTGAAATGTTCTTCATCGTCAAGCAGAGCCTCCAGCATACGGCATAGGCAGTCCTCGCTATCCGAACCGTTATCGGACAGTATCTCCTCCAGTTTACGGAAACAGTCATTTTCAATGTCAGTTAAAAGATCATACTGACTGCCGTAGTATTTATAAAAAGTAACCCGGTTAAGCTGGGCTTCTGCGCACAACTCATAAATGGTGATCTTCTCAAGCGGCTTTTCCTTCAGAAGCTTCATCAGGGCGTTTTTCAGCAGCATCTTACTAAGTCGCACTCTTTGATTTTCCATAGGCTCTCCTTTCGGCTAACAAATGTTCTGAATTTGTTTACTTCAAATCATAAACGCTCAGTTGTGTTTGCGTCGCGTTTTTTCGGAATAAACAGTCTGTTGACTTTATATCTATTTGTAATTATACTGTAAACACAGTGGTTTGTCAACAGTAACCGGGGAGGTGCGCCTATGAGAAGGCTTACTAATTTTATTGTAAACAAACGGAATATTATTCTTTCCGCTATGCTGATATTGACCGCGGTCTGCGCTTTTTTGATACCGAAGGTCAGCGTAAACTCGGACATGACCAAATATCTGCCGGACGATTCCTCGATGAAGCAGGGTATTTCTCTTATGGAAAAGGAATTTCCGACGGCGGGGGAAGCCTACACGATTCGGGTGATGTTCAAGAGGCTCGACAGTGAGAAAAAGACAGAATTTAAGGACGCGCTTGCCGCAATTGAGAATGTTGACAGCGTGACCTATGACATGACCGGCAGTGACTATAACAGCGGGGAATATACCCTCTATATTCTCAATACCAAATACGGATATGATACCGAGGAGGAGGCAGCCGTCGAAAGGCAGGTTAAAGAAAAGTTTTCCGACTATGAAGTGACGGTGAAGAACGACGACACCTCGGCTCCGGACATTCCGCTTTCGGTGTATCTTGCGGCGTTCGGAATCATTCTTGTCGTTCTGCTCATCTCCTGCGGCTCATATTTTGAACCGGTGCTGTTTCTCATCACTATCGGCATTGCCGTTGTGCTGAATCTCGGAACGAATTTCTTTCTCGGAGAGATCTCGGATGTCAGCTTCGGTATTGCGGCGGTGCTGCAGCTTGCACTGTCGATGGACTATTCTATCATTCTGATGAACCGCTACCGGCAGGAGATGAAAAAAACAGACGACCGTAAAGAGGCAATGGCAAATGCCCTGCGTGCCGCCCTCGGCTCGATTACGGGCAGTGCCGTAACCACGATCGTCGGATTGCTGGTGCTGGTTTTTATGAGCTTTAAAATAGGTGCGGACATCGGTATTGTACTGGCAAAGGGCGTTGCATTCAGCATGCTATGCGTGTTCACCGTTCTGCCGGCGCTTATACTGCTGTCGCATAAGCCGATTGAAAAAACCGAAAAGAAAAAACGAACGGAAAAAGCGCGTAAGAACGGTCTTTCGGCGGTGCTTGGCGGTTTCAGCTACCGTTTCCGCAGCGTTATTGCGATACTGTTCGTTGTGCTGTTTATCGCCACGGGCTATCTGCAATCCGGTACAAAAACCGTCTACACGCTGTCCGAAAAGGATACGATTGCCGATATTTTTCCCAAGGCCAACACGTTTGTTCTGCTTTATGAAAACAAAGATGAAGATAACATTGCGGATATTGCGATAGCCTTGGAAGAAAAGGACGGCGTGAAGACTGTCGTTTCATATCCCACGACAATAGGCAAACAGTGTACCGTAAAGGAAATGTCGGCCATGCTCTCCGAAACGGACGGTGAGATTCAGGCAGATGAAAAGCTGCTTAACCTCGTTTATTATCACTATCATGCAAACGGTAAAGCAGCTTCCATGACTTTGTCTGCTTTCATCGGATTTCTTTCGGATACGGCGGCGACCGATCCGATGTTCTCCGATTATATAGACCAAGCCTCGGCGGAACAGCTTGCAGCGCTGAAGCCCCTGACAGACAAAAGTTTACTGACCTCTCCCATGCCGCCTGCCGCACTCGCGCAGTCGCTCGGTATGAATGCAGAGCAGGTGACGCAGCTCTTTATGCTTCGCTACGGTATGGAATATACGCCTGACAAAACCATGTCGCTGTATGAATTTGTTTCCTTCTTAACGGACAATGTTCTCCCCAAGCCCGAATATGCCGTTATGTTTGATGATGGTACAAAGACAAAGTTGTACCAGACGAAGGCGATTGCTGACGCTGTAGTAAGCGGTAAAGAATTTACGGTCAAGGAAATGGCTGAGTTTGTTGGGAAGATAAGCGATAAATTTAACGAGAACACGGTGGAACTGCTCTATCTGTACAGCGCAAGCCTTAAACAGGGAAACGACCGGAGTACCATGTCTCCGGAAACGCTGGTAAAGCACATTGAAAAGCTAGCTTCCGAGCCGTTGCTTTCCACCCTGTTGACCAACGAGCAGAAAGCCGGTATTGCAAAGGCGAGGAAGCAACTCGACGACGGGGTGCAACAACTCAAAGGCGAAGAACATTCACGGCTGACTGTCACGACCAAACTGCCGGTTGAGTCGGAGAAAACCTCAGCATTTGTAAAGGAGATGACAGAGTTATGCGATGAAAAACTGTCCGGAGAATACCATCTTATCGGTAACAGCATTATGGTAGACGAAATGGAGTCCGGATTCGGCAGGGAGCAGCTGATTATCACTCTGCTTACGGCGGCGTCCATTTTCATAGTGGTTGCTTTGACTTTCCGTTCGCTCGCCATACCTGCAATCCTTGTGTTGATCGTTCAGTGCGGTGTGTTCATTACAGTCTCGGCGCTTGGAACTATCGGCGGCTCAATGTACTATCTGGCGCTCCTCATTGTTGAATGTATTCTGATGGGAGCAACCATCGACTACGGAATTCTGTTTACAAGCTATTATCGTGAGATGCGAGCAACACTTTCAGTGTGCGAAGCAATCGTTGCTGCATATAAGGGGAGTATACATACTATTCTGACCTCCGGTACAATTATGGTGCTGATTACTGCCGTTATAGGTCCGCTGTTTGGCAATCCAACCATTGAGCAGATCGTTCGCACTTTGTCGGTTGGATGTGCTTCTGCCATGTTCCTGATCCTATTTGTTTTGCCGGGTATTCTTGCTTTGTGTGACAGAGTTATAGTCAGAAAAACTAAAGGGTAAAATGCACAAGCACATAGTATATTTTTATAACAGCAGAGATAAATTACGCAGGCAAGTATATACGGAAAACAACTGACTTTCGACTGTTGAAAGCCAAGAACAATCCAAGAGTGCCGCCGACTCATACATTATTGCGGGTCGGCGGCACTTTCTTGGCTTTATGGATTACATTTTTTGTACGGATCGTAGCACAA
>UMHK01015237.1_pt1 | contig 18660 bp, 15 predicted proteins | sample 1965521 | NCBI WGS metagenome assembly UMHK01 (sample SAMEA4836097, study PRJEB28245) | human gut metagenome | biome: gut microbiome; material: fecal sample | place: Denmark | collected 2008
AAATGCGGTTCTGCAGTGTTGCCACGTCATTTCACAACCGCATCATATAGCTGATTCTTTGCAAACCCCGTCAGCTTTGCGACCTGTTTGACGGCGTCCTTGGTGGACAGGCCTTTCGCCATACGCGCGCAAACCAGTTCGAGCGCTGCTTCAAATGTGCAGCCCGCTTCCGGTTTTTCCTCTGCGCCGGCCACAACGAGCACAAACTCGCCGCGCGGCGGGTTTTCTTCGTAATATGCCGATGCCTCGCCCAGCGTCATACGGCGGACTTCCTCGTGCAGCTTCGTCAACTCCCGGCATAGGGAAATCCTTCTGTCTTCTCCGAACGCAGCGGTCAGATCGCGCAGCGTAGCGAGCAGCTTGTGCGGCGCTTCGTAGAAGATCATCGTCCGCGTCTCGTCCTTTAAGCCCGTCAGGTGTTCCTGACGGCTTTTTTTGTTGACGGACAGAAAACCCTCAAACGTAAACCGGCCAGTCGGAAGCCCCGAAATACTCAGCGCCGTCACCAGCGCGCACGGTCCCGGAATCGCGCAGACCGTTACGCCATTCTCCGCACACAGCCGAACTAAGTCCTCGCCGGGATCGGAGATGGCGGGGGAGCCCGCGTCTGTCACCAGCGCACATGTTTCGCCTGCCAGCAGACGCACAAGGATTTTGCTGCCGCTTTCCGCCTTGTTGTGCTCGTGATAACTCACAAGGCTCTTTTTGATCTCCAGATGGTTCAGCAGCTTAAGGCTCACGCGCGTGTCCTCCGCCGCGATAAAATCAGCCTCCGCCAGCGTTTGGGCGCAGCGAGGCGAAATATCGTTCAAATTGCCGATGGGTGTCGGCACAAGATATAGGATACCGGCCATATTCGGTTCACTCCTGTAGATGATAAATGCGCCGACCCTCGGCAGACAGGTCACCGGTCTGTGTGTATAAAATCAGATCCGGCTCATATTGCAGCCCCGGCCCTCCGCCGAGGCGGGATTCGATCAAAACAAGATTCACGGCGGTTTCTGCCCTGTGGCGGACAAAGCGGATGCGCTTTGGCTCCAGCCGCGCCGCGCGCAGCCCGGTCAGAAGATCGACCAGCCGTTCCGGCTTGTGTACTAGAAAAAAACACCCGCCCCACCGCAGCGCCCGCGCCGCAGCCGCGCAAAGCGCGTCAAACGGGCAGCAGATCTCGCTTCTCGCGGCGCAAAGGCTGTCCTGTGCATGCAGATACCCGCTTTTCGGTGGGTAGTAGGGGGGATTGGACAGCACATAGTCGAAGGTTCCGGGCGCAATCTGCGCGTGTGCCTGCCGCAGATCGCCGCAGATAATGTGCATATGAGCGGAAAATCCGTTTTCTTCGGCATTTTCCTGCGCCTGCCGCGCGGCGGCCTCCTGAATTTCAATGCCGCTCACACGCAGCGTCTCATCTGCGCCCAGCAGCAGAAGCCCCAGCGTCCCGCACCCGCAGCCAAGATCAAGCACCCGGCCGCCGGGCCGTATCCGGCAGAAATCCGCCAGTACCATGGAGTCTGTGCTCACGCGGAACTGTGCATCCGAAATTTTCATCCGAATGCGGTCAAAGAGAAGTTCCTCCATATGCGCTCCAATCAAAAAGACAGGGGGTGCTGCATGCAGCACCCCCTCCTGTTTATGTGCTTATTCCTCAGAGATCGCGTCGTTGGGGCATTCTGCTGCGCAGGTACCGCAGTCCACGCACTGATCGGCGTCGATGACGTACTTGTCTTCGCCCTCGCTGATGCAGCCGATGGGACATGCGTCAGCGCAAGCGCCGCACTTTACACAGTTGTCATTGATTACGTGTGCCATTTGAAGCACCTCCATTTTCAAGGTAGGTTCATTCTATCATACTTTCCTGAAAATGCAATGAAAAAAGTGTAAATTCCTCGAACCGCCCGGATTTTTTCGTGAGTGTCGTATAAACGCCGCCTGCCGCGTCGAAACTCTTTTCCGACAGGAGGCGATCAAAGTGAAAAAACCGGCATACTCCGCGGCGCTGGACCGGGTGCTCTTCCGTGCGTCGCGTCTGGCACGCGAACTTGGCGGCGCGCAGACCGGGACAGAGCATCTGCTGCTTGCGCTCTCGCAGGAACGCATTTCTCAAACCGGACGCATTCTCTGTTATCAGGGCGCTGAGGGCAGGCTCCTGCGCTGCATGCTGCTGACGAAGCGGGAGCAGCCGGAACCGTCCGGGCGGCAGGGGTTTTCCGGCGCTGCCGCAAGGGCGATCGACGGTGCTCGGCACGAAGCATTGCGACTTGGCGCGCCCCTCTGCCAGCCGGAGCATCTGCTGCTTTCTCTCATGCGTGACGACGCCTATGCAGCGGCGCAGGTGCTTTCGGAACTTGGCGTTGACTGCAACTGTGTATTTTCAGAAACATATGACCGCCTGCGCACCCTACATCCGGCGCAGGACGCGAAAGGACAATCGGAATTGAAGCTTTTGGAACTATACTGTGACAACATGATCGACCGGGCTCCGCAGATGGATCCCGTCGTCGGCCGCGAGACGGAACTTTCCCAGCTGATGCAGGTGCTCAGCCGCCGCAGCAAAAATAATCCCGCGCTTATCGGAGAGCCCGGCGTCGGCAAGACTGCTGTTGTCGAAGCGCTGGCGCAGCGCCTTGCCTGCGGCGATGTGCCGCAGGCGCTGCGCGGGAAAAAACTCTACTGCCTCAATATGGCGAATCTGCTTGCGGGCACGAAATACAGAGGCGAATTTGAAGAGCGTGTGCGCGATATTCTGCTCGAGATCCGCCGCTGCGGCAATGTCATCCTGTTTGTCGATGAGATGCACACCATCGTCGGCGCGGGTAGTGCCGAGGGAGCGATCGATGCGGCAAATTTGCTCAAGCCCGCCCTTGGTCGGGGAGAATTGCAGATGATCGGTGCGACGACGATGGAGGAATACCGCAAATTCATCGAAAAGGATGCTGCACTCGAGCGCCGTTTCCGCCCCGTGATCGTCCGGGAGCCGGATCGAAAAACAGCCTGCCGCATGCTCGAAGCGCTCCGCCCGGGACTGGAAGCGCACCACCGCATCCGCATCACGCAGGAGGCCATTGAGGCCGCCGTTGAATTTTCCAGCCGTTATCTAACCGACCGCTTTCTGCCGGACAAGGCACTGGATCTGCTCGACGAGGGTGCGGCGCACGTCTGGCTCGGCGGGGGAACTCCGGCGGAGGACGCCGAGCGCCAGCAGCAGCTGGAGCAGCGGCTCGAGCAGGCCGTGGCGAACGCACAGTATGAGCAGGCGGCAAAGCTTCGAGACGAACTGCGCACGCTTGTGCGCAGCCAGCTTGCGGCCCGCCGCGCCCAGCGCACTGTGAGTCTGACCCGGCAGGATGTCGCTGCCGTTGTTGCAGAGCGCACCGGTATCCCCGTCGGCAGGCTCCGGCAGTCCGACCGCGAACGACTGCTGTCCTTGCGTCAGACGCTTTCCCAGCGCATCATCGGCCAGCAGGCCGCCGTTGATGCTGTTTCCGCCGCCGTTCTGCGCGGCAGGACGGGACTTGCCGATGCTGGCCGCCCTGCTGCGTCATTCCTGCTCATCGGCCCGACTGGTGTCGGGAAAACGGAATTATGCAAACAAATTGCGCAGGTTGTTTACGGCAGTCAGGATGCGCTTATCCGTGTGGATATGTCGGAGTATATGGAGCCGAACAGCGTTTCGCGCCTGCTCGGCGCGCCTCCGGGCTACGTCGGCTACGACGCGGGTGGGACGCTTACGGAAAAGGTGCGCCGCCGCCCGTACTGCGTCGTCTTGTTCGACGAACTGGAAAAGGCACACCGCGATATCACCGGCATTCTTTTGCAGCTGCTCGGCGACGGTATTCTGACTGACAGCCTTGGCCGGACTGTCAGCTTCAAGAATACCATTGTCGTTATGACCTCAAATCTGACCGGGCCGCAGACCGGCAAACCTGGCCTCGGCTTCACGCCGGACTGCGCGGATATCCGTGCGCAAACCATTCTGCGGGAGGCATTTTCGCCAGAATTCTTGGGGCGAATCGACTGCATCGCGTCATTCCGTCCGCTTGCGGCGGAGGATCTTGCAAGGATCGCTGCGCTCCAGCTGCGGGAACTTGCCGAACGCCTGAAAAGGCAGAACGTTGCGCTGGAGTTCGCGCCGGAACTGCCGGAGCACCTCGGCGCACTCTGTGCAAACGAACCCGGCGGGGCGCGCAGCCTGCGCCGCAGGCTTCAGACCGAGATCGAGGGCCCGGCGGCAGAACTGCTGCTGCGCGATCCATCTGTCCGAACGCTTCGCGTCGTCTGGCGGCAGGAGAGCGTGCAGGTGGAAGCACCGGAACGATGTTTCTAAAACATACGTTCAAAATTCGACTTTCGGGGATTTTTCACGAAAAACGTCGAAGAATCTCCGAAAAATTTTTTCAAAAAAGGGTTGCAATTTATGTAAACAGAACGTATTATATTATTGAAGTGGAGCAAAGTGGAGCGAAATTTCAGTAAAGTGGAGCAAAAGGAGGCGCGAGGGGATGTTCGGGAAGTATAAGCACTCTGTCGATGAAAAAGGACGTCTGTTCGTGCCGTCCAAGCTGCGCGACGAACTGGGAAGCACCTTCTATGTAACACTGGGCCTTGACCACTGTCTGTCCGTATATACTGAGGCGGGATGGAAGGCCATTGTCGATAAATATAACGCGCTGCCGATCGTACAGGCACGAAAAATGCGCTTTCTGTTTGCCAACGCCGCCAAATGTGAGCCCGATAAGCAGGGCCGCTTCCTTATCCCGGCCGAACTGCGCCAATACGCGGGTCTTTCCAGCGAGGTCACGTTCATCGGACAGGGCGGCCACGCGGAGATCTGGGACAGCGCGGCCTATGACGAACTGGAGCAGCAGACGCTGACGCCTGAAAATCTGGCGGCTGTCATGGAGGAACTTGGCTTCTGATGGAATTCGCACACCGCTCTGTGCTTTTGAACGAGTGCATAGACGCGCTGGCCATCAAGCCCGACGGGATCTATCTCGACGGGACGCTTGGCGGCGCGGGGCATTCACTGCAGATCTGCCGGAACCTCACCACCGGCAGACTCATCGGCGTTGACCGTGATCTGGTTGCGCTGGAGGCCGCAAAAAAGCGGCTGTACCGCCACGCAAAAAAAGTAACGCTGGTACACGATAATTTTGAAAACGTCGGCGCGATCCTCACCGCACTGGGACTTGACCGGATCGACGGCATGCTGTTCGATCTGGGCGTTTCTTCTCCGCAGCTTGACGACGCGGAGCGCGGCTTTTCCTATATGGCCGACGCGCCTTTGGATATGCGCATGGACCGCGACCAGTCTCTCACGGCCTACGAGATCGTCAACAACTGGCCGCGCGAGGAATTAAAATCCATTCTCTACGAGTACGGTGAGGAGCGCTACGCCCCGCAGATCGCCGCCGCCATTGAACGCGTGCGTACCGACCGGCCCATTGAAACAACGCTGGAGCTGGTCGATATCATCCGCTCGGCCATGCCGCCCAGCGCGCTTCGAGAAAAGCAGCATCCGGCCAAGCGCAGCTTTCAGGCCATCCGCATTGCCGTCAACGACGAACTCGGCGCAGTCCGGCAGGGCATGGAGGCCGCGATTGATCATTTGAAGCCCGGCGGTAGACTGGCTGTCATCACGTTCCATTCTCTCGAAGACCGCATTGTCAAAAATGTGTTTCAAGACGCGGCAAAGGGCTGTACCTGCCCGCCGTCGTTCCCGGTCTGTGTCTGTGGACACAAGCCGAAGATCAAAATCCTGACAAAAAAACCCATCATTGCTACGCGCGAAGAGGTCGAAGAAAACCCCCGTTCGCGCAGCGCAAAGCTTCGTGTAGCTGAGCGCGTGTAACCCGGAAAGGAGTCCCGCCGTTATGGCGCAGTCCAATCGAAAATTCTATAGGGACAACGGCGCCGCCGCATATGACGTTTACGCGTGGAACGATCAGGCTGCTCACCAGTATGACGATAATCGCGCCTATGAGCGCACCTTGCCCACTGAACTGCCGGACGAGCAGGTTCGTGAACAGCCGTATCGAAGAGTCAAGGCCAAAACCGCTGTTGCACCGTTTACACTCGCAGGGATGTTGACAGTTGCCTGTCTCATGATTCTTGTGATCTTCGGCTATGTGCAGCTGTTCGAGGCCAGCAGCAATGTCTCACGTCTTGAAACGCAGCTTGCCAATCTCAAGGAGCAGCAGCTGATGCTCCAGAGTAAATATGACGCCAAGATCGACCTGACTGCCGCAGAGGAATACGCGGCCGAGATCGGCCTGACCAAGTGCCAGCCCGAGCAGATCGTCTATGTCAGCTTCTCCGGGACTGACCAGGCGGAGATTTACACCCAGCAGCGTACGAGCGTTTTCGGAGAAATTCTGGACGCCATGCAGCAGAGTATCCTCGGCCTTATCGAATATTTGCACCCCGCAGCAGCATAAGCTTGGACAGAACCTCCCAGTTGGAAATCCGGCCACACAGGGGCGGTCTTTGCGGACCGCTCCTTTTTTGAACAGAAAGGCAGTTTCATGGCAAAAAAGATCATCCGTCTGTCGCGCACAAAGGAGCAGAAGCAGGCAAACCGGGAGCGGAATGAACGCGCGAACCGAACAATTCTCAGCCGTACCCTGATCTTGATGATTCTGTGCGGCGTGATTGCATTTGTTCCGCTGATCGGAACGCTCTATCACCTCATGATCACCGAGCATGACTATTACAATGAAAAAGCGATCAAAAATCAGACCCGTTCGACGAACCTGACTGCTGCGCGCGGCGTGATCTACGATGCGAATATGAACGTTCTAGCCTCGTCATCGACTGTCGAGACGGTCTTTATCGACCCGAACGAGATCGCCGAGCAGATGAAAAAGCCCGAAAACAGCAATCTGCTTGACCAGATTGCACGCGGACTTGGCGAAATTCTGGACGTCGAGCCCAGCTTCGTCTATGAGCAGGCCGCCGATAAGCAGTACCGCTATAAGGTCATCAGCCGAAAAATTTCTGAGGAACTGGCCGACGAGGTGCGCGCGTTTATCAGCGAAAACAAAATCACCGGTGTCTATCTCGAAACAGATCTCAAGCGCTATTATCCCAATTCCTCTCTCGCCGCACAGGCGCTCGGCTTCGTTTCAAGCGACAACAACGGCTCAGAGGGGCTTGAGGCCTACTATAACGAGGAACTCTCCGGCACAGCCGGTAAGGTTGTTACCTCCAAGGGCAATTACGGCTCCGAGATGCTCTATACATATGAGAAATACTATGATGCGTCCGACGGCTGCAGCCTTGTCACGACCATTGATGCGACTGTGCAGGCATATGTGGAAAAAAATCTGCAGAACGCCATTGATAAATACGATATCAAGAACGGCGCATTCTGCATCGTCATGGATGTGAACACGGGCGAGATCAAGGCCATGGCCACGCTCGGCTCCTATGACCCTAACAACTATCTGGAGATCTACGACGACGCAGCGGCGGCTCTTCTCGAAAATGAACGCGACGCGGCGCTGTCCCTGCCGGAAACGTCCGATGCCTATAAGGCCGCCATCGATCAGTATAAGAACGATGTTGCGGCAGCCCGTATGGCCCAGTGGCGCAACCGCTGCGTATCCGACGGCTACGAGCCCGGCTCAACCTTCAAACTCATCACGCTGGCCTCCGCGCTCGATTCCGGCGCAGTCACGCTGAACGATTCGTTCTACTGCGGCGGTCAGGAAAAGTTTTCCGGCCGTGAGCAGATCCTCAACTGCTGGAAATCCGCTGGGCACGGTGCGCAGTCTACTGCGCAGGCGCTCGGAAATTCCTGCAACATCGCCTTCGGCCATATCGGCCTGCGCATGGGCGGCGACATGTTCTATGACTATCTCAAGTCCTTCGGCATCATGGAAAAGACCGGTGTCGATCTGCCTGGCGAGGCCAGCGGCCTGTTCTACGAGCGGAAATACCTGAACAACCCCGCCCAGTACGGCACGTCGTACCTCATCACGTCCTCCTTTGGTCAGAGTTTCCGCATCACGCCCGTGCAGCTCATCCGTTCTGTTGCAGCGATTGTCAACGGCGGCTATGTGCTCGAACCCTATATTGTGAGCGAGGTGCTCGACGCTGACGGCAATACGGTCGAGCGAAACGAAAAGACGGTTCTGCGGCAGGTTATCAGCCAGCAGACGTCCGAAACGATGCGCGACCTCATGGAACGGGTCGTCACCGAGGGCACGGCTTCTGCCGCAAAAACCCCCGGCTACCGCGTCGGCGGCAAGACCGGCACGTCTGAAAAGCTGGACGAATACGACGAGGACGGCAATCAGGTCAAGGACAAAATTGTCTCCTTCATCGGTGTTGCACCCATTGACGACCCGCAGTACGCCGTTCTTGTTGCGCTTGATACGCCTGCGTATTCGCAAAACAGCGAAAAATACACTGTCCACGGCATGTATATTTCCGGCGGTCTGATGGCCGCGCCGACCGTCCGTGATATTTTTCTTGATATTCTTCCGTATCTCGGCGTAGAGCCGGATTATGATTCCGAAGATATTCGCGGCGTTAACTTCACAGTTCCGGATGTAATCGGCATGGACGAAGCCGAGGCGGGCACGCTGCTCGCCGAAAAGACCATTACCTACCGCATTGTCGGCACCGGTTCGACCGTTACCGACCAGCTGCCGGCACCGGGCAGTCAGGTTCCCGGCAATTCGCAGATCATCCTCTACATGGGCGCGGAAAAGCAGCAGACGACTGTCGAGGTGCCGGATTTCATTGGCTGCTCCGTCGCAGATGTCAACTATCTGGCTGCAAACGCAGGGCTTTATGTGCAGGCCAAGGGCACCGACCGCACGGATGTGTATGTACTTGCAGCTTATCAGGACATTGAGCCCGGAACAGAGGTTGACAGAGGTACTACAATTACAGTAGAATTCTCTTCCACAGACGCATCCGACTAAGGAGGACACTATGAAACTCAAAGAACTGCTGCATGGCCTTGACGTGCTGGAACTGCATGCGGATGAGACGCTGGATATTACCGGCGTTCACTACGATTCCCGGCAGGTAATGCGCGGAGGTCTGTTCGTTGCGATCTCCGGCTTTCAGACCGACGGCCACAAATATATTCCGAAGGCTGCAGAAAACGGCGCAGCCTGCATCGTCTGCGAGAAAAAGCCGGAGATGCAAATTCCCTATGTGCTGGTTTCTGATGCCCGCGCAGCGCTTGCAGTGCTCGGTGCGAACTGGTTTGGACATCCGGCAGACGATATGCGCGTCATCGGCATCACCGGCACGAACGGCAAAACGACCAGCACCTATCTTCTGAAGCATGTGCTGGAACAGACGCTTGGCGCGAAGGTCGGCCTCATCGGCACAATTCAGAACATGATCGGCGATGAGATCCTGCACACCGAACGTACTACGCCGGAATCCTTCGAGCTGCAGAAGCTTTTCGCCGACATGCGCGATGCGGGCTGTACACACGTCATTATGGAGGTTTCCTCCCACGCGCTGGTGCTCCACCGCGCCGACCAGATTCGATTCAGCGCAGCTGTCTTTACAAATCTGACGGAAGATCATCTCGATTTCCATAAAACGATGGACGCCTACTGCGATGCCAAGGCCATGCTTTTTCGCCGCTGCGAAACGGGCGCGGTCAATGTGGATGATGCCTACGCAAAGCGCATCATGGAGCAGGCGGACTGCCGGCTTCTGACCTATTCCGCGCAGGGAAACCCCGCCTCGCTCATGGCGGAGCACGTCGAATTGTTCTCTGACCGCGTGGAATTTGATGCGGTCTATCAGAACAAGCGGGCTTCTGTCACACTTGGCATTCCCGGCATTTTCAGCGTCTATAACGCGCTCGGTGTCATCGCCGCTGCGCTGGCGCTGAATATTCCGCTCCAAAAAATTGCAGACGCCCTGCGCACCGCGCAAAGCGTTAAGGGCAGAGTAGAGGTTGTTCCCACACCGGGGAAGGACTATACCGTCCTGATCGACTATTCCCATACGCCCGACAGCCTTGAAAATATTCTGAAAGCTGTGCGTGGCTTCTGCACAGGCCGTGTGATTGCAGTCTTCGGCTGTGGCGGCGACCGCGACCCCTATAAGCGCCCCGTTATGGGCAAAATTGCAGCAGAATTGTCTGACCTTGCAATCGTCACCTCAGATAATCCCCGGACGGAAGACCCCTATAAGATCCTCCGGCAGATTCTTGCCGGGATGCAGGATACCGAAACGCCGTATGAGGTCATCGAAAGCCGCGTCTCGGCCATTGGCCGGGCGATGGAACTGGCCCGGAAGAACGATGTAATCGTTCTGTGCGGCAAGGGACATGAAACGTATCAGGAGATCGGACACGAAAAGCACCATCTGGACGAGCGCGAGGTCGTTGCGTCGTATTTGGAGGCAAAGGCATGAAGAAACTGACACTGAAGCAGGCAGCGGAAGACTGCCATGGAACGCTTGCGCCCGAGCAGGCAGAGGCTGTGGTTACCGGCGTCCAGATTGACTCGCGCAGAGTAAAGCCCGGAGATCTTTTTATCGCTATCAAGGGCGAGAAGGTCGATGGACATGATTTTATCGACATGGCGGCCGGACTTGGTGCGAGCGCTGCGCTCGTAGAAAGGCCGGTCAGGGCCTCTATTCCGACCATTCTTGTGCCTGATACCGTCCGCGCTTACGGCGATCTCGCCGCAGCCCGCCGCGAGCGGATGGGCATAACTGTAATCGGCATCACCGGCAGCGTCGGCAAGACGACGACCAAGGAAATGACTGCCTGCATGCTCGAGCACACCTACCACACCGCTCGTACCGAGGGAAATCACAACAATAACATCGGCCTGCCCATGACCATTCTTGACATGCCGGACGATACCGAAACGGCTGTTCTGGAATTGGGCATGAACCACTTCGGAGAGATGGCCCGCCTGACCTCCATCGCAAAGCCCGATATCGCTGTTATCACCAACATCGGCACCATGCACATTGAGCATCTTGGTTCCCGCGAGGGCATTTTGCAGGCGAAACTCGAAATTTTCCGGGGTGTGCCGGAAAATGGAGTCGGCGTGTTCAACGGCGACGAGCCGCTTCTTTGGAACGTGCGCGCCGACGGCGGACATAAAAAATATTATTACGGCATTGAGAACCATGCCTGCGACGTGCTTGCAACTGACATTCAGGAACTTGACGACGGCATGCGCTTTGTCGTCAGCGGTTTCGGCCACCGTTTCGAGTTGTTCGTGCCGGTTCTGGGCCGCCATACGGTCTATAACACGCTGGCCGCCGTTACGGCAGCCCTGCTCCTGAAGGTCCCGCCCGAGACGATTCAGGCGCAGATCTCCAGCTTCCACAATACCGGCATGCGTCAGAAAATCTATGAGCGCGACGGCTTTACCATTATTGAGGACTGCTATAACGCGGGCCCGGAATCGACGGAGGCGGCGCTTGAGATCCTTGCGGGTTTCCGTTCGCGCACGAACGGCCGCTGCATTGCGGTGTTGGGCGATATGCTGGAACTTGGCAACCGTTCCGCCGCGGAGCATTACCGCATCGGCCGTATTGCGGCTACAAAGGCGGATGTACTTTACACCTACGGCATCAACGCCGAGCGCATGGTTTCCGGCGCAATCACCGGCGGCATGAAGCAGAAGCTGATCGAGCATTTCGACACGCATGAGGAACTGGCCCATATGCTCAAGATGCGTGCCCGTCCCGGCGATGTGATCTTATTCAAGGGCAGCCGCGGCATGCGGATGGAAAAGGCCCTTGCGCTGTTTTTTAAGGAAGAAGAGGAATAAAGAGAGTCTCGGAGGAATCCTGTATGGATGCAATGTTTTTTATCGTTCTGGGCGCGACGCTCGCTTCGTTTTTGCTGACGCTGCTGTTTGGCCGTTTTGTCATTCCCATGCTGTGCGCACTGCACGCTGGCCAGTCCATCCGTGAGGTTGGCCCACAGTGGCATAACACCAAGGCTGGCACGCCGACCATGGGCGGCATCATGTTCATCGCTGCAATCATTCTGTGTACGGTTGGCTTCGGCTGGAAGAGCATGACGGAAAACCGCGACTATACGCATCTGTATGTGCTGGCCCTTGCGCTGTGCTACGGGCTTGTCGGCTTTGCGGATGATTTTGTCAAGGTCAAACTCAAGCGCAATCTCGGCCTGACCGCTATCCAGAAGTTCCTGCTGCAGCTTGTCGTGGCCGTCGTGTTCCTGTTTGTGCTGAAAAACAGCGGCGATTTGTCCTGCGACCTCTATATTCCGTTCTGGAATCTTGACCTTGAAATTCCGACGGCTGTCTATATGGTCTTTGCGGCTTTCGTCATTGTCGGCTGCGTCAACGCCGTCAACCTGACGGATGGTGTCGATGGCCTTTCCAGCAGCGTGACCATCCCGGTCATGGTCTTCTTTGCCACGACCTCTTATATCTATGGCCGCACGACGCTGGCGCTGCTTCCCGCGACCGTTGCGGGCGGCCTTGCAGGCTTCCTCTGCTATAACTTCCATCCTGCCAAGGTTTTCATGGGCGACACCGGTTCGCTGTTCCTCGGCGGTATGGTCTGCGGCATGGCCTTTGCGCTCGATATGCCGCTGATTCTGATTCTCGTCGGCATCATCTATCTCTGTGAGACGCTTTCCGTCATTTTGCAGGTCACCTATTTCAAGCTGACCCATGGCAAGCGCATTTTCAAAATGACTCCTATCCACCACCACTTTGAACTGTGCGGCTGGAAAGAGGAAAAAATCGTCTTCGTCTTCACCGCGATCACGCTTATCATGTGCGTGCTGGCGTATCTCGGCGTTATGAACCGGTATTAAGATACCGCAGCTTCAGAAAGGAGCGACCCCCTATGGCAAGCCGTTCGGACGGCATAACACGGCTGTATGAAGTCCCGCAGGTTCCCGAGCCGGAGCGTCTGCCGCAGCCGCCCAAAACAAAGGACAAGGTGCTGCTCGACGAGCGCGGCCTGCTCGATCTGCCGTTTCTGGCACTGACGGTGCTGCTTGTGCTGATCGGTGTTGTCATGGTTTTCTCGGCCTCCTACGCCCGCGCGTATTATCTGAAAGGCAATTCTACCTATTACTTCGCCCGGCAGGCGATCTTTGCCGTCGCCGGTATCGGCGGCATGCTGTTTGTCAGCCGCTTGAACTATCAGCTGTGGCGAAGCGCGTCGTTTATTATTCTTGGTGTTTCCGTTGTGTTTCTGATGCTCGTGCCGATCATCGGCTCGACGGCCAACGGTGCGAAGCGCTGGATCGAGGTTGCGGGTATCCGCTTCCAGCCCTCGGAACTTGCAAAAATCGCCATTATCATGACCTTCTCCGCCATGATCTCGACCACTCGTGATAAAATGCGCACCTTCCGCTACGGCATTGCACCCTTCGGCGCAATTATGATCGTCCTATGCGGCCTTGTCGCGCTGGAACGCCATTTTTCCTGCATCCTTATCATGCTGCTTCTCGCAGCAGCCATGCTGTTTCTGGGCGGCGTGCAGATCAAATGGTTTGCCCTCGGTGGTGTGGCGGTTGCTGTGTTCATGGTGATCTACCTCAAAACGCAGGGCTACGCCGGAAGCCGCATCACAGCCTGGCGCGATCCTGCTTCAGACCCGACGGACAACGGCTATCAGATTCTGCAGTCGCTCTATGCCATCGGCTCCGGCGGCCTGATGGGCCTCGGCCTCGGCAAAAGCCGACAGAAGTACCTGTATCTGCCCGAGGAACATAACGACTATATTTTCCCCATTCTCTGTGAGGAACTCGGTTTTGTCGGGGCCGTCGTCGTGATTTTGCTGTTTGTTCTGCTGATCGTGCGCGGCTATTATATCGCCATGCACGCGCGCGACCGTTTCGGTGCGCTGCTTGCCGCCGGTATTTCCACGCATATTGCGCTTCAGACCTTCCTCAATATTGGTGTCGTGACCAACTTCCTGCCCGCTACCGGCATCTCGCTTCCGTTCTTCTCCTACGGCGGCACGGCGCTTCTGATGCAGCTGTTTGAAGCCGGCATTGTCCTCGCCGTTTCCCGGCAGAATGACAATAAGCTTCTGTAAGGGAGGGAAGCGAATGAATATCGTCTTTACCTGCGGCGGCACGGGCGGGCATATTTATCCCGCTATTGCAGTTGCCCGCATGTTTCGTGAGCGGCAGCCGGACTGCAAGATTCTCTTTATCGGCGCAGAGGACGGCATGGAGAACAAACTTGTCCCGCGTGAAGGATTCCGGCTGGAAACTGTGAAAATTTCCAACTATCAGCGCAAGCTGACCCCTGCTGCGGTCTGGCACAATCTCGTGACCGTGCAGCGCATGGCTGCGACGTTTTCAAAAACAAAGCGAATTCTAAAGGAGTTTCAGCCCGATGTGATCGTCGGTACTGGCGGCTACGCCAGCTTCCCGGCTCTGAAAATGGGTGCGAAGCTTGGCATTCCGACTTGCGTACACGAATCGAATGCCGTTCCGGGCCTGACGACAAAGCTTGTTGCGCGTACGGCCAGCCGTGTTATGGTGTCTTTCGAGTCCAGCCGGGAGCATTACCCGGAACCCGAAAAGGTCCTCCTGACCGGAACACCTGTGCGGGAGGAATTCCTCTTTGCCAAGCGGCAGGAGGCCCGGCAGGCGTTGGGCCTCGGCGAAGAGCCGCTCGTCGTCTCCTGCTGGGGCAGCCTCGGTGCACGGGAAATGAACAAAAAAATTGCCCAGTTTATGAAGTGCGAATGCGAGGAGAACACGCCTTTTCATCACATCCACGCGACCGGCTCGTTCGGCTGGCGTTGGATGCCGGAGTATGTCAAAGAAATGGGTGTTGACCTTGCTGCACATCCGCGCATTGACATGCGCGAGTACATCTATGACATGCCGCAGGTGCTGGCAGCGGCGGATCTGATCGTTTGCCGCGCAGGTGCGGCGACCATTGCCGAGGTCTGTGCCAGCGGAACGCCCTGCATCATGGTGCCGAGTCCGAACGTGACCGGCAACCATCAGGAAAAGAATGCCCGGGTGCTTGAACGCTCCGGCGCGGCCGCAGTCGTCCGCGAAGCCGACTGCGACGGGAAAAGCCTCTATGAGACGGCAAAAGCGATTCTTTCAGATGCCGGACGGATGCGCGCCATGCGTGCCAGCGCCCGGGATATGGCTGTGGTCGATGCAGCCGAGCGCATTTATCAGACCGCACTCGACCTTGCAAAGCACTGACACGCACACAGCACACAGCGCATAGGATGGGGAAAATTCCTGTGTTTTGGAGGAATGCCCATGCCAGCGCTGCTTGTGTCCAAATCGCCTCCGCTTTCCGGTGAGGTGACGATCCACGGAGCAAAAAACAGCGTCCTGCCCATTCTGGCCGCGACGCTTCTGTGCAGAACGCCGTGTGTTCTGCATAACTGTCCAGATATTCTCGACGTGACGCACGCGCTTGCCATCCTGTGCAGCCTCGGCTGTGCGGCCGAGCGGCGGGGCGCAAGCGTCTACATAGACCCGCGCGGCTGCGCCGGTCACTCCGTCCCGCCGGAACTGGCTGCATCCATGCGCGCGTCCAGCCTGTTTCTCGGCGCGCTGCTCGCAAGACAGGGCGAAGCGTCGTTGAGTCTGCCGGGCGGCTGTCCCATCGGGGCGAGGCCGGTGGACTATCATCTGCTTGCCTTCCGCGCGCTCGGCGCAGAGGTCACGGAGACGGACGATACCATTCACTGCCGCGCGCGAAGGCTGACCGGCGCAAAAATCACACTGCCTGGCCCCAGCGTCGGCGCAACAGAAAACGCTATGCTGGCTGCTGTCGGAGCAGAGGGTGTCACTGTGATTGAAAATGCTGCCTGTGAGCCGGAGATTGTCGATCTGGCTGGTTTTTTGACTGCCTGCGGCGCGGAGATCGCAGGCGCAGGCAAAGGCCGCGTGATTGTTGAGGGCAGCCTGCCGCTCACCGGTGCGACCTATACCATCCTTCCTGACCGCATTGAAACTGCGACGTTTCTTTGCGCCTGCGCCGCCTGCGGCGGCGCGCTGACGCTGCGCAGGACAGATCCGCGTCTTGCAGACCCTGTTCTGAACGCGCTCACAGAAAGCGGCTGCCGGATTTCCTGCTCACATGACACAATTCAAATTTTCCGCGACAGCCCGCTGGCAACCTGCGGTCCGGTCGTTTCAAGACCGTATCCCGGCTTTCCAACCGACGCGATGCCGATGCTGCTCTCCGCGCAGCTGTGCGCAAGGGGACAAACGTCCTTTACCGAGACGATTTTTGAAAATCGCTTCGGCTATGTCCAAGAACTCAAAAAGCTTGGCGCGCGGCTGTATTCGGACGGAAACACCGTCTGTCTGAACGGAACGCCGCAGCTGCATGCTGCGCAGCTTTTCGCGGAGGATCTGCGCGGCGGCGCAGCGCTGGTGCTCGCGGCCATGCAGGCCGAGGGCGACAGTACCATTTTTGGAGTAAAACACATCGAACGGGGATATGATACTCTTGAGAACGCGCTGCAAAGCGTCGGCGCTCGCCTGAAAACAGTGGAAATCCCCAAAAAGATGTGATATACTTTGTATATTCTGAGCCTCCGAAGGAGAATGCAACATGCGCACGAAGCAAAGCAAAGCGAATAGGGAAGCGCGCGCCGCAGGCAAGGCCCGTCAGGTGCGCAGCAGCGCGCTTGGCAAACTCCTCATCATGCTCGCTGTTGTCGCCGCGATTGTCTTCGGTGTTGCAATCTTTTTCAAGGTCAATACCATTGAGGTGCAGGGTAACTCGGTCTATTCCGCCGACCAGATCATTGAAGCCTCGCAGATCCAGCAGGGTGATAACCTTCTGACAGTCAATAAAGCGCTGGCCGTCGGCAATATCAAGGCTGCGCTTCCGTATGTCGAGGATGTTTCCATCGCCCGCAGTCTGCCGGACGGCATCATCATTCAGGTGCGGGAAAGCGTCATTTCCTTTGCTGTCATGACGGATACGAACGCCTGCTGGCTCATCGGCCCCGGAGGCAAGGCGCTTGAGCGCATCGAACCTGCTGCCTTCAATGAAAATCCGCACATCAACGGCCTTCTCATTTCCAGTCCCACGGCAGGAGATTCTGTTTCCTCCCCCACGCCCACGGCGCTGGCTGCTGCACTGGACGTGATGAAGGAATTGGACGGCACCGGCCTTCTGGAGCATATCCGTGTGATCGATGTCGAAAAGGAATACGACATGACGCTCTGGTATGACGACCGCTACGAGATTAAACTCGGCGGAACTGACGAAATGGCGTACAAGATCCGCTATCTTTGCTCCATTCTCGACCAACTCAGCGAATTTCAGGCTGGAACTATCGATTTGACGCAGGCCACGCAGAAAAGGGCTACCTTCCAGCCAGCAGCCTGAACCGAGGGCATGCAAACCATAAAATCCGCATTTTTTGCTGAATTTTTCCGCATTTTCTATTGACGCACATCCTTTTTCGAGATAGAATAAAGTAGACATAATCTAAAACGATGCAGTTGTGGGCTGTGAGATATACAGGAGGAAGACAAATGGCAGATACAGCAGATAAGGTAGTCAAGATCAAAGTCATTGGCGTCGGCGGCGCCGGCAACAATGTTATCAACCGCATGATCGCGTCCGATGTCAAGGGCGTTGAGTTCGTTGCAGTCAATACGGATAAGCAGGACCTTGAAAAGTCCAAGTGCAAAAACAAAGTGCAGATCGGTGAAAAGCTGACCGGTGGCATGGGCGCAGGCTCTAAGCCGGATATCGGCCAGAAGTCCGCCGAGGAATCCAAAGCGCTCATTTCTCAGGTGCTCGAGGGCACCGACATGGTCTTCATCACCGCCGGTATGGGCGGCGGTACCGGAACAGGCGCTGCGCCGATTATTGCGCAGGTCGCGCACGACGCGGGCATCTTGACTGTCGCCGTCGTGACGAAGCCCTTCCGCTTTGAAGGTGCAAACCGTATGAAACAGGCCGAGGCCGGCATTGCCAACCTCACCGATAAGGTCGATTCCATGATTATCATCCCGAACGACCGCCTGAAATTCGTCACCGACCAGAAAATCACCTTCGCCAACGCATTCGGCATTGCCGACGATGTTCTGAAGCAGGCTGTCAGTTCTATCTCCGAACTCGTTGGCTACAGCGAGAACGTCATTATCAACCTCGACTTTGCCGACGTTTCCGCCATCATGCGCAACGCGGGTCAGGCACATATGGGCGTCGGTTCCGCCACAGGCCGCGACAAGGCCGAGCAGGCTGCGCAGGCTGCCGTCTCCAGTCCGCTGCTTGAGACGTCCATCAACGGTGCAACCGGTGTTCTCATCAACATTGCCGGTTCACACGACCTTGGCCTCGACGACGTCGAGACAGCTGCCAACATCGTCATGGAAGCTGCCAACCCCGATGCGAACATCATCTTTGGCGCCGCGTTTGACGACGAACTTCAGGATGAGATGCGCGTGACCGTTATCGCCACTGGCTTTGCCGAGAAGCGTCAGTCGCCCGCAAAGCCCATCGGCGCATTCTCCGCTGCGCAGGAGAAGACCAGTGCCAGCAAGAGCCAGGCACAGGAGGATATCGACGATATCGACGAGATCTTCAAGATCTTTAACCGCAACTAAAACGAAGCTTTTTTGCCGGCGCGTTTGAAAACGCGCCGGTTTTTCTGCGCACGCAGGGCAGAAAAAATCGCGCCTCCGGCGGCCCACTCTGTTCTGTCTTGCCGGAAAAGAAT
>UMHK01032795.1_pt1 | contig 18258 bp, 7 predicted proteins | sample 1965521 | NCBI WGS metagenome assembly UMHK01 (sample SAMEA4836097, study PRJEB28245) | human gut metagenome | biome: gut microbiome; material: fecal sample | place: Denmark | collected 2008
ACGACTCGCTGCCCGGCAAAATCGGAAGCCGGGACATCACCGGATTTGTCTCCTCGCATTACCGGCGAGCACTCGAGTTCACGCAGATGATCAGCCCCCTGCATTACCGGCTTCCAGAGGATGCTTCACTTGTCTCCATCAAAAACGACACCGCCGAAGCGCTGGCCTATCCCGGCAACACGGAAATATCTACCTACACCATCCGCAACTCCGACTTCGGCGCCTACCTCTGCGAGAAGCTCATTGCGCAGATAGAGCACGACAAAGAGCAGCATCCCTCGTTCGTACAGGATTTTCATCTCGACAACACCAGCACCATCGCAGCCCCGCCCACTTCCGCCATCAAACATGTGTTGGTCGTCGGCAGCATCAATATTGACCACTATCTGTCAGTGCCGCGGCTACCTCATATCGGGGGTACGGTATCCACCAAATCGGCGGCGCGATACCCCGGGGGCAAAGGGGTCAATCAGGCGATCGGCGCAGCCAAGCTCGGGCACCGCGTTACCCTTATCGGCAATGTCGGCGTCGACAATGGGTCCGATTACATCTTCAAGGCGATGGAACAGCATGGGGTCAATACGGCCGGTGTGCGACGCTGCGCCGGAGAGGACACCGGCTCATCGTTCATATTCCTCGCCCCCAACGGCGAATCGGTCATCGCGATTCTCTCCGGAGCCAACGCGTCGCTCACCCCGGATGACATCACCTCCAACGAACGCCTGTTCGACAATGCCGGATACTGCCTGATACAGACCGAAATACCGTTGGAATCAGCCAAAGTCACCGCGATCACCGCCCGACGGCACCATGCCAAAACCATTATCAAGCCCTCGTCATGCGACTATCTGCCCGACTCCATCGTCGCCAATGCCGACATTCTCGTGCCGAACGAGCACGAACTGGCGATCATCGAAACTGAGGGAAAAACAATGGAGGATAAGGCCGCGCATCTTCTCGAACGCGGCGCGGGCTGCGTCATCGTCACCCAAGGAGAACACGGCTGCTACCTGCGCGGCCAGAATGTCGAGTGCCACTATCCGGCCGCTGACTTCACCCCCGTAGACAGCACCGGAGCCGGCGACGCGTTCATCAGCGCGCTCGCCTCGTATCTGATGTACGGATACACCGTGCGGCAGGCGGTCGAAATCGCCACCTATGCCGCCGGGTACTCAATCACCCGCAAAGGCGTCATACCCTCGCTTATCGACCGGCTCTCGCTGGACGCCTACGTCCATCACAGCGAACAGTAGCGGCACGGGTATCTGTCTTAAGGCAGTTTCCACCGCAGACAATTAAGGGGAACCGCATCTAGTCTGCGGCTCCCCTCAGTCAGCTTCGCTGACAGCTCCCCTCTCTGAGGGGAGCCAAAAAGCACTACTCCAGTTCCACTGCACCGGTGTACAGCTGGTAGTACTCGCCCTTTTGCGCGATCAGCTCGTCATGCGAACCACGCTCGATGATGTTGCCGTGGTCGAGCACCATGATCACATCGGAATTGCGCACGGTGGACAGGCGGTGGGCGATGACGAAGACCGTACGGCCCTTCATCAGGTTATCCATACCAGCTTGCACAACCTCTTCAGTACGCGTATCAATCGAGGACGTGGCCTCGTCAAGGATCAGCGCAGGCGGATCGGCCACCGCCGCGCGAGCGATGGAGATCAGCTGGCGCTGGCCCTGGGACAGGCCGGAACCGTCGCCTTCGAGCACCGTGTTGTATCCCCCGGGCAGCATGCGGATGAAGCTGTCCGCATTGACCAGACGCGCGGCCTCGATGCATTCCTCATCGGTGGCGTTCAGGCGGCCGTAACGGATGTTGTCCATCACGGTGCCGGTGAACAGGTTCACGTCCTGCAGCACGATGCCCAAAGACCTGCGCAGGTCAGGCTTCTTGATGCCGGCCACGGAGATACCATCATACAGAATCTGGCCTTCCTGAATGTCGTAGAACCGGTTGATGAGGTTGGTCACGGTGGTCTTGCCGGCACCGGTGGCGCCGACGAGCGCGATCTTCTGGCCGGGCTTGGCGAACCAGGTGATGCCGTGCAGCACCGGCTTGTCCGGGTTGTAGCCGAAGGTCACGTTGGTGAAGCGCACGTCGCCGCGCAGCAGGGTCAGTCGGCCGTCGGGCGAGGTGATCGCCTGCTCCTTGGCCTTCATCGCCACCTCGCGGGCCGAGCCCTTGAGCTTTTCTGCGGCCTTCAGAGACCTCGTACCGTCGTCGCCGACCTCGCGCTTCCATGCCCAGTGGCCGGTCTCGTGGTCGACTTCGGTCATGGTGCGGCCATCCTCGCCAAGTTCCACGTTCACGAGCGTCACGGTGCCCTTGTCTTCCTCGATGGGCTCATCCATCAGCTTGAAGATACGGGAGGCACCGGCGAGCGCCATCATCACCATGGTCAGCTGCTGAGAGACCTGACCGATCGGGTTGATGAACGAGCGGGACAGGGTCAGCAGGGAGACGAGCGTGCCGAGGGTGAGCGGCTTGACGCCGGTCAGACCGATGTCGTTGACGCCGGCCAGCGAGACGGCGGCGCCGACGATGGCAAGCAGGATGTAGAGCAGGTAGCCCATGTTGCCGACGACCGGCATGGTGACGTTGCCCCAGGTGTTCGCTTCGGCGGACGCCTCGAAGAGTTCCTCGTTCTTCTCGTCGAAGGTCTTCTGGGTGGCGTCTTCATGGTTGAAGACCTTGATGACCTTCTGGCCGTTGACGGATTCCTCCACGAAGGCGTTCACGTCGCCGATCCACTGCTGCTGCTTGACAAAGTAGCGGCCGGAGCGGCTCACGATCTTGCGCACGATGAAGTAGAGCAGAACGGTGAACACGATTACGAACGCGGTGAATGGAATGGACAGCCACAGCATGGACAGCAGCGCCGCGACCGCGGAGATAATCGAGGAGAACAACTGCGGGAACGACTGCGAGATGGCCTGGCGCAGCGTATCGGTGTCGTTGGTGTAGTGGCTCATGATGTCGCCGTGCTCGTGGCTGTCGAAGTAGCGGATCGGCAGCTTCTGCTGGTGGGCGAACATGTCGTCACGAATCTTCTTGAGCGTGCCCTGCTCGACGGTGACGATCAGCCACTGCCACAGCCAGGACGCCACGATGCCGGCCACATACAGGCCCGCCATCAGGCTGATGGCCCGCAGCAGCGGGGCCCAGTCGGAGTTCGACTCCCCCACCATCGGCAGAATATACGTATCAATCAACGACTGGAGGAACAGCGCGGAACCGGCCTGCGCGGCGGCACCGACCAAGATGCACACCACGATGGCGATGACGCGCCACTTGTACTGGAAGATGTAGCTGAAGATGCGCTTGATGGTGCCAGGCTCGGCTTTGCCCATGGCGGGCTTGCGGTTCTTGAAACTCTGGTCGTTGCTCATCGTGCTTCTCCTTCCTTGGTATCGGCTGCATTGGCATCAGCTGCGCTGGTATCGGCCGTGGGCATGGTCACTGTCACCGTCACGGTTTCGGACGGCTCAGCGGTAGATGACTCAGCAGCCTGTTCGGCAGCGGCCAGTTCTTCGGGCTGGGCCTGGTTCTTGGTCTGGGATTCGTAGATGGAACGGTATTCATCGCAGGTGGCGAGCAGTTCGTCGTGTGTGCCGGACGCCATGATGCGGCCGGAATCCATCACCAGAATCATGTCGGATTCCTGCACGGAGGCCACGCGCTGGGCGATGATGATCTTCGTGGTGTCCGGAATCTCGTTGTGGAACGCGGAACGGATCAGCTTGTCCGTCTTGGTATCGACGGCGCTGGTCGAATCGTCGAGAATCAGAATCTTCGGCTTCTTCAGCAGCGCACGGGCGATGCACAGGCGCTGGCGCTGTCCGCCGGACACATTGGTACCGCCCTGCTCGATGTACGTGTCGTACTTATCGGGGAATTCCTGAACGAATCCATCGGCCTGCGCGAGCTGCGCAGCATGGCGAATCTCTTCATCGGTGGCGTTCGGGTTGCCCCACCTGAGGTTTTCGGCAATAGTGCCGGAGAACAGCACGTTCTTCTGCAACACCATGGCCACCTGATCGCGCAGCGCCTCGAGATCGTAGTCGCGTACATCCACGCCGCCGACCTTCAGCGAACCGGAGCTCACGTCGTACAGTCGCGGCACGAGCTGTACCAGAGACGACTTTGCCGAACCAGTACCGCCGACGATGCCGACGGTCATGCCGGAGCGGATCTTCAGGTTGATGTCGTCAAGCACGGGCTTTTCGGAACTGTCGGAGTAGCGGAAGGTGACATGGTCGAATTCGATGGAGCCGTCGGCCATGTCAGTCACCGGCTGTGCCGGGTTCTGCACCGTGCTTTCCTCCTGCAGCACCTGGCAGATACGCTCGGCAGAAGCCTGAGAAATAATCACCATGACGAAGATCATGGACAGCATCATCATGGCCATAAGGATCTGCATGGCGTAGGTGACCAGTGCGGTCAGGTCGCCGGTGGTCAGGCCCACGGCGGGGTTGTTGCCGGAGGCGACGATCTGCTGCGCGCCCATCCATGCGATGAGGATCATCGAACCGTAGATGCAGATCATCATCAGCGGGCTGTTGAAGCTCATGATGCGCTCAGCCTTGGTGAAGTCCTTGAAGATGCGCTGGGAGATGCGGCCGAACTTGGAGACCTCGAAGGATTCGCGGTTATAGGACTTGACCACGCGGATGCCCTGCAGGTTCTCGTCGACCACGTTGTTCAACGCATCGTAGGTGTGAAACACGCGCTCGAACACCGGATGCACGAGCACGGCCAGACCGCACAGGCCGATGGCCAGAATCGGGATGCAGGCCAGGAACACCATGGAAATCGACGGGGAGATACGGAACGAGAACAGCCAGGATACGACCACCATAATCGGGGCACGCACGCCCAGACGAATGATCATCATGTAGGCGTTCTGCAGGTTCGTCACGTCGGTGGTCAGTCGGGTCACGATCGAACCGGTGGAGAACCGGTCAATATTGGTGAAGCTGAAGCCCTGCACCTTCTCGAACTGGTCCTTGCGCAGGTTCTTGGCGAAGCCCGCGCCGGCCACGGCCGCGTACTTTCCGGACAGGAAGCCGGCACCCAGCGAAACCATCGAGCACACCAGCAGAATCACGCCGAACTTGACGGTGGCCGGCATGCTGCCACCGGTGACACCCTCATCGATCAGCGAAGCCATGATGGTCGGGATCAGGATCTCCAGGATGCCTTCGACCGTCACGAACACCGGAGCCAGGATGCTGGCTTTCTTGTATTCACGAATCGACTGGCCCAACGTGCGCAGTACATGTTTGGGCTTGTCCGGTTCGACGGCTTTGCGCGCCTGCGCGATTGCCTCTGCGGTATCGCTCATTCGTTCTCCTCCTTCGTGTTAGCAACCTCTGCTCCGTCTTGATCGGGAGCCATCACCACAGGTGACTGAGGGAGTGTTTGATGTTCAAATTCGCGTTGTGCGCGCTCGATGTTCGCACGCATGCGTGCGACGTAGTCGCGCAGAGCGGCCTTCTCGCCATCGGAGAAGCCGCCGACCAGCAACCGTTCGACCCGATCGCCGTTCGCCTTGAGATCGGCGACGATCGCGTCCGCCTTGTCGGTCAGGACGATGCGCTTGCAGCGCGCGTCATGCTCCACCGATTCACGGGCGATCAGGCCCTTCTTCTCCATCAGGGCCAGCACACGCGAGGCGGTGGACCGGGTGATGCAGAATTTCTGTTCGATGGTGTGCTGGTAGATCTCACGACCGCGGTTGCGCGCCAGGAACATGATGATATGCGCGTTGCCGCCGGTGGTTTCCCTAGCGGTTTGCGGCATGCTCTCGCCCAAATAGCGGTCGACGGCTTTGGTTACCGCGCGCATTTCGATGCTGAGAATATGCTGATCCATTGTCCTCCGTACCATGCGGGGCCGTGTGCGTTTGTACCTTCACCCCACATTGTTGTATACGCAACAATTCATGATAAAGAGACCCATATACAACAGTTGCACATACAACAATCGGCGTGTTGTAGTGTCTCCAAACAACTGTTGAGCCTAAACAAAGCTGGCCCCCCTCAGGAGAGGGAAGCCAGCTGTATTACGCCGTGCGATTGCCTCGCTTCAGCCCTTACTTCGCGAGCTTGGCGTACTCGTCAACCATGAACTGGGCGATCTTCTTGCCTCCTTCGCCCAGCAGGGTGGGCAGCGAATTGATCGGCATGGGGTTGAGGAACATGCGCATCATGGCGTTGTCGGGCAGCTTCGTCAGCTCGCCGGCCTCGCCGGCGGCGGCCACGGCGGCCACGATCTTGGCGCCGAACGGATCGGCCTCCCACTCGCCGTAGGTGGACCATTCGGTGAGCGGCTGGGTCTTGCCGTCGCCATCGAGGGCCACGGCAACGGTGTCGGCAATGTCGCGGGAGCTCACGCCCACTTCGATGGCATATTCGCCGGCCTCCACGTGCCAGTCGTTGTATTTTTCGGACCAGTAGGCGAACGCGCGCTCGTCGAGGTCGATGGTCACGGTCTTGGATTCGCCGGCCTTGAGGAACACCTTGGTGAAGCCCTTGAGCTCGTGCTTCGGGCGGGCCACGTCGGCCTTGCCCGGAGCCACGTACACCTGCACGGTTTCGGCGGCATCCACATCGGAGGTGTTGGTCACGGTGGCGGTCACGGTGGCGGTGTTCGCGCCGGTCTTGGCGGCGGCGACGTCATCGATCTCGAATGTGGCGTAGCTCAGGCCGTAGCCGAACGGGTAGTCCACAACCTTGCCGTAGGTGTCGTAGTAGCGATAGCCGACGAACACGCCCTCGCCGTAGTCGACGTGGCCTTCCTCGCCCGGCCAGTTCAGCGTGCTCGGGTCATCGCTGATGTCCAGCGGAATCGACTGGGCGAGCTTGCCGGACGGGCTGACCTGGCCGAAGATCACATCGGCGAGCGCAGGGCCGCCGGCCTGGCCGAGCAGACAGGATTCGAGAATGCCCTTGGCGTTCTTGGCCCACGGGGCCACGGAGACGACGGAGCCGTTGGACAGCACGACCACGACGTTCTGGTTCGCGGCGGCGACCTGTTCGAGCAGGGCGATCTGCTTGGCGGGCATGTCGAGGGTTTCGCGATCGAAGCCCTCGATTCAAAGCATCCGGCGCACGACTATTTCGCGGACCGCGAGCGCCGCAGCGTGACGAACGCGCTCAACATCAACTGGTCAGTACCCGACGGCGCGAACGTGGAGCACGTGCTTCAGGCGGGCCTGTCGATGATGGACGGCATTCAGCTGCGCTGGCTGCGCTCTCCCGGTCGCGATCTCAACGCCATGTGGGTCGACTGCGAGGATGTGCTGTTCCCCTCCCCCTTATGGGACGGATACCGCTGACCCTTCCGTAAATCGCGCGTCTCGCACATCACCTCCGCCACCGCGTCATCAATCACCGTCATCCCGAACCATCACCCCATCCATCCCGCATGCCAGACATGCCGCAGATCCCAAGGGTCGAGGCGCGTGTCGTCCATCACGGCGGCGTCCCCGTCACCCATACCGGGCGCGGGAGGCGCGAGACGGTCAAACTCGCCGCGACCGCCGCGCAGTCGATAGCTCCAGTAGACCTGACCGGCGGAGACGTTCCACGCGTCGAGCTGCATGGCGGCGACGCGGAGGTAGACGGCGCGGCGGCGCGCGGCGGGCGACGGGACGCCGTCCCCGGCGTCGCCCGCGCGCGAACCGACGTCACCGGATGCGCCGTCTCCAACATCCGCACCGCCGTCACCGAACGCACCATATCCGTCGAACGCACCACCAGACGCATCAACGGACGCGACCTCACCTTGCGCCCCGCACTCCCCCATGCGCGCCGCAAGCCCGTTCGCCACGCACCACTCCCCCACCATGACCGGCGTAAAGCGCGCGGCACGGCGGATGCGGCGCGCGCCGCGAACAGCCGGTACCAGCGCATAAGCCATGCGTCCGGCAGTATGCGGAACAGCACCTCGGGCCGTTCCGACATGACGAGATACGCGTGCGTGTCGATGATGACGCCGCGCATGCCCTCACGTACGAACCAGCCGCGCCAGCGGTTCAGGCGGAATCCGTCATGGAACACGATGACCGGCCCGTCGCCCAGCACCGGGCGCAGCCATCGGTATGCCGCCCGATAGAACCGTTTGAGGAAGCGCATCGGAACGTGGCCGCTCCCCCGCGCCTCCCCCGGATCCTTCGCCCGGGAGCTCGACGGCGACATGAGATAAGTGAGACGGTCGACCGGCTCGTTGAGCACTTCGATGCCGTACAACGCAGGGCGGTCGCGGTAACGTCGCGCGAGACGCTCGAGCACGTCCAGTGCGAACGCAACCTGCCGCGGCGTCGTATGCCAGCGGACCACGCCGGTCAGGCCGCCATTGTCGAACCCGTTCTGCGACCCGGGCACGGTGTGCAGGTCGATGAGCACCTTAAGCCCGGCCCTCTCCGCCCAGTCGAACGCACGGTCGAGGTATTCGACGCATCCGGGATGCCCGGGCACGTCACCGAAGATGAAAAACGGCACGGGGATGCGCACAAGGTTCAGCCCGTGCGCGGAGATGGCGCGGAAGTCGTCCTCGGTGATGTACGTGTCGCGGTGACGGCGCAGCAGGCGCTCCAGTTCGGCCGGGTCCGTGGACCGGTGCAGCCAGATCTCGTCCTCCTCGCCGCTCGCACGGAACAGGCCGGGCGTCATCCACCGTTCCAATACCAGCCAGCCGCCGAGGTTCACTCCGTTGATTCGCCCATCGTCTTCCGGCATGGCCCTCTCATCAGTATTCCGCATCATTGCTCCGTTCCGCACAAACGACACCGCCCGCTCCAGCATACGACCGGAGCGGGCGGAAACATATGAGGCCCACACGAAACCGATTCACACGGGACCGGCTCACGCGAGAGCATCTCACGCAGAGCAGATTCACGCGACGGTGAAGGTGGTGCGCTTGAGGTCGTCGCGGCGCGACGAGTGGCCGATGAGCAGCTCGAACTCGCCGGGTTCGACGATGCGGTTCGCATCGGCGTCGGCGATGGTGCAGTCGCAGACCGGAATGTCGAACACGACGGTCGCGGTCTCGCCCGGTTCGAGCGTGACGCGGCGGAACGCCTTGAGTTCGCGGTCGGCCCAGCTGTATGAGGTGACGACGTCGCCCACGTACGCCTGCACGACCTCGGTGCCCGCGCGGCGCCCCGTGTTGGTGAGGGCGATCTCGGCGTGCACGGTGTCGGTCTGCGCGAACGTGCCGTCCGCGTTCGAGGCCCCGCCGACGATCGTCGGCTCACCGTACGCGAACGTCGTGTAGCCTTCGCCCTCGCCGAACGCGAACGCCGGGTCCTGCGTAAGGTCGGCGTAGCGGTTGCCGTGCTGGCCGCGGATCTGGTTGTAGTAGACCGGCAGCTGGCCCGCGTGGCACGGGAAGGTGATCGGGAGCCTGCCGGACGGGTTCACCTCGCCGAGGATGATCTCGGCGATGGCCTGTCCGCCCTCCATGCCCGGGTTCGGCGCCCACAGGATGGATCCGGCGCCGGACTTCGGATCGTTGCAACGGCCGGCGAGCACGCCGGAATCGCCCACGATGGAACGCGGCAGCACCTGTGGCTTGGAGCTCACCAGCACGGTGACCATCGGCTTGCCGGTCTCGCGGGAGACGTCGGCGAGTGCGTCGAGCAGCGCGTTCTGGCCGCCGAGCAGTTCAAGCGTGGCGGTGGAACAGGTCTCGCCGACCAGCTGCACCACATCGCCCACGACGGCGACGATGAGGTCGGCCTCGCGCGCGGCGGCGACGGCCTCGTCGAGCAGGGCCCGGTCAACGGGCGCGCTCACTCCGATCTTCGGGCGCGGCTGGCCGTCCGGGTAGAACTCACCCTCCGGGTCGGGCACGAGGTCGATGACGTTGGCACCGCGGGCGTAGGTAACCTCGCATCCGTCGCCGGCGAGCGCACGGAAGCCGTCGAGCACGGTGGTGATCATGCCGCGCGGATGACCGTCGGGCATCCAGCCGACTTGGCCGGAGCTGCCGGCCCAGTCGCCGAGCTGGTTCTGGGCGTCGTCGGCGAGCGGGCCGACCACGGCGATGCGCTTGCGCGCGGGCGCGTCACCGGAGCCGGGGATCGCTTCGGCCGGCGCCGCGTCGAACGGCAGTCCGCCGTCGTTGCGCAGCAGGGCAACGGCCTCGCGAGCGAGCTCGAGGTTCACGCGGCGGTGATCCTCGGAGCCGATGACGGCCTTGATGCGCTTCTCGTCCGGCAGACGCGGGTCCTCGAACAGGCCGAGGCGGAACTTGAGCGCAAGGATGCGCGCGACAGCCTCGTCGATGAGCGACTCGTCGAGCAGACCGGTGTGCACGGCCTCGATGGCGCCGTCGTAGAACCCCGGCGTGGTCATGACCAGATCGTTGCCGGCCTTGACCGCGTCGGCGGCGGCGTGCACGTAGTCGGGCTTGACCTTCTGCTCCCATACGGAACGGCCCACGTTGTCCCAGTCGGCGATGAGGGTGCCGTTGTACTTCCATGCGCCGCGCAGCTTGTCGGTGAGCAGCCACTTGTTGAACGTGACCGGTACGCCTTCGATGGACTCGTAGCCGAGCATGAACGTGCCGCAGCCCTCCTTGGCGATGCGTTCGAACGGCGGCAGGAACCAGGATTCAAGCTTGCGGTGGCTCAGGTCCGCTTCGGAGGCGTCACGGCCGCCCTGGGTCTCGGAGTATCCGGCGAAGTGCTTGGCGCAGGCGAGGATCGCGTCCTTCGGCAGCGTCTCGCCGGCCTGGGCACCGCCCTGATAGCCCTTGACCATGGCGGAGGCCATCTCACCGATGAGCATGGGGTCCTCGCCGAAGGTCTCGTCCACGCGACCCCAGCGGGTGTCGCGCGCGATGCACAGCACCGGGGAGAACGTCCAGTGCACGCCGGTCGAGGAGACTTCTTCGGCGGTGGCACGGCCGGCCGCTTCGACGGCCTTCGGGTCCCAGCTCAACGCCATGCCGAGCTGGGAGGGGAAGATCGTGGCGCCGGGCCAGAAGGAGTAGCCGTGGATGCAGTCGTCGCCGATGACGAGTGGGATGCCGAGACGGGTCTTGGTGTTCACGGTTTCGACGGCGCGCGGCAGGTCCTCGGGGCTGGTGTGCAGGATGGAGCCGACGTGCTTGTTCACGATGAGCTCGTCGAGGTCGCCACCGCGGGCGTCGAGCTGCATCATCTGGCCGACCTTCTCTTCGAGGGTCATGCGGGAGAGCAGGTCGGCGATGCGCTCGGAGGCGGGCAGGTCGGGGTTCTTGTAGGGCAGCGTTTCGACTGTGGTTTCCGGTGTGGTCGCGGTCATGGTTGTGTTCGCCTTTCTGGGTTCCGTGCGGTCACTCGATGACGAAGGTGTTGAAGGAGCGCGGGGCGAGCGTGGCCTTGAAGCCACGGGAGGCGTCGGCCGGGTCGGCGAACTCGAACGGGCGTTCGTCCTCCAGCGCGTTCTGGGTCACGACCACGATGGTGCCGTCCGGGTTGCGGAAGGCGATGGCCATGGAGTTGAAGTGGCTGGTGGTGCCGAGCACCTTCGCGCCGGGGCGCACGTACTTGGAGAAGTGGCGCATCACGTAGTATTCGGGGTTGTGGCGCACCTCGTGCGTGTCGGCGGTGATGGTGAACAGGGAGTTCTGGCGCGACCCCGGCCAGCCGACCACCGACCGGGGTTTTCGTAATCCTAGACCAAACACACCCGGCACCTGGCAGGCCGCGGCCGGTACGACAAGGGCCAGAACGCCCGCCAGGACGCTCCGGCCCGAATCACGGCCGGCATGGAACCCGGTCAGCGCTGGAACACGTCGGGGTGCTTCGGATCTCCGGGAATATCGTCGAGCAGGCCCTCGAGGCCGAGGAACTCACGCCAGAAGTCGAGCGGCTGGCCATACGGGTTGGATTCGCGGCCGTGCGCCTGGATGTTCGCCTTGGCTTCGAACACGTCTTCCTCGGTGAGCCCGTCGAAGTAGCTTTCGAGACGGATGCGGTTGGACGGCACGTAGTACAGGGACGCGATGATCTCGGTGAGCCGTTCGACGCGTTCGATCGGCAGCGAATCCCAGTGGCGGAACTCGATGAAGTTCTTGAGACGCACGTCGTTGAAATGCGTGGAGATGATGTGGTTGATTTCGTACGCGTTGAGCTCGCGGTCCGGGTAGACCTCGCCAGCGTTCTCACGGAAGGCGGCGCGATGCAGCTCCTTGCGGCTCAGCCCCGATTCCACCGCTTCGGGCGTGTGCGTCAGGTCGGCGAACATCAGCGGCGTGGACAGCACGTCACGCGCGTAGTCCTCCCAGCCGAAACGCTGGTCGAACAGGCCGGGGGTCACGTTGGTGCGCTGGAAGTCGAGGTAGTCCCACATGCGCTGGCGCAGCAGCGGATACGGGTTGAGACGGCCCTCGAAGTAGGGGGTGTTGCGGAAGAACCATGCGAGAATCGGCCCGATGGCGGTGCCGACGCGCATCTTATCGATCGAATCCTTCTCGTCGACATAGTCGATGCTCACCTGGGTGGAGGCGGAGCAGCGCATCATGCACGGACCGAACTGGCCGACGCGGCCAAGGAAGTCGGTCATCGCGTCATAGCGGCCTTTCGGATTGACCGGCACGTCGACGAAACTCGACTTCGGCTGGTATCCGTAGTTGACGAAACGGAAGCCCAGCTCCTCGAGGATCGGGTCCGCCTCACACCGGAAGTCGGCGTACAGGCCGTTGAGGTCGCCCGGCTCATGAAGCACGCCGATGGAAGCCTCCACCTGGCCGCCCGGTTCGAGCGACACCGCAACGCCTTCGCGCGCGAGTCCGACCAGATGGCCGTTCTCCCAGTATTCCTTGCTTTCGTCATAATACGGAGCGAGCCGTTTGAGGAACGCTTCGATGCCGTTCGGCTCGTAGTAGCTTACGGCCGTGTCGTCGGCGTCATGCACCGGCAGATGCTCAATCTCGACACCTAAACCACCGGTGCCGCGCTTGGAGCGCCCCGCCTCGAAGAACTTCAGAAGGCTCTCGACATGCTTCGGGTTCGGCTCGGCGAGCAGGTGCGCATAGCTGATTCTGGGAGTGACCATGAACGGTATCGTAGGCGAGTCGCGCGACGCGCGTCGCCGCGCGCCCGCGAATCGGCTATATCTTTTTCCGATAACCGGCACGTCGCCGGACATCCGCCATATCACGCCGCAACGCCGCACCGCGCCGTCGCACCACACCGCGCCGCCACGCCCCCATCACCGCACGCCACGCCTCCGCAACGCCGCGCCACACCGTACGGCTTTGCCGTTATGCGCGATGTCGGATACACTCATTGATTTGTAAACCTTGTTTACAGAAACGTCCGGCAGAGAGGCCGGACCACACCATCAACCCACCATCAACCCACGGCGAACAGCCGGAATAAAAGAAAAACAACAGAAAACAACAGAACACGGAAAACAGCAACAACCCATACAAAACACCGGCAACCATAAGCACGTCGGAAGCACACCGGAACGCACACCGAAGCGCACCGGCGACCGCTCCGGTTCCACACCGAAACCACGCCGAAGGCCATACCGGAAACGGACCGAGGACATATCGGACACGCCCGGCACCCCACCGGCACGCCGGTGCGCCACAATCGAAAGGAAGGAAAGCGGCATGACATCCCGTCAGGGCAGACAAGCCATAGCCGCGACGGCCGCAATGGGCGTGGCCGTCGCGCTGGCGTTGCCGACCGCTGCGTTCGCGCAGTCAGCAACGCAAGGAAAGGAGACCGCTACGACCACGTCATCAGGCACCACCTACTACGTGTCGTCGGCACACGGCGACGACGCCAACGCGGGCACCAGCGAAAACGCGCCCTGGAAGTCCCTGACCAAGGTCAACGACATCGCCTCGGACCTCGGTCCGGGCGATTCGGTGCTGCTGGAATACGGCTCCGAATTCAACGACCAGTACCTGCACATCAAGGACACCGCCGGCAACGCCGACGCGCCGATCACGATCTCCGCCTACGGCGACGCCGACGAAGGCAAGCCGGTCATCGCGTCGAACGGCGTCAAAGGCAGCCAGTGGGAGCAGGACTACCGTGCCAACGTCGGCAACCACAAGAACAAGGGCACCGTCTCAACCACGCTGCTACTCAAGGACGTGTCGTACATCACCGTCTCCAACCTGGAGATCACCAACGACGACGCGGACGTCTACGATCCGATCGACACGTGGAAGTGGACCGACACCCCTGATTCCGACGGCACAAAACTCGACCGCAGCGCCTCGCGCATGGACCGCACCGGCGTGGCCGGCATCGCCGAGAACGGCGCGACGATGAGCAACGTGACGCTCGACAACCTTTACATCCACGACGTGGACGGCAACATCTACAACAAGCACATGGCCAACGGCGGCATCTACTTCATGGCCCACTACCCCATGGAGAACACGAGCGCCGAAACCGACGTCTGGCTCAGGGAGCACGTCTCACGCTTCGACCACGTCACCATCAGAAACAGCACCGTCAAGGACGTGGATCGTTGGGGCATCGCCGTCGGCTACACCGCCTACCTCAACTACATCGACGCGAACTACGGCGACGGCTCCATCGACGACGCCCTCATCGCGAAGTACGGTTCCACCAACGTGCGCATCGAGAACAACTACGTCAAGGGCGCCGGCGGCGACGCCATCACCCTGATGTACTGCGACCGCCCGGTCATCGAACACAATGTGGGCGACAGCGTCTCGAAGCACATCAACACGCAGGACTACACGCAGCCCGGCTCCTACGGCGGACGCGTGGCGGCCGGCATCTGGCCGTGGCGTTGCAAGGATCCAGTGTTCCAGTACAACGAGATGTACAACAACCTCAACGCCGAGCACGGCAACGGCGACGGCCAGGCGTGGGACGCCGACTACGGCGACGGCACGCTGTACCAGTACAACTACTCGTACGGCAACAGCTTCGCCTCGCTGATGATCTGCAACTGGTACGCGGTTAACACCACGTTCCGATACAATATCTCGCAGAACGACCGTCAGGGCGTGTTCGACCTGCCGTCGAACGGCCCCGGCAACCACATCTACAACAACACCGTCTACGTGGACGCCGACAGCCAGGTGCTGACTAAGCGTTCCAACTCGCAGTCCCTGTTCGAGAACAACATCTTCATCAACGCGACCAACACGAAGAAGACGGAGACCTGGAACCGCGGCAGCCAGAACGGCGGCCAGACGTACGACAACAACATGTACGTCAACTACGCGAACAAGCCCACCTCCGACGCCAACGCCATCGAGGCCGACGACGTGTCCGCAGTGCTTGCGGGCGCCGGTTCGGCTCCGACATCCGCCCTCAAGAGCGGCGCCGAGCATGCGCGCACCGGCGAGAAAGCCGCGTTCGACGGCTACCGTCCGGTCGCGGGCTCGAAGGCGATCAACGCCGGCAAGGTCGTCTCCGACCTCAACGACTACGCGGTGGAGAACGACTTCCTCGGCAACGCAGTCAAGGGCAGGCCCGATCTGGGCGCCGTGGAAAGCGACGTGGTGTCCGTCACGATGGCCTCCTCCAAGTACGAGACCGGAACCGAAACCGATTCCGGGACCGGTGACAAGACCAAGGTCATCCACGTGACCTTCACCGACAAGAACCCGGTGACCGTCAAGGAACTGCTCTCCAACGTGTCCGCCGACAAGGGCGTGGACAAGGCCGTGTACCGAGTCGCCGACGCCAAGTCCGGCAAGTCCGCCGACGCCAGGTCCGCCGAGTCCGAACCGAACATGCTCGACCGCCTGCTCTCCCTGCTCCCAGGCTCCGACCGGAACGCCAAGGACGACGAGACGAAGCTCGCCGACTCCGAACCGGTCCGCGATGGCGACATCCTGCGCTTCTCCGCCGAAGGCACGGACGAGACCGACGAGTACACGATCCGCCAGCGCATCACGTGGGATTGGGTCGCGGACTACGAGCAAGGCGTCGCCGACTTCGACTGGAAGGCGCAGCGCCGCACGTCCGCCGGCGGCGAGTGGACCACCATCTCCGCATACGACGGCTCGTGGCCGAACACCGTGTACGACCAGTACTACGGTGTCGGCGTCAACGGCACCCTCGCCGAACTCTCCGGCGACCGCAAGCAGACGCACGGCCTGCTGATCGACAAGCCCGGCGACGGCCTGCCCACGGCCATGGCGTGGAAGGCGCCGGAGTCCGGCACCGTCATGCTGTCGCTCAAGACGTTCGCCGACAAGATCGCTGAACCGTACCTGCGTCAGAACGCGGACAACGCCGGCAAGAAGGTCACATTGTCGCTGATGCGCAACGACGAGACGCTCTGTTCGGCCGACGACCTGTCCGTCTATCAGAAGTCCTCCGAACAGTTCGCGCAGTGCCTCGCCGAGCACGGTTCGATCGACGTGCAGGAAGGCGACTGGATCCGCATCGTCGCCGACGCCGAGACCGGAGTCAAGGCGCCGTCGCTGCACATCAGCCCGGTCATCACATATGAGGACAAGGCGCCCGCCGCGCCGAAGCAGAACGTGCGCTACGACGTCTCGTACGCCGCGACGGACGCCGTCGTCGGCACGCAGTCGGCCGTCGCCGCCGCGTTCACCGCGGACGGCGGCGAGGCCGACGCGCCGGACGGCGTCGCGTTCGCCTTCAAGGACGGCGGCGATGAGGGCGAGGCCTCGCCCGTCATCGACGCGTCCACCGGCGCCGTCACCTTCACGCCCGCCGCCGGACAGTACGGCCCGACCGTCACCCGCCCCCTCGTCGTCACGTACGCGGACGGTTCGAGCGACGAGACGACCGTCACGTTCCGTGTCGCGCAATCGCACGCGCAGCGTCTCAACGTGCTGTACCCGACCGTGCGCGGCGACGCCGGCACGGACCTGAAGCGCACGCCGAAGTTCACGCTGAAGGCGGACGGCGCGGCCGCGTCTGTGCCGGAAGGCACGACGTTCGCGCTCGGCGCGAACGCGCCGGCCGGCGCGAGTGTCGACATGGCGAACGGCACGGTCACGCTGAACAGCAGGGTCGGCGGCACCGTCACCGTGCCCGTCACGGTGACGTTCGCCGACGACGGCGCCAGCGTCTCCTCCACCGCCCGCTTCGAGGTGACCGCGCCCGCCGCGCTCGGCTCGTCCGAGTTGGAGACCGCGACTGTCGACGGTGTGAACGTCGTCTACGCGCCGTTCTCCGCCGACAGTCCGATGACCGTCGCGCAGCTGCTCGCCAAGGTGACGGCCGAACCGTCCGGCGCCGATAAGGGCGTGTACCGTGACGGCGTGCGGTTGGAGGCCGGCGCAGAACTCGCCGAGAACGACGTGCTCCGCTTCTCCGCGAAAGGTTCCACCGTGTCCGACGACTACGTGGTGAAGTCGAAGACCACGTGGGATTGGGTGAACGACTTCCAGGTGCGCGTGCAGGGTCCGATCTGGTACGGGCAGCGTCAGACCGAGGCCGACGGCGTGTGGTCGGATATCGCCGACTTCGACGCGACGTATCCGAACTGGATGTACGAGACCTACTACGGTCCGGGCGTGGACTACGCGAACCACAGCCTGCCCACCGACCGCTCCGCCATCCATGGCCTGATCAGCGATTCGCCCGCGTCCGCTGGTGGCTCCGCCATGGCGTGGAAGGCGCCGAAGGCCGGCACGGTGAAGGTGTCCATCCGCGAGGACGAGCCGTACCTGCGCCAGGACGGCAGCAACGGCAAGGCGTTGACGCTTCGTCTCATGCACGACGACAAGGTGGTGTGCTTCGCCGACCTGACCGTCTCCAAGCAGCGTTCCGAGGAGTTCGCCAACTGCGTCGCCGACAAGGGCGAGATCGCGGTCGAGGCGGGCGATTGGATCCGCGTCACCGCGACGTCCGCGTCCGGCATGAACAAGCCGTCCGCGCACATCTCCCCGGTCATCGCCTACATGGCCGCCTCCACGCCGGGCCCCGAACCCGTTCCGGTGGACAAGTCCACGCTGAAGGCCACGGTCGAGGAGGCTCTGGGATTGGCCGAGTCGGACTACACGGATGAGTCGTGGGCCGCGCTCGTCGCCGCGCGCGACGCCGCGCAGACCGTGCTGGACGACGATGCCGCCACCGCCGAACAGGTCGAGACCGCGCAGAACGCACTGCGTGACGCCATCGACGGATTGGAGAAGAAGCCGGTCGATCCGGACCCGAACCCGAAACCGGATCCGAACCCCGATCCCGATCCGACGCCCGACCCGGACCCCGACCCCGGCCCCGACACCAAGCCGGGTGACGGTTCCGGCAACGGTTCCGGCACGGGCAACGGTTC
>UMHK01044608.1_pt1 | contig 17979 bp, 9 predicted proteins | sample 1965521 | NCBI WGS metagenome assembly UMHK01 (sample SAMEA4836097, study PRJEB28245) | human gut metagenome | biome: gut microbiome; material: fecal sample | place: Denmark | collected 2008
CGAAGGCACCGCCCTCCAAGGTGAAGCATTCGCCCATCTCCGCATACTCCCGCGCCGACGCTACCGCCTCACCGACGTACTCCGGAGTGCTCCAGTCGTAGTCGGGCATCGGCTCATTGCGGTCAAAGATGTCACCGGACACGCCGCGCAGCGTGTTGATGAGCCCGATCAGGACGCTTACCGCGATCACGGCGCCTATCACGCCGGAAGCGGCATTCTTCTTCGGTACGTGCCACTGGATATGGGGCCGGGGACGGCGGGTCTGGTTTTCATAGCAAACCTTCTCTTCGTGGCACTCCTTCTGCTCGTAGCAGACCTTCTCCTGTTCGGCGTAGTGGACGTCGCCGCCGGCGTCCACCCACTCCCGGCGGGGCGGGCGGTTATAAGCGCCGCATTTGGGGCAGAAGCCCTCACGGGAATCATAGGTCTTGCCGCAGGCCTTGCAGCGGATGGCAGGCATAGGCGGTCCTCCCTTCTGTGTGTTTGGATCTATTATACAGCAGATCGGGCAGATTGTCTATCAGCCTTGGGTTGCGGCGAAAAAAAGGTGGGAAACCTGAAGTTGCACCGCGCGGACGCGCCCACCCCGTCGGGGTGGGCGCGTCTGCTTATTCCACTAGGCCGTATTTGATCTTGATGCGGTCCAGCTTCTCCAGCATAGGCTCCGCCAGCACCAGCAGGAAGAACACCGTGGCCGCGGCGTGGACGCAGTCCATGGGAAAGCCGGTGACATAGTAGGCGGCGATGACCTTCCACTCCAGCGTGCGGGCATAAAGCAGGGCGGAGACGGGGTTCATGATGCCGCCGTAGATGAGCACGGCGGAGATGGCCCCGAACACGCACAGGGCGGCGCGGCTGCGGCGCAGCCAGCCCCGGCGGAACAACACCCCCGCCAGGAAGCCGATGATGCCCATGGCGAACATCTGGAAAGGCGTCCAGGGACCCTGGGAGAACAGAACGTTGCTGGCCAGCATGGTCATGGCGCCCACCAGGAAGCCGGTCTCGCCGCCCAGGGCCACGCCGGAGATGATGGTCAGAGCCAGGACGGGCTTGAACTGAGGCAGCATGAAGAAGGCGGCGCGGCCCGCCACGCCCAGGGCGCAGAGGGAGGCCACCAGCACCAGCTCACGGGCCTGTGGCTTCCGTCCCTCGAACACCAGGAAGAAGGGCACCATGCATTCCAGCAGCACGGCGAAGGCGATGGGGTAGTAGGCAGTGTTGCCCAAGTAAAAAAAGCCCAGATACAGCGTGGCGGGGATGCACAGCAGGATCAGTGCCGCCGCCAGGCGGGTGCGGTGGGAGAGCTTTCGCTTCTGCACCGGGGTCTGGAGCAGCGTCAGGGGCTTGGAGCGTCGGCCGATGGCGGCGATGCAGCCGAAAAGCAGGGCGATGAACAGGCCGTAAAGGCCCAGGGCCTGCCAGCCGGCCTGGGAGAGCGTGCCGCCGCCCACCAGGGTGGTGAGGTCGGTGTGCTTGGCCGCCAGCCAGAAGATCGCCAGCGCACCCGCGCCGCACACGGCGGCGATGGTCCTGCGCCACCAGGGGAGCTTTTTCGGCTGCCAGGCGGTGGACTCCTCCGCCACCGGAGGCAGAGGCTGCCAGGCGGCAGGCACCTCCGGCTGGGGCGGGACGGTCCCGCCGATGACCGCGATCACATCCTCCGGCGTGACAGCACGAGGGCAGAAGTCCCGGGCCATACGGTTAGCGGAGGTGGTATAGAAGCTGTTGCCGGAGAAGAAGTCACGGGGTGTGCCCTCCGCAACGATGCTGCCGTCGAAAAACAGGGCGCAGCGGTGGGCATACCGGGCACAGAAGGCCACGTCGTGGCTGACCATCACCACTGTCGTGCCGGCGGCGGTCAGCGCGGAAAGAATAGCGGCAAAGGACTGCTTGAAGGCGGCGTCCAGGCCCTTGGTAGGCTCGTCCAGCAGCAGGATATCCGGCTGGTGCAGCAGCACCTTACCCAGGGCGGCCCGCTGCTGCTCGCCGCCGGAGAGGTCATAGGGATGGCGGTCCAGCAGCTCGGTCAGGCGGCAAAGGGCCGTCACCTGTTCTACCCGGCGGTCACGTTGGTCTTTGGGGAGGTCCGTGCCGTCAAAGGACTCGTACAGGTCCTGACGGACCGTGTTTTTCACGAACAGGGCCTGCGGGTCCTGGGGCAGAACGCCAATGCGGCCCGTATGGGTCACGGTGCCCCGCTGGGGCGTCAGCGTACCGGACAGGAGGCCCAGGGTGGTGGACTTGCCCGCGCCGTTGCCGCCCAGCAGGGCCAGCAGCTCACCACGACGGGCCTGAAGGTCCAGACCGCGGACCACGTCCGGCTGGTCCGGCTCATAGCGGAACCAGAGACCCGCGCCGGCAAGGGCGGTATCCCCGGCGGGATACACCGGCTCCGGCGGCAGCGGGCACAGGGGGTATTCATCGCACCAGCCGGACAGGAAATCGCGGCCCTCGCGGACGGTGATGGGGCAGGGCGCGTCGCTGTCCACTCCGGCCCAGATACGGACGGCGGCGGGCATGGCCAGGAACATATCGTGGCCGCGGCCCCGCAGGGAACGGCACACCGCCTCCGGCGCGCCGGCACAGAGGAGATGGCCGCCGTCCAGCACGGCGGCGTGGGTGGCCAGGGGCAACGCCTCCTCGAGACGGTGCTCCGTCAGGAGGACGGTGATGCCCAGCTCGCGGTTCAGGCGGCCCACAGTCTGCAAAAAGTCGGCAGCGGCAATAGGGTCCAGCTGGCTGGTGGGCTCGTCCAGAATCAGCAGACGGGGCTGGAGCACCATGACCGAGGCCAGGGCCAGCAGCTGCTTCTGGCCGCCGGAGAGCTCGTCCACTTTCCTATGGAACCAGTCCTGGATGCCGAAGAAGGAGGCCATCTCCGCCACGCGGCGACGGATGGAGGGCGTGTCGCAGCCAAGGCTCTCCAGTCCGAAGGCCAGCTCATGCCAGACCTTGTCGGTGACGGTCTGCTCCTCCGGGGACTGAAGGACGAAGCCGATATCGGCGGCCTGCTGATGGGGCGGCAGGTCATCCAGCGGCTGACCGTCGAAGAGGATACGGCCCTCGGCCGCACCGTGGGGGCGCAGGGCGGGCTTCAGCTGGCGGAGAAGCGTGGTCTTGCCGCAGCCGGAGGCGCCGCAGAGGACCCAGAACTCGCCCTGACGGACCGTAAGGGACACATCCGCCAGCGCGGGGCAGGGCTGCTGGGGATAGGTAAAACCAAAATGCTCCAAACGCAGCAGTTCAGGCACGGGGAGTCCCTCCTTTCCGGACGAGATAGCGGCGCCGGGACAGGGCGTCCAGCAGCACCGGCGTAAAGCAGAGCAGGCCGTAAACGGCGAAAAAGCTGACCGTCAGCGGTGTGACGGGGCCGCTGAGCAGCATGGGGTAATACTGAAAGCGCAAGCCGCCGGCCAGACCGCCGCCCAGCAGATACAGGCCGCAGAAGGCCAGCCAGAGGGCGACGGCACCGTCACGCCGGTCAAAGCGGTAGAGGGAGAAGGAGGTCCTCCCCGGCAGGCCATAGCCCCTGCAGCGCATACTATCGGCGGTAATGAGCCCGCTTTCCAGGCTCCAGGTGACAACGATGGAGAACACACGAAGGGCGCTTCTGACGCGCCGGACCGGGGCGCCGGTCTGGGTATCACGGCCCAGATGACGCTGTGCCTGCGCCACGGCACGGAGCCGGCGAACAAAGCGGGGCACAAAGCGGAGGATCATGCTCAGCAGCAGGGACAGCGCCGGGATGACGCGGCCAAAGAGGTACACCACCTTGTCCGAGGTGATGACATCGGTGACGCAGACGAACCACAGCGCCACGGCGCTGAGCATGGCGCCGGCGGCCAGACCGTAGAGCAGGCTCTCCAGCGTCAAAGGATTGCCGGAGGGCAGGTAGGCCAGAATGGTGACGCCCTGGTGGACAAAGGCCGGGTTCAGGGCCGCCGCCAGGAGGGCCATAGGCAGCAGCCACAGCAGATGGCGGCGCAGGCCCTTGCCGCCCAGCAGACGGGCGACATACCACCCGCCGCCCAGCGTCGACAGAACCAGGCACACCGGGTGCATCAGCAGCATCGCGCAGGCGATGACCAGGGCGAAATAGGCAAAGCTCACCGCCGGATGGCAAGTGCGCAGCGTATCGTCCATGGGATCACCTCCTGCATACATGATGTCTTAACCTTTTGATTATACCCTGCCGCCAGGGGATACGTCAATCCTGCGTGCGGAAAAAAGGCGGCAAAAGCCGCCCTTTTGTCAGCCCATGTAGGTATTGCCCACGTCTGCACCCATATTACAGGTGTAGAGCCACTGGATGTTCTCGCCGCCGGAGAGCGTATAGCTGTCCGCGCCATAGCTGGGGAAGGTTCCCCCCACGCAGTACATCCAGCCGGAGCTCCTGCCCACATTTTTTTCGAACAGGCCGTTGATGCCCCTGACATAGTTGCTGCTGGAGCTCACCGGGATACCCGCGTCACCGCAGGCCCGCTTCAGTACGGACATGACAGACTCCCCCTCGGTGATGGTCACCGTGGTGGACAAGATCACGCCGTCGGCGGGAATAATATCCTTCACGCCGTCGGAGCACTTGTCCATATTATTGAGCACCGTGGCACAGGAAATGTACAGCGATACGGACGCCGCCGGCGCAGGGTCAGGTGCAGGCGCAGGGTCCGGGTCCGGCGCAGAAGGCTGCTTCTGTTCCTGCTGTTTCTTCTCTTCTTCCAGCCGCTTCTGCTCCTCCAGGCGCTTGGCTTCCTCCTGCTTTTTGGCGTCCTCCTCGGCCTTTTTGGCATCATCAGCCGACTTCTGCTTGTCAGGCTTCTTATCGTCCGCGGTCTTATCCTCAGTCTTTGCCGCGTCCTGCTTGCCGTCAGCCTTGGTGGTGCCCGTTTCAGCTGTGTCGTCCTTCCTGGTGTCCGCGGTCTGCTCCTGCTTTGCCGTGGGAATGTTGCCGGGGGCGGCCGATACGGTCTTTTTTCCGCAGGCGGCGCAGGTCAGCAGCAGGGACAGTGCCAACGCCAGCAGCCAAAATCGGTGGTTTTTCTTCATATCTCTCATTCCTCACAAAAGCGCCATACGCAGAGGCGCTTTCGCGCCCCTGCGTCGGCTGTTCTGTTGTTACTTGGAAACGCGCTTCTTCCGGGTCAGCACCACAACGGCTGCCGCCGCCAGGACCGCGCTGCCCAGCCACAGCACCATCTGACTGTCGTCCGCCGTGTTGGCAGAGTCCTTCTTGCCGCTGTCGGCCGTACCGCTTCCGCCGTAGTAGTACCCGGAGGACACCGTCTCATAGGAGACGATAGCGAACGCGGAGGCCTTGTCCGTCTGGAAGGTCAGGACATAATTGCCCTTGGTGCCGCCCAGCGTAGCGGACAGCTCGGCAGTGGTCACATTGCCGCTGCTATCCGTGTGGCTGCGCACCACGCAGACGCGCTTGCCCTGAAGGGCCGCGTACAGCTCGTCGGTGATGGGGATGGTCACGGTGACGCTGTGGGGCAGCTCGATAAGCTGCGCCACGGTCTTGATCTCGTTCCCTTCCGTCTTGACCAGCGCCACAGTCACGTCTACGACCTTCTCCAACTGCGCGTTCTTGCGGGATTTGTCGCCGCGCAGGGCGTCCAGCTTCTCGGCCAGCTTGTTCAGCTCCTTCTTAACCTCGTCACCGGCCGTCTTGGCCGCCTCGGTCAGGGCGCTCTTGCCGCCGTCGGCGGCCTTCTGCTCGTTGGTGAGCTGGAGCGTATCCGTCACGGTCACGGTGATTGCACCGTCGCTCACAGCCGCCTTGATCTCCGCCAACTTCTCATCCGTAACAGGTTTGTCGGTCTTGATGGTCAGGCCGCCGCCTGTGACGATCGTGTTGTCCTTGCTGTCCACCTTGATGTCATCGCCTTTGACGTTGGCCATCGGGTTCTTGACGCCGCAGACGGTGCAGACGCCGTTGACGTAGGTGTGCTTGCCGGTGGCGGGAATGGTCGCGCCAGCTGTGATGACAATGCCGCAGCGCTTGCAGTAGGTATCCGCCTCATGGCCGGAGGCGTAGCAGGTGGCCGCCACCGCCGCACGGGTGGCCTCATCGTGGCCCAGGGCCGCGATGACCCAGCTGTCCTTGGCGATCTCAGTTTTTCCCGCCGCGTCGCTGAAATACTTGTGGCAGCGAGAGCAGGTCCAATAGGCACTGTTGCCTGCCTCGGTGCAGGTAGCAGCCTTGCCCGCCGTGGCAGTCATACTGTGCCCCAGAGACGGGACGATCATCGTCTCCTCCGTGCCGCAAACGCTGCACTTACGGGTGCTGATACCGCTTTCGGTGCAGGTGGCCGCCTTGGTCACCGTCCACGCGCCGAAATTGTGGCCCGTCGCGGGAACAGACTTTTCCTCCACGGCGCCGCAAATGGAGCAGATCCGGCGGCTGACGCCGTCCTTGGTGCAGGTGGCGGCCACGGTCACTTGCCACTCGCCGAAGCGATGGGCGCAGGCGGCGTCGGTCATATCGTAGAGGGCGTTGGCCTTCTCAGTAAAGCGCGCATAGGCGGCCATGGCGCAAAGCGCCTGCTCCGTGGCCATCTCGTTGACGGCCTTGTCTGCGAACTGATGCTTAAAGCCGCCGTTCTCCGCCACGCGGTACTGCAGGAGGTTCCCCAGCACGCTCAGGGTCTTCCCCTCCACGGTCTTGGTAAAGCGCGCGTCCGTGTTGGCATCCAAATTCAGGGCGGAAAGGGCGATGACCACCTGCGCGCAGCTCTCGGAGGAGTCGTAGCCGCTTCGATACTTGCCGGAGAGCCAGTTGAGGGCTTTCTCCACGGCCGTGTTCACGGTTTCATTGCCGCCGTCCTTATAGTAGGGTGCCAGCGCCTGCAGCGCCATGGCGGTCATGTCCACGTCGCCGACGGGTTTTGTGTCGGCGCTGGCTCTCCAGCTGCCGTCTTCGTTCTGCTGTGCAAGAACAGCCTGCACCAGCCAGGAGGTGTCGGAGGTGTAATTGCGGCTGTTGAGCGCCAGCAGACCCATGACGAGGCCGTTGATATCCGTGTTACTGGTATCGGTGACCTGCATGATATCCTTGTTCTGCAGCGCCTTCAGCAGGTTTTCGCCGCCCACGTTGGCGGGGTCCTTGCCGATGGCGGTAAGAGCCAGGGCAATACGCTCATTGTCGGTGATGACGGGGGTGTTTTTATCATCGGGAGCCCGGAGGATGCCGTCAGAGCCGATGTTCGCCTTTACATAGGCCACGACCTTCTCATAATAGGCCGCGATATATGCCTCGGACAGAGGCACCTTGGCGCGAGCCTGTCCCAGTACCGCCCACTCGCCGAAGAGATAGCTGACGACCGGGGCGCTCACCGCGCTTTGGATATACGCCTTGGCGCCGGCATACGCCTCATCGAAGCCGGGCACTTCCGCACCGGGCACGGCGGGATCCGTCGGATCCAGCGGGATATAGGTGTCGGTAAAGAACAGGCGCAGGGTGTCGCCGTCCTTGAGATAGGTGTTGTCCAGCGTGGTCTTGGGCAAGGTCTCGGTGCCGCCCTGTAAGGTGAGGCCGAACATCCAGCCGGAGGACTTACCGTCGCCCTTCTCCTTGAGGGTGTGGCCCGCCGCATCGGTGATGCTCTTGATGTAGGCGCCGCTGCCGGTATAGGTGTACTTGGCACTGTCAAGGCACGCCTTCACAGCGTCCCAAGCGGTGGGATCCTCGTTGGCCTTGCCGGTGAAGGTAAAGCCGGAGATTCCCGTGAAAGTATGGCCGTTCTTGTTGTAGCCGTCCACCTTGACCTTCACGGTGAGGGTCTGATTTTCGTTGGGGTCATTCTGCCCCGTGGTACCGGGCACCGTCAGGTCGATCTGGATGGGCTGCTTGTAGAATTGGGCAAAGTTCTTGTAGCGTTCCTTGCTCTCCTCGGTGCCGTTGATGCCGAACTTTTCCCAATACTGGGCGTACTTGGTGTAGGTCAGGACGCTGTCCAGCGTAACTGTCGTATTGTACTCCGGCTGGTGTACACGCAGCAGCTCATTCTCGATGACGGAGGGTCGGGAGGATCGGAAGCAGCGGTACTTCTCCGTATCGAGCCAGCCGGGGATATCGTCGGCCTCGATGCCGTCGAAGGTCATATTCACCGTGCCGCGGACGTATTTCAGCGTGCCGTCCTCGTTTTTGCAGATCTCCGCGAAGGGATACAGGTCGGAGGTGACCTTGGTCTTAACCGTATTCTTGTTCTTGATACCGTCCCAGTAGGCGTCCTCGGTCCGCGCCGCCGTCATAAAGTCGGCAGCGTCATCCAACTCCTGCTGGGTAAAAGGCTGAATGGTGAAGCTGAACTCCTGCCGCGCCAGCAGAAGGCCAGAGCTGCGGGTGGTGATGGTCACCACATACTTCGCCTCCACCGGCTTCTCACCGGGCAGTGGGCGGTAGACCATGGCGTGATACCCGTTGAAGTCCAGCACATCCGGGGTGAGGCTCACCATCGTGACCTTCTGGTTATAACTGTCGCTCATGATGCCCTTTTCCTCCAGAAGAGCGGGTCTGGGCATCTGCATATCGTCGCTGACGGCGGTCAAGTCCACGGGCTTTGTCTTGTCCACAAAGTCGCGCAGGAGCCCCTGATACTTCTCCGCCAGAGCGTTTTGCATCTCGCTGGTCACGCTGCTGTCGAAGGGCGCAACGGTGGCGTCAAAGAACACATCGGCATAGACCTCCACGCCGTTGTCGCCGGTGATGTGCGCCAGCGTGTAGTCATCGAAGGCGTCATAGGTCACGCGGGCGATCAGCCGGAACTTGCCGGCCTTCTCGGGCAGCGGCGTGCCGTCGGCGGGCTGCAGGGGGCGGTTGACGGTTCCCACGCCGGTGCCGTTGGTGATGTAGAGCCACTCGGTGTTCCGGGTGCCCCACTGCACCTTCACATCATAGCGTCCCGCAATGCTGGAGGGAAGCGTGAGGTTGGAGGTGATGCGGTCGTTCACGGTGTAGAGCGTCCAGCCCGCCACCTCGCTTTGGGTGGCCCCGTTGGTGTTCTCGCCGCGGATGAGTTCCCAGTTCAGGGACCCGGCGGCGCTCTCCAGCAGTTTCTGCACCGCGTCGGCGCTGCGCCCCACGGTGGCACGGAGGGTGATCTCCTTGGTGACCCCGGCATAGGTGATGTTGAACTTCAACCCCGTGTACTGCACGGTCTGGCGGGCGGTGCCGTCGCCGGTGAAGTAGGTGATTTTGCCGTTGTCGGCAATGTACTGTACCTTGGTACCGTCAAAGCCGTTGGCCTTGGCGCTGCCGTTGACATAGGTGATCTCGGAGTTGTCCGCCACATCCGCATAGCCCTGCTCTGCCAGCAGGCGGCGGAAGGCTTGGGTGATGTTGGTTTCATCATAGAGCCCCACGCCTTCCAGAGGCTGCACGGCGGTATTCTTGCGCGTGAACTCGGCGGCAATGTCCTCCAGCGTCTGCGCCTTTTCCGCCTTCTCGGACCAGAGGCACAGCGTGAAGGTCTTGACCTTCGTAGCAGCGCCGCTTTGGAGAGTGGCGGTGAGGGTCACCGTGACCTTATCCGCCGCAGGCGCGGTGAGCGCGCCGGTGGCGGTGTTCACCAGAGCGTTATCCGCCGTCCATGCGAGGGAAACGGTCTTCTCTCCACTGCCCTCCACGGGAACGGTGACGCTCGCGGGCAGGGTCAGGAAGCCGGTATAGGTCTGCGCGATCTCCTCTTCCTCCTCCGGGTCGCTGCTCACCGGGGTAAGGCCGCGGAGCTGATAGACGCCGGTGGCATCGGCCTTCAGAAGGTCTGCATTCTCGGCATCGAGCCCCAGTTCCTTATAGAAGTGCTTTTGCAGGGCGTTCAGGAAGTAGTCGTGCAGGTCCGTGACCGCTTCGCCGGGCTCTTCGATGCCGTATTTCTCACAGAGGTCGGCCTTATCGTTATAGTCCGTAAGGTCATAGAATCCCAGCACAGTCTCGGCGTACCAGTCGGCCTTGGCTTTCTTGGCGGCGTCGGCGGCGCTCATGCCGCGAAGTTCCAAGGCGTTGGCGGCGGCGGCAGCGGCCTTGAGGTCGGCATTGTCCACGGGGGTGCCGCCCTGCCAGGGCAGCACCGGGAAGCCGCCGTTGCTGTTGCCGCTGTCAAGGTGCATCCCCATCTCCGCCGCAAATTCCGGGGTGCGCATATAGTCCGCGGTGCGGGCAGTCATACCGCTGGTGGTGCCATCCGCCGCGGCCTGTGGTGCGACGGTGTCCAGATAAGCGCAGTTGGTGATGGTGGCGCCGGAGTTCACCTTGCCTACCACCGCACCGAAGCTGCTTTCCGGACCGGTGACAGCACCTACAGTGTAGCAGTCTTTCATAACAGCATTACTGCGCGCACAGCCGACAAGTCCGCCAAATCCGCCAGCGCTAACACTCTTTGCGTTAGTGTGGACGTTCCCCGCAAAATAGCAGTTCTCTACGGTACCGTAAGTATAACCCACGATACCTCCCGCGCCATTTTGCACCGCATACCGGGAGTACTTGAACAGAATATCCGCTGTGCTCACACAGCCACTAATGACATTGCCTGCCACACCATGACCAACAATACCGCCAACACCAAAGATCACGTCATCGCCGCCTTTGATGTAACCACTGACGAGGCAGTTTTCAATCCGGCCTTCACTCTTATCCGCAATACCTCCGACATTACTTGTACCGTCAATGGCGCAATCCACACACAAACTCTTGACAGTTCCATTGGCGCTCAAATAATAGACTAATCCGCCAGTTCCTGCCAAACCACTAACGGTGTAATTATCGCCGTCCAGGGTGCCGGCAAACTTATTACTGTCGGTACCGATGGCCGTCCAAGTCTTGCCGTTGAGGTTGATGTTGGCGGTGAGCTTGCCGCTGATGGTCGTGCCGTCCTTGTTGACCGCATCGGCAAACCATGCCAGTTCCGCGGCGGTGCCGATCTGATAGACGCCGTTTTTGTCTTGGGTGGGTGCGGTCTTGGCGGTGCCGTCCCAGCCCTCACCCGCGTAAGTTAAGGTGAAGGAGAGCGTCTTGTCCTCGGCGGCGGTGATGCTGCCGTGAACGGGGATATAGTCCGCCTTAGTGACGGTATAGGCATAGGTCTCGCCGAGGTAGAGTTTGTAGCCGCCGTCGGTCTCGGGCTTGATGGTGCCGCCCACGGGGTGGGTTACGGTCACCTTAGCGTTTTCCGCCGGAGTTACGGCAAAGGTCAGGGTGCAGGAGGCAAGTTCGCTCAGCGTGACGGTCTTGTTCACATCGGCATTAACGGTGATGCTCCCCGTCTCGGTCTCGTAGCCGAACTTGCTGACGGTGTAGGCATAGGTACCGGCGGCAACGGTGTATGCGCCGTTTTTGCCGGTGATCTCTGCGCCGCTACGGTCCTTCAGCACCACCGTTGCACCGTCGGGAGTATTAAGGGTGAGGGTATAGAACGGAACTGCTGCAAAATTCTTCAGGGCTGCGTAATAGTAACTGGTATAACCATCATAACTAATGGTCAGCACATCACCCTGCGTAAGCTCCACTGAAAAATCTTTCCAAGAAGTTTCGCTGTAAGCACGCTTGACTTGTGTACTGTTCTTCTTTATGGTGAAATAATAGTATTCATCCGGCTCATCATAATACCAGTCGCCTTCCACATACCCTGCCGCATTGGCGATATAGCTGAACGACAGCTTCACATTCTTTGTAGCTGTGAGAGCCAGTGTGGTCGTTTCTGTGGTCTTGAGATAGGAGTCCTTGCCAGCACCCTCTATGGTAAATTTCCCCTTGTCACCGCTGACGGTAATACCCTGGCAATTGGCAAAGAAATCCTCAAATATCGCCTTTTTTGCCAGCGTCACTGTGATATTCACCTTATCGCCATTCACAGAGAATATACCGCCGGCATTATCGCAGCCATCGCAGGCAACTGTATAAGCGTAGCTGCCATTGGACAGACTGCAGCCTGTACCATCACCGGTATATACCGCCTTACCGTTGGTTTTGACGGTCACTGTCGGATCCGCCGTGATCCCTGCGGGGCGCGAGATATCAAACGCCACGGAATAGGCCGCAGATTTGGTCAGCGGCACCGTCTTTGCCACATCTGCAGCAACATTGATCGTTTCCGTAACAGTGTCATACCCATAAGCCGACACCGTGTAGGTATACTCACCTGCAGAAACGATGTATACACCATTCGTACCTTTAAGTTCTGCGCCTGTGCTGTCCTTCAGTGCAACGACCGCATCAGCCTCTTCAGGCTCCGCTGTCAACTTCACCTCATACAGGGACGAAACTGTGAAATCCTTGAGCTTGACATAGTAATCACCTGAGACATACGTCTTTATAAGATTCAGTCTCAGCGTATCGCCCTTTTTCAGATCAATGGTAAAGTCCTTCCACTGAGTACTCCCCCATGACCGCATCTCTGGATTATAGCTGTTGTTTTTTACGATCGTAAGAGCTGCGTAAGAAGAATCATAATTGCAGCCCCAATACTTAAAGCTAAGCGTCACATTGGCCTTTGCCTTCAGCGTAATCGTAGATGTACTGCTTGTATTTCCTTGAACCGGATTGCTGGAGCGCAGGCAAAGGCCGTCGCTGTCGGTCATGTCCACCACATAAGGATAGGTGGCATCATTCGTCACCTCAACACTGTTAACAATACCAGCGAAGAAGTCATCAAACTCAGGCTTCTTAATGACCTCGATCTCAATGGAATCCGTTTTTTCCTTGTAGGTCACAGTCACCGTCTGCTTTCCCGGCGCGGTGTTGTCAAATCCCTCCACCGTGAAACCCTTGGTGATGACCTCGCTACTGTTATCGTCATAGGTAACTGTAACACTGAGCTCCAGTTCATCGCCGGTATAGCACGTCGTTTTAGCCGACTTTACGGAAATAGACACGACGTTCTTTTCCACCACTGGCTCCGGGTCCTTCAGCGTAGGATAGCCGCCCCCATTGTACTGGAATGCGCTGCCAAGGGTGGCGGCAAACTCCGCAGACTGCATCTCGGCGGAGGATTTGGTACCAGAGTTGCTAATCTTAACAGTTGACGGTACCAGCGCCGTTACGGTTTCACTCGGCGCATAGCAGTTAACAATACGGCATGGCTCGTCCGAAGAATAGGAACTGGATGATACCGCTATTATTGCACCGTTCGTTTCAACGGAACCAACAGTATAGCAGTTCTCCACCAGAACGCCCTTCGTTCCTCTACCGAGTATGCCTGCGCCATCACTTATATCCCCCTGATTATAGCAATTCCTTATTATGTGAGTTCCTACAACATTTCCTGCAATGCCGCCAACTTGCTTTCTTGTACCACTCACACTTCCCATATTCGCGCAGGAAGAAATCGTAACAAAGCCACTGCCGGGTTCACTATAGCCAAGAATACCACCAGCACCTTTTCCCCCCTTGATGCTCGCTGTATTTTTGCAGTTCTCAATAGTTACATTGCCATCCGCAGTACCCGCGATACCACCCACATTGTTTACTTTGCCGGAAATACTGCCTGCGGTGATCACATTCTTCACCACGGCGCCGCCCGCCAGTTTGCTGAACAGGCCGACATTGGCCGTAGAAGCGGTGATATCCAGCGTCACGGTGTGGCCGTTGCCGTCAAAGGTGCCGATAAAGTCGTAGGCATACGGCTCAGTGACAATGATATCCTTCGTCAGCGTATAGCTGCCGCTGGCGTCCATCGCCGCAAACTCCTTCGCGGAGCTGACAGTTCCTTCCGCCAGCGCCAGCGCCGCGCCGCCGCTGCGGGTCATTTGGGGCGCAGGCGTTTCCGGAGCAGGCTCCTGCTGCTCCTGCGTCTCCTCATTCCCGGCAGGGACGGTGTTCTCCGTGTCCACCGGAGCTATCTGTTCCTGCTGGGTCTGCTGCTCCTGATCCGCGGCCAGCGTGTCGGCCAACACGGAGGTGGGCAGCAGGCTGACGACCATCACGACGGTCAGCAGCCAGCTTATGACTCTCTTCTTCATGTCTCTTTCTCCTTTATGTAAATTTTTTGTCGACGTGAGGGGGTGGGCGGGGATGCGGCAACATCCCCGCCCCACTTATGGAAAAGCACGCGGCCAATGGCCGCCTCAGCTTGACAAAGGGGACTTGTCTGCACAGTTTCACGGTGCAGATGGAAAGCGCACGGCGCCTCAGCTTGACAGTCGAGTTTTCCGCACCGCTTCGCTGTGTATGGCAGCGTGTCAGCCTGGCAAGGGAAATGTTTTTCATGCAGGGCATGAAAAACGGGACAGAGTGCACTCTGTCCCGCGAAAATGAAACGCTGCCCGGCGCAAAGCCGGACAGCGAACGCAATAGATACGACCCCTGCACCACGGAAAGACGTCGCCGCCCCCGCCGCCCGCCCAAAAGGGCCGGCCGCGAAAAAGGTGGTGCAAAAAACACCGACCTCCCGTTCAGGAGGTCAGCGTGGTACATCTACATGGTGGTACAAGATTCCCGCACACGGAGAGCGCGCCCGCTGCAACTTTGTCCTACACAATGCAATTCTCCTGGCTCGCGCCGCGGGGGGCAGACATCCCTCCTCGTTTGCAGCCTACCTTCTCATGGGCTTACCCACAATGGCGGACTTTCGTCCCGGCGGCTTACGCCGCTTCGGTGCATCCTTGCGCTCACAGTACCGGTCGTGCGGGGTTTGGCTACCCCTTTCCTTCTATGCCGACGCCTGGCCCGTGGTGGGCTGTACGGCCGCCGGCGACATTGGATCAACAGACTGTTTATTTACTTGTCAGCGACATTATATTACAGGAATTGGCCGTTGTCAACCCTCCTCCCTACCCCAGCGCCACATCCAGGATCATCATTACGGTAAAGCCCGCGGCAAAAGCCAGCGCCCCCGGGCCGGGGTCGCCGCGCGTGGGCAGCAGCTCGGCGGCCACCACATAGAGCATGGCCCCGGCGGCAAAGCCCAGCAGCCAGGGCAGCGCCGGAACGATGAGCGCCGCCGCCAGCACCGTAACACCGGCGGCCAGCGGCTCCACCGCGCCGGAGAGCACACCGCCCAGAAAGGCTCTTCCCTTTCCTGCGCCGGCGGTACGCAGGGGCAGGGCCACAATGGCGCCCTCCGGCACATTCTGGATGGCGATGGCCAGCGCCAGCGTAAACGCCGCAGCGGGCGCGGCGGCTCCTGCCGCCACACATCCGGCATAGGCCGCACCCACCGCCATCCCCTCCGGGATGTTGTGCAGCGTCACCGCCAGAAGGGTCATGGTGGTGGAACGGTCGGTAACAGCCTCCGGCAGCAGTCGCTCCAGCAGCCGCAGGAACAGCACCCCCAGCCAGAAACCGCCCGCCGCCGGAAGGAAGGACCAGCGGCCCATGTCCGCCCAGTCGATAGCGGGGAGCAGCAGGCTCCACACCGAGGCGGCGGTCATCACCCCGGCGGCGAATCCCTCCAGCACGCGGCGCAGAACGGCGGAGGGCGCTCTTTGCAGGCAGAATACGCACGCCGCACCCAGCGACGTGCCCCAGAAGGGGAGCAATATCCCCTGAAGGACAGATGATTGCATAGACACTCCCTTTTCCGTATCCGTAGTATGCGGAGCCGGGCGACTCCGTACAGTCTATCCTACGCAGCGGGAAACGAAAGGTGAAAAGACAAGGGCCCCCGCCGAAGCGGGGGCCTTTGGGAAAATACAAAGTCATCCAAAATGCTAAGATAAGGCGGGAGCGCCCGAAGGGTGCTCCCGCTGCGCGGCTTATTGCTTTATGTGAGATGCAGCTTCACTGTATCGGCAGCTCCACCGCGATGGTCGTGCCCTTGTCCGAACTTTCCTCCACCCAAACGGAGCCGCCGTGGAGATCGGCGATCTCCCACACCAGCGAAAGTCCCAGCCCCACGCCGCCGTACTCCCGGCTGCGGGACTTGTCCACCCGGAAGAAGGGCTGGAAAATACTGCGCTGATACTCCTCCGGGATGCCGCGGCCGGTGTCGGAAACGCGGATCAGGACTTTTTCCGTCTCCTGTGTGACGTAGACCCACACCGCGCCGCCAGGGCGGTTGTACTTGACGGCGTTCTCCGTCAGGTTGAAGATCAAACGGTAGATCAGCGCGTCGCTGCCGGTCATAATGCCGTCGCCCTCCGCTTTTAGCGTGACACCGCGCTTTTCTGCCAGCGGGGCGAGGTCTGTGAAGATCTCCTCAATCATTGGGATAAGCTGAATCTGCTCGTTCCGCGCCACCTGCTGCAAATTGCTCATTTCCAGCAGCGTTTTGGTCATCTGCGTCAGCCTCTCCGTCTGCTCCCGCAAAAGCAGGAGAAACTCCGCCGTCTCCGGCAGCACATCGGTGTGCTCTGCGGAAAACAGCTCCAGCTGTGCCTGCATCAGCGCAAGCGGCGTGCGCAGCTCGTGGGCGGCATTGCCGGTAAACTGCCGCTGGGCGGTAAAGGCGTTGTTCAACCGCTCCAGCATCTGGTTGAAGGAGTGGCTGAGCTGCCGGAATTCCGGCAGCACGTCCTCATCGATCCTCACATCCGCCAGATTGTTCAGCTGCACCTTCTCTACCTGAGAGGCGAAGCTGTGCAGGGGCTTGAGGGCTCGCCCGCTGACGAAATAGGCCAAAATTCCGCTGAGCAGTGTCACTATAGCCGTGATATACCAGTTGGTGGTGCGGAAGCGTCCCTGCGCCCCATCGACAACGATGGTCAGCTCCTCGCTGGGCGCAACGAGCTGCGGGTCAAAGCTTGCCGCGCCGCCCTCATTCAGGATCACCGTACCGCCGCCCTGTAAGCTGTCTGCAATGGTGTCCATATAGTACACACCGGAGGAACAGAGCAGCAGATTCATGGCCACGCAGGTGATGCCGATGAGCAGGACGGACATCAGCGTGATGCGCCACTGCAGGGAAAGCCGCTTCATTCTTCGTCCCCTCCCATCAGATAGCCCTCGCCGATGCGGTTGCGGACAGGGTCGTAGCCCAACGCGGTGCGCAGCTTCTTCCGCAGGGCGGAGATGTGGACGCGGATGGAGTTGCTGAAGCTGTCCACGCTGTTGTCCCAGACGTGATCCATCAGCTCCTCCTGACTCACAGGCCGCCCCTGATGCGCCATCAGGTATTCCAGGATCCCCGTCTCCTTGCGGGTCAGCGTCAGGGGCTGCCCGTTGGCGGAAACTGCCCGCGCACGGGCATCAAAGGTGAGCTGCCCGCAGCGCAGCACCACATCCTGCTGGGTAAACTGCCTCAGGGTCAGGCTGCGGATGCGCGCCTCCAGCTCCGCCAGATGGAAGGGCTTTGCCAGATAGTCATTGGCGCCGGCATCCAGACCCGTCACCTTATCCTCCACCTCGCCGCGAGCCGAGAGGATCAGCACAGGTGTCTCTCTGTCGGTCTGCCGCAGGGTGCGCAGCACCGTCATTCCGTCCTTTTTCGGCAGGTTCAGATCCAGCAGCACCAGATCGTACCGCTCCGTTTCCAGCAGCTCCAGCGCCTTCTCGCCGTCGTAGCAGCAATCCACGCTGTAGGCCGACCGCCGCAGGCTGCGGGCGACGGTGTCGCACAGGGCGCGCTCGTCCTCTACAATCAAAAGGTGCATAGTCGCCTCCTTAATGAACAGGTTGTCTCCTATTATAGCAGAGCCGGATAAAATTTGTGTTAAATTTCTGTTCTTAACAAAGATTTTAACCCGCCTGCGCTATGATAGGCCGCAGAAACAGGAAAGGGTGATCAAAATGAGTCACAGGAAGAAGGCAGCAACGCAGGTCGCGCTGCTGCTCACAGGAGCCGCCATGCTGTGCTTCGGTGTCTGGCGGGGCGAGGCCGCCACGGTGCTGAGCAAAGCGATCAAATTATGTCTGGAGTGTGTGGGCATTGGATAAGAAGAATACTTCGGGCGCGTCCCATCTTTTGGCCCGTTTTCGGGGCTGGATACAGGCAGGGGCGGCCTTATTGACCAACCTGCACCTGCCGAACTTTCTCAAGGGCGGCTTGTATCAGGGCGCGGGCAAGACCGTCTGCGTGCCGGGGCTGAACTGCTACTCCTGCCCGG
>UMHK01022817.1_pt1 | contig 17894 bp, 10 predicted proteins | sample 1965521 | NCBI WGS metagenome assembly UMHK01 (sample SAMEA4836097, study PRJEB28245) | human gut metagenome | biome: gut microbiome; material: fecal sample | place: Denmark | collected 2008
GTATCTGTCCGCTGATACCGATGGCGATATACAAATCCGGAGCTATCGTATGCCCGGTCTGCCCCACTTGCACGGAAGCGTCCACCAACCCGGCTTCCACTGCCGCACGAGACCCGGCCACCGTCGCACCGATACGTTCGGCCCACTCCCGGATTTCATCGGCACATCTCCGTGTTTTCACGCCTCGTCCTATACCTATTATAATAGAACTGTCGTTCAGCGAAGTTCCGCCCACTTCTTCCGCCACGGTCTCCAACACGCGAACACGGCTGTCGGCTCTTCCTGCCTCATAAGCATGATAGACGATTTCCCTCCTCCTCGAAGTATCCTTCTGCCGGGCTTTCATCACCCCGGGACGTACGGAAGCCATTTGCGGCCTACAAACGGGGTTGACAATCGTAGCCATCAGATTTCCTCCGAAAGCCGGGCGTATTTGGCGCAACAGTCCGCTGTCCGTATCCATTTCCAACTCCGTACAATCTGCCGTCAATCCGGTATGCAGTACAGCAGCCAATCGTGCGGACAAACCACGACCGCATGGCGTAGCCCCGATAAGCAGGACCGAAGGATGCTGTTTGCGCACCAAGCCGGCCCACACCTCCGTATAGTTTTCCTCCACAAAATCCGATAGAAGCGGAGACTCCACCACGTGCACGCGGTCTGCACCGGCGGCTATTAACTCATCTGCCCATGCAGCCACCTCACCGCCTATCAGTACAGCCTCAACCGGTTGGGGACGGCAAGCCGCAAGTGCCACAGCCTTTCCCAAAAGTTCCCGGCTTACCGGTGCCAAAGCTCCGTCCATGACTTCCGCCCACACCCAAATGCCATTGGAATCATCCACAGGCTGTTCCTGCCTTTCATCTTGACGCTGCATCACCCAAGCTCCAACCGGACAAGCCTGCACACAAGCGCCACATAACCGGCAATTCTCTTCATCCACCTCCGGAAAGTCGCCCATACGGATAGCCCCATAGGCACAACTTTCGGCACATATTCCGCAGGATACACATTGCCCGGCCTGTAATTGAAGTATAAAATCCTTATCTTTATTCATTTTCATCTTGCTTTTTAAAAATTAATTCCGCGTCTCATGCTTTCACGGACGACTGCAAAAAACTTTTCCCCGTCGGGAAGCCATTCCACGTCTTTCTTCCGTTGAGGCACCATAGTAGACACTACTTGAGTAGGAGATGCCTGCAATCCGACCTGCGAAGGTTCCAGTCCCAAGTCGCATTCATCCCAATGAAGGATGGCCTGCCGCTGAGCCCACCGCCAACCGGCCAGTGTGGGACAATCCAGTTCCCCCGTCTCCCGACCAACCGTCACGACACAAGGCAAATCCACCTCCATACGTTGGAGTAAACGACCGGCCTTCTTCCTCACACACATACAAGTATCCGATATGTCCGAAACCTCCATCAAATGCGTCACTTGGGGAATATCCAACTGTCCGGCTACCTCAGGCCCCACTTGTGCCGTATCACCATCCACCGCCATTTTCCCGAAAAGCAACAAGTCGTATTCACCCAACTTGCGCACGGCTGCCGCCAGTACCAGGCTCGTACACCACGTATCGCTTCCGGCAAATGCCTTGGAGGACAACAAAACCGCCTTATCCGCCCCTCTTTGCAAAGCCTCCCGGAGCACTTCTTCCGCCGAAGCGGGTCCCATGGTTACCGCCACTATCTCAGCCCCCGTCTGCCTTTTCAATTTTACTGCCAACTGCAAGGCATACAAGTCATCAGGATTTGTCCGGGTCATGGCCGACGAACGCTTCAGCGTCCGGGTTACAGGATCCATCTCTACCTTTGTAGACAAAGGCACTTGCTTTAAGAATACAATATACCGCTTCATATCTTTCGCTTTTTTATCTTCCATATATCCGAACCCTATCCACCTTTTTTATTGGAACGGGCATCCGTACACCTTTTTTGAAACTCAACCGAAAACGGGTCCACTGCCCCGAAACGGTCCGGTGCAAACCCGGCCGGATCCACAAACGGCTCTTCCCGCAAAATCAATTCTGCGGCCAAGCGTCCCATACCTCCACCGGCAGCCACGCCTCCTCCACAGCATCCGGCTACGGCATACAACCCTTCGTATGGACGCACCTGCCCGATAATGAATTTGGCATCCGGCACGTAACATGAAGGCCCGGCCACATAATGCGCGATACCCAGCGTTTCTATGTCCGGAAGATAACGCTGTAGCAACGGGGCACACTCGTCGAGCACTTTCCATTCGGCTGCCTTATTGAAATCGAAATCCTCCAACTTATCCGTCAATGTGTCGGGATTGAAGGCTTGACATTCACTTTCGCGCAAGCCGATAATCAACGCCCCCACATCCGAACGGGTGAAAGCGCGGGCATCGGGAATCACCGTAAAAGGATGGTTTGCCGGAAAACGCCCGGGGTTTGTTCCCGTAATCCAGAAATGACTCCGTACCGGAGTAAAAGGAAGCCCTACCCCTAAAGGACGCATCAACAGGTTGGCCCACGAGCCTGCGGCATTCACGACAACCGATGCCGGTACTTTTTCCCCGTCCGCCAACTCCACTCCTGTCGCCTTGTCTCCAACAGCCACAATGGCTTTTACTTTCGTATTCGGACGCAATTCCGCCCCGAGACTTCGTGCAGCACGTGCATAACCGGAACATAACAAAGCACAATCTATAAACGCATCCGTAGGCATGTAAAGCGCCTCTTCTACCGCCGAGACCTCCATCCAAGGAAGAAGTTCTTTCAAACGCCTCCGGTCGATACGTTCATTCGGTATTCCGAAACGTACGGCCGCTTCTTCCAATGCTTCGAGTTCTTTCAGCGATGCGTCGGACGAAGAGATGGTCACACTGCCGCACTGCTGCAGTTCGAGCGATTCCCCCAAAAGGCACTCTATTTCATCGATGCAATCATACGTTTCCTGCACCATTTCCATCAAAGCCGGTTTGGTACGCGCCCGTGTCAACAGGCAGGCTGCACGGGACGAAGCCTGCGACGCTATCTCGTTGGCATCCAACAACAACACCTTCCCCGCCTTACGTTTGGCCAACTGGTAAGCCGTGGCGCATCCCAACAAACCGCCACCGATAATTATCACATCATAATCCTGTTTCATCGTCAAATTACATTATATTGAGGATTCATATACAAAGTCGTACGCTCCGTCTGTTCTTTTCTACGCCCTTGAGCGGAATACCGTTTATAAATCAATACAGCAGCCACTGTGAACAATACCGCACAAACCGCGCCGACCGCGCATGCCATGTGGTTGTAAAGCGCAAACCACTCCATGTCGAAATTCAGAAACTCCTTGGTGGAAAGCAGAGTCACCGTACCCATGTAGCCGATGAAGTCGATAATGGCAATGAAGAAACCTACATTTCCCCTGATACGGAAACAAGCGATGAAGCGATCGAAGAAAATCGTCTGGAAAGTCAGATAGGCAATGTAGAGGCACAGGCTCTGCACAAACAACCACACTACTGGCTGCCAATCCAATGCCTCATAATTCAGTGACACGTATGTCATGACCAAACAACCGGCAATGACCAGTCCCATCAAGCACATCAAAGCCCGAATATTGCTGCGGAAGAAGATGAAAGCGGCAAATATCCCGAGGATGACCAACGTAACAATCGTATCCACCTGGGCGAAAAGCCAAGAAGACTGATTGCTCATATCCAGGATATTGACCAGAAAATCTTCTTTGATGTCGCGTAACACCAACAACATGAAATTGCCCACAAACAACAGGGTAAGAATCGGAGCGTAACCTCGGAACAAGAGCTTACGTCCGTTTCCGTCCAATGTCACACGTTCGTTACGCAGTGCAATATCTTCTTCCGTAGGCTGTGGCAGACGCTTCAACATATACCCCATAAAAACGAGAAGAGGCAAAGCAAAAGCCCCAATCACGGCAGGCATCCAGAACTGTCCCACGTGCATCTCGTTCATGGCAAACAAGCCGAAACTCTTGGCCACACCGGAACTGAACACCATGCTTACCCCCAACAGACTGGCCAACATGTCCGTCACCTTGCGTCCCTCGATAAAGCTGAATATCACGCCCCACATGCAACCGAGCGACAAGCCGTTCAAAAACATGGCCGCCACATTGAACGGAGGAGCCAACAGGCCGAAGCCGACCAAAGCAGCCTCGGCTGCTACCGCCGAACAGACGAAAAACTTGAAACGACGCTCCTTCTTCAACTCCGAAATCAACTTGATGCCAAAGAACTTGGCTATCACATAACCTAAAATCTGAATCGTCGTCACCGCGACCTTGTAGTCCGTGCCGAAGAAATCAAACCCCTCGAACGAAGCCGCCGTATAAGGTTTGCGCAAGGCATACACCAAAGAGTAGGAAAGCAAGGCTGCACCGCCCGCCCACAGGATGAGCAACGCATCCGAGAATCTTTTGTTCTTTACGATTTGTTCCATAACCATAGTTTTGTTTTCAGCTGCAAAACTATCCCAAACCGCCATCTGAAAAAATTAATTCATTATATATCATACGTCCGTCCAAACCCGTATTTATTATGTAACATTCATCTCACGGTAATGAAGCACGAAAGCAACAGGTTTGTAACATGGAAAACGTACCTTTGCCCCAAAGAACATACGTATGGACAAATTGGTATCACTCTACGAACGAATGAAGAAACTGCGCGAAGCCGGTGTACGGATGAAGGACATCTCCGAGGAGACGGGCATCGCGTCCAGCGTACTCTCCTCGCTCTATTCTTCCGTGCTCCCCACCTATATCAACCTGCTCTCCGGAGGATGCGGCACGGAAAGTGCGTTAGACCAAGGGCTGCAACAAGTCAACAACGTGTCGAAACGCAAACTGCAAGGTTGCCTCGACGAATTGTACGACAAAGTGAGCCACATCGAGCCACGTTTCGTTTCCAACAAAAACGGCGGACGACCTTTCCTGGACGACATCGAGAAAGAAGCCATCAAATACCTGCCCAATGCCGGCATCTATACCGGGCTTTACCAGTCGTACAGTTCTTCGTCCTACTCCGACGGACTGAAAGTGGAGCCTTATATGATATCCTCTATCGTAGATGGCGACACCATGCCCAAAGTCTATTGCCAGAACCTGTCGGGTGACTACTATATCGGCGTGGGGCTGTTCTCGCCGTTTCAAATCGGTTATCTGATGTTCAACGAACAAAAACGCCTGCAACTTGCCCTGAAGGTGGTCTACCTGCAACTGCCCATCATCGAGTATCCCCAAATCATGAAAGGAATCTATCTGACACACGACTATAACCGCAATCCGATCGCCCGGCGCATCCTCTTTGTCCGGCAAGGCGACGAAATCCCACTGGAAGAGTTTGCCGACTTACGCACAGAAGTAATCCCCAAAGCACAACTGACCGGAGAACTGTTGGAATACTATAATTACACTTGCTGCAACGAGGATATCATACGGAGCATGATGCTGATATCACCGGACAAGGATACCAAAGAACTCCAACGCGAAAAGCAACTCCTGAAAATCCTCAGTACACAAGAGGGTCCCTGAAGATACGGCACCCGCCATGCGAAAGGCCGCAGAAGGAAATATCCTTCTGCGGCCTTTCGTATAAAACCTTACTTTCATTCTTCCGTCAGACGAATCGCAAAGCCGCCTCCGCGAGCCATATCCAACGTCAGTTTCGTATTCCGGTCCACATTCATCGTCTCGCAGGCATACGTTGTCGGATGGTCGCCCGACTCCGGTTTATCCTTGAAAACCACGGCGCGGTAGGTCTTCCCGCGTTTCAGGAAACCGAAGTCCACCGTCACGCTACGCGGTGTCCAGTTCGTCATGCCGCCCACGTACCAATCCTTACCGGTTTGTTTGGCCATCACGATGTACTCGCCCAAACGGGCATCGAGCGGAAGGGTCTTGTCCCACACCGAAGGAACTTTCGACAGGTAATCCAAAATGTCGGGATATTTGTTATATTCCGAAGGCGCGTCGCACAGGTAACCGATCCAATGGTCGAATATGACATACATGGACAAGACATGCGAACGCGTCCCCATGTTCATCGGAGGGATGCTGTCCCGGTCACGCGGTTGGAACTCTTCGGGCGTCACATTGCGCATGCCGCCCGGCGTGTAATCTTCCGGTCCGGCCAATGAGCGGATGAAGGGGAAACGTGTATGGTATTCGGGCGTGATGGTCTTTTCCCAGAAATTGCATTCAGCCCCTCTCACAGCCTCATAATTCATCACGTTGGGGTAAGTACGGTTCAAGCCCACCGGTACGGGACAACCGTGGAAGATGGCCACCATCCGGTACTGTGCCAACCGTTCGGCAAATTCGCGACCCCAACGCATGGCAATCTGGTCGTTGCGTTCGAAGAAATCAATCTTGGCACCCGCCACCCCGCACTCGTGCATCTGCTTGATCCAATCGTCCGGATTCTGCAAGGGGCAACTGGCCCAAGTCCAAACCAATATCTTCACGTTCTTCGCCCGGGCATAGTCGCACAATTCCTTGATGTACTCCATTTTCCATCCGGCATCGAGCGTCATGTACTCTATACCGTTCTCCGAAGCCCAGTCCACATAGTATTTATAAAGTTGCAACGAAAGATGTTTGTTCCCCACCGGGAAGTCCACGCCTTCCACCACGGCTTTGTGCCACCATTCCCAAGCACTCTTTCCGGGTTGTATCCACGAGGTATCCTCAATCTTGCAAGGTTCGGCTAGCATGTAGACCAACTCATTGTTCAACAACGTCTTGTCGTCGTCGGATACGATCATGACGCGCCACGGGAACGTACGGTCGCCTCCCGTCCTTGCAATGTAATCCTCACGTGAAATCACCAGATGGTTGGAATACCAACGGTAAGGGTTCGACGGGTCTCCGTCCATCACTTCTTTGGGGTAGGCCGCCCACTTTCCGTGCATGGCATTCTGCCCGGCGGCTTCCATATACAAGCCGGAATAATCGTAAGTGTCCGATTCCGTCACCACCACCTTGTAGGGCTTGCCGGGATACTCGAAGAGCACCGGAGAAACGGAAAAACGGCCGGCCGGAATCTCACCCGGCGAACGATACACCTTGTAAAGCCGCTCGAAATTACGGTAGCCCTGATGAATCTGGTGCACCTTGCCCGACTGTTCACGCTCGGGTGCGGTATTGCTGTCGCATTCCGGGAAATACACCGTAGGGGTAAAAGCGAAATTGAACACGGCATCTTCGCTGTCGATAATGATTTCCCTATCCCAGTGCGTCACGAAACGGTAAGCCCACCCTTCGTTGTAGGCTCTCACGACCAGGTCGTAGTCCGTGCCGTAAGACAGCACGATTTCATTGTACGCCTCTTTCAGGGTCTTGTTTTTCCCCGCCACGACGTCTATCTTGCGGTTCACACGGTCTTTCTTCACAGAGGTCACGGGGTCGCCTCCCACATTACGCCCGTCGGACAGGTTCATCCCTATCACCGAAGGTTCCACCAACTTCACCTTATCGTACCACACTTCAAATTCCGTGCGCCCTTCCACACGGAGCTTCACCTCCAGTTTCTTGTCGGGCGAAGACAATTTGTACTCTTCCGCTTTCAGGACAAACGTCCAGCAGAAGAATACCGCCAAAGATAACATGATTTTTTGAGCCATATCGCCATATAGATTTAAGAATGATTATTCGTCTGCAAAGTAAGTCCGTTTCACTAAAAGCCGAAATGGAGAGAATCACTTATCACATGGACAATTTTGCGATTCCCTCCATTCCTATATGACTTGCCGTACGGCCGCTCATTCCACACCCCACTGCTTGTTCGGCGTGCGCCCCAACACGAAGTGCAACTCACCGCCACGGACGATATCCTCGTGGTCGATGTAACAACGGTTGTAAGGCTTGCCGTTCAGCGTGGCCGACTGGATGTAACAGGCATCGGGCGCATTCCCCTCCGTAGTGACTACAAACTTACGGCCTTTGGCGTAACGGCGGTCGAGCGCGATCTCCACACGGTCGAACACAGGGGCTGTCAATTCATAACGCGTCTCGCCCGGACAAAGCGGATGGAACCCCGCAGAAGCCAGGATATACCAGGCCGACATCTGCCCCACATCCTCATTGCCGCACAGTCCGGCCAGACTGTTCTTGTAAGCGTCGGCACAAATCACACGCGTCCAGTACTGCGTGAGCCACGGCGAGCCCAAGCGGTTGAAGAGGAAAGGCACGTGGTGCACGGGTTCGTTGGCATGATTATAATAGGGATTCCAATAGAATTCGCGCGGCGTGTTTTCAAAAAAGGATTCCAAATCGGCCAGCACTTTGTCGCGACCGCCCATGATTTCCACCATGCCGGGCACGTCGTGCGGCACGAACCAACCCTGTTGATAGGGATTGCACTCCATGCAACCGTACCACTCCTGCAAGCGTCCCTTTTCCGGCCAGTCCGCCCACGAGCCGTCGGCGTTGCGCACGCGGAACCATCCCTTTTCCTTATCGAAGATTTTACGGTATGCCTGCCCACGCCGGTGATAGATGCCGGCATCCTCCGTCTTGCCCAGAGCCTCGGCCCATTCGCCTACACACCAGTCGAAGTATCCGTATTCCAACGTTTCCGATATGCCGCTGCCGCCGGGCGAGTATCCCAGTTCCGGATGATGGCCGATGCGGTCGGCGGTCTGACGGGCAAAGCGGTAAGCTTTCTCCACGTCGTATCCGCGTATGCCTTTCATATAGGCATCGACGATGACGGCTATGGCCGGATTACCCAACATGCAGCCGCTGTAAGCGTTCAGGAACTCCCAACGTTCGTACACGCCCGTACCGTTTTCCTCGGCCAGAGTGACAAACGAGTTGATCATGTCGTTCACCACCTCCGGATTGATAAGGTTTTGCAGGGGGAACTGGCTGCGGAACACATCCCAACCGCTGAATACCGTACGCTTCTTGAATGCGTCGGTCTTGTGCACCTTCCGGTCTCCTCCCACGTATTCACCCGTCACGTCGCGATAGTCGCGCGGGTCTATCATCGTGTGGTACAGCGAAGTATAAAAAATCGTGCGCTCATCCTCCGTCCCCCCGGAGATTTTGATTTTCGACAAGGCCTCGTCCCACAGCGCAGCCGCCCTTTCGCAATACCGCTCGAAGTCCTCACCCTTCAATTCGGCTTTGAAGTTCGCCTCCGCCCCTTCCAGACTGACAAAGGAAATGGCCGTGCGCATCAGCACCTGTTCGCCTTCACGCGTGGGGAACTCCGTATAAAATCCCAGGTGGTCTCCCTCCATGCGGTCGGGACGTTCCGTCACCTTCGCCCGACGCACCGCCTCGGCAAATTCCGGCGAAGTCACGTTTTCCAACTTGCGCCCCATGCCTTCGGGAAATTCGGCCGACCATACGCCGTAACGTTCCAACGGCTTGCTGAAACGGGTGTAAAAGTAGACCGTATAATCGGCCTTCCCTCCCCCGTTGCCCCAACCGCCTCCGTCGGGCGTGCAACGCATCCATCCGCGAATGGTGTAGTCGTCCACACGCTCCACGTACTGCCGGACAGACGTACCGCCCACACGGCGGGCCAAGTCGATTTGAATGCGCGAACATTCGTTTTCCGGATAAGTGAAACGCATGACCCCGCCGTGAGGCGTGGCCGTCAGCTCCGCCCGGATGTCATAATCGGTCAGGCGGACAGCGTAATATCCTGCACGTGCCGTCTCGCTCTCTTTGTCATAACGCGAACGGTAGCCCTCTTCCGGACGTTCCGCCTCGCCGCGATACGTATGCAAAGGTCCTGTGGTGGGCATCACCAGATAATTCCCCAAATCGCCATACCATCCGACACCGCTCATCTGGGTCAAGGCAAAGCCTTCGATGGTCGTATGTTCATAACTGTACCCCGAACCGTTGTCGCCTCCGGTAATGGTATTGGGGCTGACCTGCGTCATGCCCCACGGCGTAGCCACACCAGGAAAGGTCTTTCCCAACCCATGTTCGGCCTTGGCCATTTGTGTGTTCGTCGTAGCCCCAATAAACGGATTTACATACTCCGACAAGCGTTTCCCGTTACGAGCCTGCACGCCCAAAGACCACACGACCGCTATGGTCAGCACTCCGGCCTGCTTCAAATTCATCTTTATTTCCATGATATTCCGTATGATATTTAAATAGTATAACTCTGTGTACAAAAGTACGAAAAGAAAAACTTGCCCATGTCCGAAATTCTCGTCAAAAACATGTAATTTTGCTTCATAGTCAATATTTTTTATTGCAGGTCGTAAAACGGGCAATCCATCAACAACACTCTATCATTCAACCACTTCCGATTCTTTAAAAATCATCAGGAGATTGATTTTTTATTCTGCGCCAAACGATTTTCCACTCTCATGAGATTGATTTTTCGTTCTGCGCCAAACGATTTCACGAACTCCGCTCAACAATCCACCGCCCCCTGTTTGTCAAAATAAGCCACCACACCTCCGGCATTCCGCACCGCCTCCTGTCCACCCCCAAACGCCCCACCGCAAAATCGTCCATATCATAAGTGATTCTATCCATTTCCCAAACCGTAAAAAGCATGTTACTTTGCATCCGGAAACAAACAAACTTAAATCAACTCATTCACATGAAGACGAAAACGAACCTTTACCTGTTTTTGATTGCGCTGATTTCTGCCATGGGCGGATTCCTCTTCGGTTACGACTGGGTCGTCATCGGTGGCGCGAAACCTTTTTATGAACAATATTTCCAGATTGCAAACAGCCCCACGATGCAGGGTTGGGCCATGAGCAGCGCGTTGATAGGCTGCCTCATCGGTGCGTTGAGCGCAGGAAAGTTGAGCGACCGATTAGGACGTAAACCGATTCTAATCGTGGCCGCAGGGCTGTTTATCTGTACAGCCATAGGGACCGGTGCAGCGAATTCCTTCGGATGGTTCAACGTGTTCCGCCTCATCGGCGGATTCGCCATCGGCATTGCCTCAAGCCTTTCTCCTATGTATATAGCGGAAATCGCCCCGGCCCACTTGCGCGGACGTTTCGTGTCCATCAACCAGCTGACGGTGGTACTGGGCATCCTTAGCGCACAAATCGTCAACTGGCAGATTGCCGAACCGGTGGCCGACCATGCCACAGCCGAGATGATACGCCTGTCGTGGAACGGACAAATGGGATGGCGGTGGATGTTCTGGGCCATGGTCGTACCCGCAGCCCTTTTCTTCGTCTTCAGTTTCGTCCTGCCTGAAAGCCCGCGCTGGTTAGCTTCGTCGGGATATAAGGAGAAAGCATTCAGAATCTTCACGAAGATAGGCGGCGAGGCACATGCTCGTGAAGAACTGGCCGCCATCGAAGCCGCCTCGCGCGAAAAGACCGTGGAGGGCGGATTCCGGCAGTTGCTCCATCCCTCGATGCGCAAAATCCTGCTCATCGGAGTGGTAATGGCCGTGTTGCAGCAATGGTGTGGCATCAACGTCATCTTCAACTATGCCCAGGAAATCTTCATGGCTGCCGGTTACGGCGTGTCCGACGTGTTGATGAACATCGTGGTGACGGGAGTAACCAACGTGATTTTCACCATTCTGGCCATGTGCGTGGTAGACCGTTGGGGACGCAAGGCACTGACACTCTTCGGCGCGTTCGGCCTGACGTTGATCTACGCTTTCATGGGCGCAGCCTACTGGTTCCACATCAGCGGCGTACTGCTGCTTGTCATCGTGGTGGCCGCCATCGCCTGCTATGCCATGACATTGGCTACGACCATGTGGGTCATCATCTCCGAAATATTCCCCAACCGCATACGGGGTGTGGCCATGTCTGTTTGCACATTTGCCTTGTGGGCAGCCTGCTTCATACTGACTTACACGTTCCCTGTACTGAACACGGGACTGGGCGCAGCCGGGACATTCTGGCTCTATGGCATCATCTGCCTCGCAGGAGGCATCTTCGTATGGCGCCGCCTGCCTGAGACGAAAGGCAAGAGCCTGGAAGAAATCGAACACGAACTTATCCAATAACTTCATACATCATGGAAAAAATCACATCCTATTTGATTCAAAGCCCGGTGAACACCTCCGAGGTGCGTGCATGGGAAGAGGACATCCTGCTCCCCACCTACGAAATCGGCAAGGAAGAAAAGAACCCGATTTTCTTGGAAAAACGTGTATACCAAGGCAGCAGCGGTTCGGTATATCCCTATCCGGTAGTAGAAAAAATCTCAGATGAAAAGAAAGACAAGCTTTACCATGCGCTCTTCATCGAGAACGAATATATCAAGGTGATGATACTCCCGGAACTGGGCGGACGTATCCACATGGCCTACGACAAGGTAAAGCAACGCCACTTCGTGTACTACAACCAAGTGGTGAAGCCCGCGCTCGTCGGGTTGACCGGCCCGTGGATTTCGGGCGGTATCGAATTCAACTGGCCGCAACACCACCGCCCGTCCACGTTCCTGCCCACAGACTTCTCCATCGAGGAGCATGCCGACGGCAGCAAGACAGTATGGTGCAACGAAGTGGAACGCATGTTCCGCACCAAAGGCATGCAAGGCTTTACGCTCTATCCGGGCAAGGCATACATCGAAATCAACGTGAAGATTTACAACCGTACGTCTTTCCCCCAGACGTTCCTGTGGTGGGCAAACCCGGCCGTGGTGGTCAACGACCACTACCATTCGGTGTTCCCGCCCGATGTGAACGCCGTGTTCGACCATGGCAAGCGTGACGTGTCATCGTTCCCCATCGCAACAGGCGTGTACTATAAACAAGACTACTCTGCCGGTGTGGACATCTCGAAATACAAGAATATCCCCGTGCCGACCTCATACATGGCCATCCAATCGAAATTCGACTTCGTAGGAGGCTATGAAGAAGACGTGAAAGGCGGATTGCTCCACGTGGCCGACCATCATGTGTCGCCGGGAAAGAAGCAATGGACATGGGGAAACGGCGACTTCGGACGCGCATGGGACCGCAACCTGACGGACGAGGACGGCCCGTACATCGAACTGATGACGGGCATGTATACCGACAACCAACCGGACTTCACTTGGTTGCAGCCCTACGAGGAAAAGTCGTGGAAACAGTACTTCATGCCTTACGCCGAGGTGGGCTACGTGAAGAATGCCACCAAGGACGCGTTGCTGAACATGGAAGTCAAGGAGGGCAAAGGCAAAGTCATCCTGTACACCACCGGAGTGAACAAGGACGTGCATGTATTCGTCAAGGACAACGTGGGCGGTGCCACCCTTTTCGACAAAGTCATCTCCATCTCCCCGGCAGAACCGTTCCAAGCAGAATTTGCAGCCGAGGGCTTGAAAGACGAAGACATCCTGGTTGAAATCCGCAACCATGAAGGCCGTATCCTGGTAAGCTATCAGGCCGACAAACCGGAAATCAAGCCCGTACCGGATCCGGCCAAAGCCGCCAAAGACCCGAAGGACATCGCGTCCACCGAGCAACTTTTCCTGACGGGACTGCACTTGGAGCAATACCGCCACGCGACTTACAACCCGATGGACTACTATGAGGAAGCGTTGCGCCGCGAACCGGGCGACGTGCGTTGCAACAACGCCATGGGGTTGCTCCTGATGCGCAAGGGACAATTCGCCAAGGCTGAAGGTTATTTCCGTAAATCCGTCGAGACCCTGACGGAACGCAATCCGAACCCTTACGACGGTGAACCGTATTACAATCTGGGTTGGAGCTGTCTGATGCAGGACAAAACGGACGAGGCGTACGACGCTTTCTTCAAATCGGCTTGGAATGCCGCTTGGCAGGATGCCGCCTATTACAACTTGGCTGCCATCGACTGCCGCAGGGGCAACTTCGAGAAAGCTCTCGACCTGATAGACCGCTCGCTCGTGCGCAACTGGCACCACCACAAGGCACGCCAACTGAAAGCTTCCATCCTGCGCCACTTGGGACGTAAGGAAGAAGCCCTCGACCTGATAGCGGAATCGCTCAAGATAGACCGCTTCAACATGGGATGCCGCTTCGAGCAATATCTTCTCACGGACGACGACAACGTACTGAAGGAAATGCAGCGACTGATGCGCGGCGCAGCCCACGTCTACATCGAATACGCACTCGATTTCGCACAGGCCGGACTTTACGACGAGGCCATCAACTTGTTGGAGGGTTACGCCGCCACACAAAGCTCAGTCTACCCGATGGTACATTACGCGTTGGGCTACTGCCACTCACGTAAAGGCGACACAGTCAAGGCGCTCGAATATTACAAAAAGGCCGAACAGGATGACCATTCTTACTGTTTCCCCAACCGCATCGAAGAAGTATTGGTGTTGCAGGATGCGATGAAAGAGAACCACAAAGCCTGCGCCAAAGCGGCCTACTCCCTCGGCAACTTCTGGTATGCCGCACGGCAATACGACAATGCCATCACATGTTGGGAGGCATCGGCCGCCATCGACCCAACGTTCCCCACCGTATGGCGCAACCTCTCGCTGGCTTACTACAACAAACGCAATGACCCGCAGAAGGCCGTGGATACACTGGAGAAGGCTTACCGCCTCGATGAAAGCGACGCCCGCATCCTGATGGAATTGGACCAGCTCTACAAACGGCTCGGACGTCCGCAAGCGGAACGTCTCGCATTCCTCGAAGCCCATCCGGCCGAAACGGAAAGCCGCGACGACCTGTCCATCGAGCGCATCACGCTCTACAACCAATTAGGACGCTATGAAGAGGCCAAGGCACTGATTGCCGCCCGCAAATTCCATCCGTGGGAAGGCGGTGAAGGAAAAATCACGGGACAATACACCATCTGCCATGTGGAACTGGCCAAAATCGCCCTGCGCGAACACCGCTACGCCGACGCCCTGGCTTTGTTGCAGGCCACAGACCAATACCCGTATAACTTGGGTGAGGGCAAACTCATCAATGCCGAAGAGAACGACATCTGGTATTACAAAGGACTGGCTTACCGAGGACTGGGAGACGAAGAAAACGCCAAGCTTTGGTTGCACAAGGCCACCCAAGGCTCTGCCGAACCGCAACAGGCGTTTTTCTACAACGACGCACAACCGGACAAGATTTTCTATCAGGGACTGGCTTGGCGCGCATTGGGCGAGGAAGGTAAGGCACGCGGACGTTTCAATAAGCTCATCAAGCATGGTGAGAAACACTTGTTCGACCATTGCCGCATAGACTACTTTGCCGTATCGTTGCCCGACCTGGCCATCTGGGAGGACAATCTGGACAAGCGCAACGCCATACACTGCAATTATGTGATGGGGTTGGGTTACCTCGGATTGGGCGACAAGGCACATGACATGGAATATTTGGACAAGGCACGCACATTGGACATCAACCACCAAGGCGCACAAATCCATCGTGAATTATGCGAATAAACACACAAGTAATCTGTAATATGCCGACGGGCACCCCGGCCTACGGCTTCCGGTTGACGAACTCAACCGGAGCCGTGGTTGAACTGACCAACTGGGGTGCCCGTTGGCTTTCTGCCATCGTGCCGGACAAACACGGAGAGATGGCGAATGTGCTCGTCCGTCCGACTGACCTGCTGTCGGACGGATTCTACATGGGAGCCATCGTGGGCCGTTTTGCCAACCGTATCGGAGACGCACGCTTCTGCATAAACGGGCAAATTTACCAACTGGAAAAAAACGACGGACAGAACACGAACCATGGCGGATTCTCCGGATTCGACCGCATGCTGTGGGACTGGGAAATTTTGGACGACGGTGTACGCTTCAAGCGGCTTTCTCCTGACGGAGAGGGAGGTTACCCTGGCAATGTTCACGTAACAGTGGAATACCGTTGGACCGATGATAACGAACTGTCCATTCGTTACTATGGAACGACAGACAAGGCAACCTTTCTGAATCTGACGAACCACGCCTATTTCAATTTGGGCGGCAAAAAAGAGCGAATCACAGGGCACATATTACACATCCCGTCACATACGATGTTGGACACCACCCCACAGTTCATCCCTACGGGAAAACGGGTAAATGTGGACGGCACGCCTTTCGATTTTACTTCAGCCAAGCCCATCGGACAGGACTTATATGACGACCACGAGCAACTGAAATGGAACAAAGGCTACAACCACTGTTACATACTGAAAACAGAAAAGTCTCCCGACATGGTGGAGGCCGCCTGGTTGTCCAACCCCACCACGGGCCGCAGCCTGACGGTAAAAACCGACCTACCCTCCGTACTGCTCTACACAGCCGGTTATTACGTCTACCCCGATACCGCCGTCTGCCTCGAAACGCAATACTATCCCGACACGCCATCGCATCCCGATTTCCCCTCCTGCCTGTTGCGCCCCGGGGAGGAATACCGGCAAACTACTGTGTTCCGGTTCGATACGGAATAAGACTTTACATCACCAACACGCCCCAAAATGCGTGTTGGCTTTTTCCAAACACTATAGAATCATCAGATATAAACAACCGACTTTCTGCCTTCATACAATATGCCCCGAACCTCATTCAACCTATATTTTACAGGTGTCAATGATTTGGGTTATCCACCTATTGAATCTCGGACATTTTTCAAGCATACTCATTATCCCCACCTCCAATGCTATTAAGTTTCCCTCCAACACTTTATTGTAATCAGATTTCAAGGCCAACAATCTTTTAGAAGGTGCTCCCTCTGGAGATGAATTTATATCCTCTGGATTTTCATACGAGGAAACAATATTACCTGTTCTTTTAGCACATTCTTCTGGAAAATAGTACGCAAAGCCATTATTATTAGAAAACAAAAGAGCCTCAAATTCATGTAACTGGATATAAGAAAAGAAACGTCTATCTCCGATATTTTCATTCATAGCGCTTTCCAGTGCTTCGACACGCTCTATTTTACTGACTTTCGCCATACATTCTTCATACCTTGGCATGGTGTTAGGTATCCTGAAAAAATCAATAAATGTAGTCACAACAAAATCCTTTCTTGAAGATTTCAGAAGCAATTTTACGGTATTCCATAAATGTTGGTAATTCACCATTCCACCTCTCCCGTTCCTACTGGTCCGGATTAAAACAGGAGTAATGCTAAATACACCAAATCCCTGTAAATAAGGAGAGATAACAGTATTGACAAACTCCTGCTCAGTTTGTCCTTCCACAACAATATATACACGTCTCATAGCTGTCCTCCTATCATATTCTTCTCCCACAAATCACTAATAGACAAATCGTATTCATCCATCCATGTCGCCAAATCCTCTTCTGACAAATGCCTAAAAACAGATTGGCTTTCAACCCTATCCACAACTATAATATCTTTCACATCAAAACAATTCACTAAATTTGTAGATTGTGTGGATAAAATAATCTGACTCTTATTGGATGCACGTTTAACAAGTTCGGCAAACTTATTTATAGCAGCAGGATGCAAACCAAGCTCGGGCTCATCAATCACAATAATCTCGGGGGTTTTTGATTGCAACAGTAAAGTGGCCAAAGCAATAAAACGTAAAGTTCCATCCGAAAAACTGTATCCGTTAAGATACATATCAGTCTCCTTTTCTTCCCATTCCAGACGTATTCTTTCCTTATCATTCACATCCGGACGTAACTTGAAACACTTAAAATAAGGCGCAATGGAACTTACCACCCCTTCTATCAACCGAAAATTAGTTTCATCATTCCGCATCATAGAATAGAGAAATGCCGCCAAATTAGAACCATTGTCACGAAGGTATTCGTTATCATTGATATTACAATCTCCACGCATAGGAGAACTTGCACTGGTATCATGAAAATGATATACCGTAAAACTACTCAAATATTTCTTTAAATAACCGGCCCTCCATTTGAGATTTTGGATTAAAGAAGATTCTTCAACAGCGGAATCCCATAGCGTCTTATTCCATTCCGTATAATCCTTACCTTCTGTATGGAAATTATTGAAATAATCCCCCGTTTTTTCTATAAATCCCTTAT
>UMHK01063533.1_pt1 | contig 17836 bp, 10 predicted proteins | sample 1965521 | NCBI WGS metagenome assembly UMHK01 (sample SAMEA4836097, study PRJEB28245) | human gut metagenome | biome: gut microbiome; material: fecal sample | place: Denmark | collected 2008
CGACCTCCGGGTTATGAGCCCGACGAGCTACCATCTGCTCTACCCCGCGATATTTAGTTGCTCTCTCTTGAGTGCCTAAATAGTATAGCATCCACATCCCGCAATGTCAATACCCTTTATAAAATATTTTTTGCATCCTGCCCCAAAAACAAAAGCCCGCGCAAATTAGTGGTTGAATCCCCTAGTTAAAACGGGTACTATTATAATAGAAAAGGATCGCCAAAATCCGGCAGATATCCCTTGCTCGGCGGGCGGCGGTGCAAAAAAATAAACGGTGCCCCTGGCGCAGCAGCCGGGAACGCTGTGAATGAGGTTAGGAAAGTTATGAAACGTCTGGTCGTTGGGGTTCTGGCACACGTGGACAGCGGAAAAACCACTCTTTCGGAAGCACTGCTCTACCGTGCGGGCAGCATCCGCAAGCTGGGGCGCGTAGACCATCGGGATGCATTTTTGGACACCGATGCGCTGGAAAAAGCCCGCGGCATTACCATTTTTGCCAAACAGGCCGTGCTTACCCTGCCGGCCGGAACGGTGACGGGCACCCCGCTGGAAGAGACCCAGATCACCCTGCTGGATACCCCCGGCCACGTGGACTTTTCGGCGGAGGCCGAGCGCACGCTGCAGGTGCTGGATTATGCGGTGCTGGTCATTTCCGGCACGGACGGCATCCAAAGCCACACGATGACATTGTGGCGGCTGTTGGAGCGCTACCATGTGCCAACCTTTATCTATGTCAACAAAATGGATCTGCCCGGTGCGGACAAAGCCCTGCGCCTGCGGGAGCTGCGGGGCCGCTTTGGGGATGGCTGTGTGGACTTTACCCCCACCGTTCCGGCGGAAGAACGCGCCGAAGCCCTTGGCGTGTGCAGCGAACCGCTGATGGAAGCCGTGTTGGCAACAGGAACGGTGCCGCAGGCGGATCTCATCACGGCAATCACGCGGCGGCAGGTGTTCCCCTGCTATTTTGGCGCGGCTCTGCGGCTGGATGGCATTGACGACCTGCTCAATGGTCTGCAGCGGGATACCCGCATGCCGCCGGACGCCGGCAGCTTTGGCGCGCGCATCTTCAAGATCGGGGCAGACGAATCCGGCGCGCGCATGACCTACCTGAAAGTGACGGACGGCGTGCTGAAAGTCAAATCCAACCTGGTATCCCGCCCAGATGCCCGTGTGGAGTTTGAAGAAAAGGCCGACCAGCTGCGGGTCTACTCCGGCAGCAAATACCGCCTGGTCAGCGAAGCCCCGGCGGGCACCGTCTGTGCGGTGCTGGGCCCCACAAAAACCTATCCCGGACAGGGCCTTGGCGTACAGCCGGATGCCCGCCAGCCGATGCTGGAACCGGTGCTGAACTACCGGGTGGAGCTGCCGGAAGGAGCTGACCCCCACTGTGCCCTTCTGGCCCTGCGCACCTTGGAGGACGAGGATCCACAGCTGCATGTGGTGTGGAACGCCGCTCTGGGCGAGATCCACCTGCAGCTGATGGGTGAAATTCAACTGGAAATTTTGCAGAGCGTGCTGCAAAGTCGCTTTGGATTGGAAGTGGCCTTCGGCGAGGGCGGCATTCTATACAAAGAGACCATCTCTGCCCCGGTGGAGGGCGTGGGCCATTATGAACCGCTGCGCCATTATGCGGAGGTTCATCTGCTGCTGGAACCCGGCGAGCCGGGCAGCGGCCTGCAGTTTGCCAGCATTTGCCGCACCGATGCGCTGGACCTGAACTGGCAGCGGTTGATTTTGACCCACCTGGCGGAGCGCAGCCACCCCGGCGTGCTGGCCGGTGCGCCGCTGACCGATGTGAAAATCACCCTGACGGCAGGCCGTGCCCACATCAAGCACACCGAGGGCGGGGACTTTCGCCAGGCAACCTACCGCGCCGTGCGGCAGGGGCTGCGCACCGCGGCGGCCCGGGGGCAGGCGGTCCTGCTGGAACCCTGGTATGACTTCCGGCTGGAAGTCCCGCAGGACTGTGTTGGCCGCGCCATGGCCGATCTGCAGCGCCGCTGCGCGGAATTCAGCACGCCGGAAAACGAGGATGGCCTGGCCGTCATTACCGGCAAAGCCCCGGTTGCCGAAATGCGGGGCTGTGCGCGGGAAGTGACCGCCTACACCCGCGGTGCGGGCCGCCTGAGCTGTATGCCCCGTGGCTATGCGCCCTGCCACAACACCGAAGCCGTGCTGGAAGCCATTGGCTACCAGCCGGATGCCGATACTGAAAACCCGGCGGATTCCGTATTTTGCAGCCACGGCGCGGGCTACCTTGTCAAATGGGACGAAGTTCCCGCCCACGCCCATGTGGCCAGCGGCCTGGGGCGCAACGCGCCCGGTGCCCAGCAGGCGAAACAGGAAGAAGCGGATGCCTCCGATGAAGCATCCGATGCCCGCCGCCGTGCTGCCGCTTACTGCGGCACACTGGAGCAGGACAAAGAGCTGCTGGCGATTTTTGAGCGCACCTATGGGCCGATCAAGCGCCGGGGGGAAGCCGCAGGTCAGCATGACCAGCTTGCCGCGCGCAAAGCCTTCCGCAGTGTGGGGCCAAGCCAGAACCGTACCCCCGCTGCACCGCCGCCCAGCGGGCCGGAGTACCTGTTGGTAGACGGCTACAACGTGATTTTTGCGTGGGATGAATTAAAGAAGATCGCGGCGGAAAACCTGGATGCCGCCCGCCGCCGGTTGATGGACATTCTGTGCAACTATGCGGGCTACCGCAAGTGTGTGCCCATCCTGGTGTTTGACGCCTACCGCGTCAAGGGCGCCGGGCGGGAACAAGAAACCTGGCACAACCTGCATGTGATTTATACCCGCGAAGCCGAAACCGCCGATATGTTCATCGAGCGCGCCACCCATGAGCTGGCCAAAAACCACCGCGTGCGGGTGGTCAGCTCCGATGGTGCGGAACAGATCATTATTCTGGGCAACGGTGCGCTACGGGTATCCGCCCGCGCATTTGAGCGCGAGGTGCGTGCCGTGGAAGCCGAGATCCGCGAATTTTTGGACCAGTAAGGGAATACTGCATCCATCCAAGCGCCGATACGGCGGGGATGATGGTAGAGTGTATTGAAAGGCAGGAAAACAATGGATTTTATGCTCAGCCGTGCCACACGGGTCACGGCGCAGTGGGCCAGTGCGCCCGTGCAGCATGCCGTGGCGCGCTTTTGGCGTGATATGGAAATGACTCTTTCCACCACCGGTTTTGTGCCGGATAACCGCCTGATGATCTGCCTTGCCCCCGCCCTGCCGCCGGAAAGTTATACGCTGGATGTGACGGAAAACCAGCTTACCCTCTGCGCGGCGGATGATTTGGGCGCGGTGTACGGCCTGCTGGATATCAGCCGTCATTACCTGGGGGTAGCACCATTCTGGTTCTGGAACCAGCAGCAGTTTGAGCCCAAACCCTTTGCCACTGTGCCGGAGGGCCGCATTACCGGGCCAGCCGCCGCTGTCGGCCTGCGCGGGTGGGATCTTTCGGATGCACCATGGCTGTCCGCCTGGGCGGATGCCACCGAAAACGGCTGGGAGATGATTTTTGAATCCCTGCTGCGCTACCGCGGCAATATGGTGCGCACCGACAAACAGGCGGACCTTGCCGCCGCCATGGGCCTGCGCCCTGTGCAGAACCCGCAGACCCCGCTGGGGGCTGCCCCGCAGCAGGCTGCGGCGGAAAACCCGGAAGAACGCCATAAAATCTGGCAGGATTCTATCCGCACTCTCAAAACCAGCCCGCGCATCTGGGCGCTGGGCATTGACGGGATGGGGGGTGATCCCGATGGCACAGCGGGCACTGCGGCGCTGCAAGAGCAATGGCAGCTGCTGAACGCCACAGTGCCCGGTGCCGCTGCCTATATTCTGCTGCAGGGCGAAACCGTTGCGCTCTACCAGGAGGGAAAACTCAAAATCCCGGATAGCGTTATCCCCGTTTTAACCCCGGCCCCCAGCGCCAGCAGTGCGGGCGGCCCTGGTCCCGGCGCGCAGCACGGGCTGTGGTTCAGTCTTTGCCGCCGCGATAAGCTGACCGGCAACCCCATGACCGCCTACCCCGGCGGCGATACCGCCGTTAACGGAATGCTGCAGGGAGCCTGGCGCGGCGGGGTGCGCAGCTTCTGGATGGTTGGCACCGGGGACCTGCGCCCCTCCCTGATGGAGTTGAACCTGACCGGTGCTTTGTGGTGTACCCCGGATACCGACTGCGCCGCGCAGCGCACGGCTTACCTGCGCTGTACCTACCGTGCGCCGGATGGCTGGGCACTGACGGACAGCGCACTGGAGGATCTTTCGGTCTGCCTGCGCGCCCGTGCCGAAAGCGCCGTGCAGGCGGGCAGCCCGCCGCAGCCGGTGGGCGAAGCGTTCCTGACCCGCAGCACCCGGCTGTTTGCTTCGGCCTGGCTGTGCGGCAAAACGCAGGGCCCGATTCAGGAACTTGCCGCTCTGCTGCCCGCAGAAAGCTATGCGGAACAGCTGGCTGCCTATCAGCAGCTCTGCACTTCCGCGCTGGAAAATTATGAAACGCTGCTGCCCGGCTGTTCTTACGCCGGGCGGGCCACCACGCCGCTCTGGCAGGAGCAGGTGGTGTTCAGCGTGCGGCTGTACCTGTACGCCCTGCGCGGGGCGGTGCGCTTTTGCACCGCACGGGAGCAGTTTTTGGATAAGGACTGGCAGAACTGCTTTTGCACCCTGGGCCGTGCGGCGGATGATTTTGGTGCCATGGCGGCTCTGCTGCAGCCCAAAACTGGGTTCTGGGCCGGCTTTTGCAGCGATACCATGCTGGACGGCGCACTGACCGCCCGCGTTCTGACCGGTCTGATGGCGATTCCCCGCGCGGCCGGGGACGGGCCGGATTATGCCGCCTGGCAGGCTCCACTGCCTGGTGCCCCGGCGGCCCCCGTGCCGGATTTTACCCTGTACCGCGCCCTGGTGCAGGCGGAAACGAAAAAAGTGTAAGGGCCGGGCCGAAAATGTACCGAAAAATCCATGTGTTACCCGCAAAGAATGCAAGGGCAACACCGCACAATTCCCGCCTGACGGCTTAAGCACCGCTCCGGCGGCTGCGGCACGGCATCTGCGTTGCCAAAATGCTCGATAATGTCGGGTTGCGGTACCCGCATCGTGCTTCGGGGGCAAAAGCCCCTCGCACTCTGCGACCGCTGCCCCTGCTTCGGTTCGCTGTATCCGCCACTGGCGGCGCTCACCTTTGCAGCATCCAGTATTATCTGCGCTTTTGGCTTAGCAGCTGCCGCACCTCGCTCGCCGTATCGGCACTTAGAATTATGCGGTATTGCCCTGAGCTTTTTGAGCACCGAGATAACCGGCGGCTTTACCGGCTGCACCGTTGGCATGTATGCCTCCGCCAACGGCACCGCCAGCACCAACCACGCCGCTTTCTACTGGTTCGCTTACCAGCAGGTGCGAAACAAGTTGCGCAAAAATATGACAATCAAAAGCAGCTCCCGCCGCCGCGGGGCTGCTTTTGGTTTATAAAGTCGCATTTTGCCGTGAAATTGAAACGTTTCATCAAAATGAATACTACTTTCTTGTTATATTCGACAAGGAAAACGGTTGCGATTCGTGCAAGGCTACAATCTTGCACTCAAAATCCAAAAAACGATTGATTTTTGCAAAACACGGGTGTAGTATAAAGCCATAGCAAGGTTGGAAACGTTACCAACCCGTGAACCACACCCGTCAGCAACGGTGCAACTGGTTCCACTTAAAAAGGAGGATAATACCATGAAATCCAAGCAAACAATCTCTCTCGCCGTGGCATCCATGATGGCTGCCGGCCTGCTGGCAGGTTGCGGTTCCACCGCATCTTCCACTGCTTCCTCTGCTGCAGAAAGCACCGCAGCTTCTTCCGAAGCTGCCAGCTCCGAAGCAGCCGCCCCGGCAGATACCACTGCCGCCGGCAAGGTCTACTACCTGAACTTCAAGCCCGAGCAGGATGAAGCCTGGCAGGCCTTGGCAAAGACCTACACCGAAGAGACCGGCGTTCCCGTTACCGTTGTGACCGCTGCTTCCGGCCAGTACGAAACCACTCTGATGAGCGAAATGGCCAAGAGCGATGCGCCCACCCTGTTCCAGGTCAACGGCCCTGTCGGCCTGGCCAACTGGAAGGATTACTGCTATGACCTGACCGGCTCCAAGATCCTGGGCGACCTGACCAGCGATTCTTACGCCCTGAAAGATGGCGACGCCACCGTGGCCATCGGCTACGTTATCGAGAGCTACGGCCTGATCACCAACAAGACCCTGCTGGAAAAGGCCGGTTACACCACCGATGATATCAAGAGCTTCGCAGACCTGAAGAAGGTTGCCGAGGACATCACCGCCCGCAAGGACGAACTTGGCTTTGCAGCATTCACCTCCGCCGGTATGGATTCTTCCTCTGACTGGCGCTTCAAGACCCACCTGGCCAACCTGCCCATCTACTTTGAGTACCAGGCTGACGGCATCGGCTCCACGGATGCCATCAAGGGCACCTACCTGGATAACTACAAGAACATGTTTGACCTGTACATCAACAACTCCACCTGTGCTCCCACTGAGCTGGCTGGCAAGACTGGCGATGACAGCCGCAACGAGTTCCTGGACAATGAGGCTGTCTTCTACCAGAACGGTTCTTGGGAATATACCAACCTCGTCGGCGATGGCAAGCCCTTCACCGATGACGACCTGACCATGATCCCCGTCTACATTGGCGTGGGCGATGAGGCCAACCAGGGCCTGTGCACCGGCACCGAGAACTACTGGTGCGTAAACAAGGAAGCCGACCAGGCAGATATCGATGCAACTCTCGACTTCATGTACTGGTGCGTCAGCTCTGATGAGGGCACCAAGGCCATGGCAAACGATATGGGCTTTGTTATCCCCTTCAAGAATGCTCAGGAATCCCCCAACCTCTTCGTTAAGGTTGATAATGCTCTGACCGCTGAGGGCAAGACTCCTGTTGCCTGGTGCTTCTCCACCATGCCTTCCGAAAACTGGAAGAACGGCGTTGGCTCTGCTCTGACTGCTTACGCAGCCGGCACTGGCGATTGGAACGCTGTTGTGACCGCCTTTGTGGATGGCTGGAAGACCGAAGCTGCCCTGAATGCAGGCTGATATGAACCAAAATAGCGAGACCTGAATGTTAAAAGCGGGGCGGGCGATGATTCGCCCGCCCCGCTCTTTTATGTGCTCAAGTACGTGCTCAAGGGGGTACTGTTATGGAAAAAGCGATCCAGCGCTATTGGCCTGTGTTCGTGCTGCCCACCCTGCTGGCCTTTATCATCGGCTTTATCTGGCCGTTTATCTGGGGCGTGGCGCTTTCGTTCTGCAAATTCACAACTGTTCAAAATGTTACCTTTGTTGGTCTCGGCAACTATGCCAAGATCTGGCTGGATGATACCTTCACCCATGCGTTCTGGTTCACTGCGGTGTTTACTGTGGTGTCCACGGTGCTCATCAATGTGCTGGCGTTCGGCATTGCGCTGCTGCTTACCCGCGGCATCCGCGGTACCAACATCTTCCGTACCACCTTCTTTATGCCCAACCTGATCGGCGGCATTATCCTTGGCTATATCTGGCAGATTCTGCTCAACGGCGTACTCAGCGCACTCGAAAAACCGCTGCTTTCCCTGAACGCCACGTACGGCTTCTTGGGCCTTGTCATTCTGATGTGCTGGCAGCAGATCGGTTACATGATGATCATCTACATTGCTGGCCTGCAGAACGTGCCGCTGGATCTGATCGAAGCCGCCAAGATCGATGGCGCAAACGCCAAGCAGATCCTGTTTAAGATCACGATCCCCATGGTTATGCCCAGCATTACCATCTGCACCTTCCTGACTTTGACCAACTCCTTCAAGCTGTTTGACCAGAACCTGTCCCTGACCGGCGGCGAACCGGCCAAGCAGACCATGATGCTGGCTTACAACATTTATGATACCTTCTATGCCCGCTCCGGACCCCAGTGGAAGGGCATCGGCCAGGCAAAGGCTGTTGTGTTCTGCCTGTTTGTTGTGGTGCTGGCCGTACTCCAGCAAAAGCTGACCCAGTCCAAGGAGGTGCAGCAGTAATGGAAAAAACCATCAAAAAACCGGTGGAACAAAAACCTACCGTTGGCAAAGCGGACCGCCGCATCAATGCCATTCTCAGCGTGGTGCTTGGAGTGCTGTGCGTTGCATGGATCTACCCCATCGTCATGATCTTCTTTAACTCCCTCAAAACCGAGCGCGCCATTACCACCTCCCGCGCGTTTGAGCTGCCCACGGCCGGAACCTTTGTCGGCCTCAAAAACTATATTTACGGCATCCAGGAAATGGACTTTTTGTCTTCCTTCTGGTATAGCCTAGTCATTACGGTCAGTTCCGTTGTGCTGATTCTGCTGTGCTGCTCCATGTGCGCATGGTTCATCACCCGTGTCAACGGCAAACTTTCCAAACTGATGTACGGCTTGTGCATGTTCAGCATGGTGGTGCCGTTCCAGATGGTCATGTTTACCCTGGCCAAAACAGCGGATAGCTTAAAATTGAACAACCCTTACAACATCTGCATCATCTACCTCGGCTTCGGTGCCGGTCTCGCGGTGTTCATGTTCACCGGCTTTATGAAGAGCATGCCGGTTGAAATTGAGGAAGCCGCTATGATCGATGGCTGCAACCCGCTGCAGATTTTCTTCCGCGTGGTCTGCCCTATCTTAAAGCCGACGATGATCTCTACCGCAATTCTGGAAACCATGTGGGTCTGGAACGACTATCTGCTGCCCACCCTGGTGCTGGATATCAAAACCTACCGCACCATCCCCATGGCGATTCAGTATTTCCGCGGCAGTTACGGCAAGGTGGAAATGGCGCCCATGATGGCCTGCATCATGATCACCATTCTGCCGGTCATTATTCTGTATCTGATCTGCCAGAAGTATATCATTGATGGTGTGGTGGCCGGTGCTGTAAAGGGCTAATGGCTGCGGCACCCTGCTGCAGGAAGGAGTTTTCTGTGTATGACCATCAAAGATATTGCAAAAGAATCGGGGTATGCCATCGGCACGGTTTCGCGGGTGCTCAACAATAACCCCAGCGTCAGCCCGGCCGCCCGCGCCAAGATTCTTGAGGTCATCAAGCGGTATAATTACCAGCCAAACTCCAACGCCAAACACCTGAAACAGCAAAGCAGCGATGGCCTTGCCCTGATCGTAAAGGGCACCCAGAACATGTTGTTTGTGGACATTCTGGAAAAAATGCAGGCTATCCTGGAGGAACGCGGATATGTTTCCACGGTCTATTATATTGATGAAGAAGCCAACGAAGTTGCGCAGGCCGAACTGATCTGCGCCGAGCGCAAACCTTATGGCATTGCTTTCCTTGGTTCTAACCTGGAATACTTCACACCGCAGCTGGCGGAACTGCGTGTTCCATGCCTGCTGCTGACCAACAGCGCCGCAACCCTGAACATCCCCAACCTGTCCAGCGTCAGCGTGGACGATGTTTCGGCATCGTCCCTGATGATCGAGTACCTGTATGCGCAGGGTCACCGCAAGATCGGGCTGATCGGCGGCAAGCCAGACCAGTCCCGCCCCAGTCTGTCCCGTCTGACCGGCAGCCAGAGCGCTATGTTCCGCCTTGGCCTGCCGTTCGAGATGGAAAAGCAGTATGCCTATGCCCGGTTTTCGCTGCAAAGCGGATATACCGCCATGGAATACCTGCTCAAGCACTGCCCGGATATTACGGCAGTGTTTGCCATGTCGGACCTGATGGCCCTGGGCGCGATCCGTGCCCTGAATGACCATGGCCTGCGTGTGCCGCAGGATATCTCGGTTTCGGGCTATGACGGTATTGCGCTGGGGCGCTACAGCAACCCGCGGCTGACCACCATCCGCCAGAACTCGGAACGACTGGCCCAGCGCGGCGCGGAAATTTTGCTCAACTGTATTGAAAACGGAAGCAGCGCGGTGCATGAAGTGGTTCCTTTTGAATTGATTGAGGACGAAAGTGTTGCGGCTTTGCCCAATCATTGAACGAACCAGACATATGCGGAGTATATAAAGAAAAGAGGTTTCCCTGATGAGAGCAAGCGGCATTCTGCTGCATATTTCCAGCCTGCCCTCCCCCCATGGCATCGGCACCATGGGCTCGGCAGCAAAAGATTTTGTGGATTTCCTAGTCAAAGCCGGTCAGGCTTACTGGCAGATCCTTCCGGTTTGCCCCACCAGCTATGGCGACAGCCCTTACCAGTCTTTTTCTACCTTTGCGGGCAATCCGTATTTTATTGACCTGGACCTGCTGGCCAAAGCGGGCCTCCTCCAGCCGGAAGAATATGAATCTATCGACTGGGAAAGCACCCCTGGCTGTGTCAATTACGGAGCGTTGTACCAAAAGCGTTATGCAGTGCTGCACAAAGCCTGTGCCCGCCTGTTGGCAGCGCCCCCGGCGGATTACGCCGATTTCTTGGCGAAAAACGCGTTCTGGCTGCCGGACTATGCCCTGTTCATGGCCCTGAAAGATGCCCATAACGGGGTCTGCTGGCAGCAGTGGGAAGAACCGCTGCGCCGCCGCGAACCGGAGACCTTGGCCGCGGCCCGCGCCAAATATGCGGCGGATATTGACTTCTGGCAGGCTGTGCAGTATCTGTTCTATACCCAGTGGCATGACCTGAAAGCCTATGCCAACGCGCAGGGCATTGAGATTATCGGCGACCTGCCGATCTATGTGGCGGAGGACAGCGTGGATGTCTGGTCCTGCCCGCAGGAGTTCCAGCTGGACGAAAACCTGCTCCCCACCGAGGTGGCCGGCTGCCCGCCGGATGGCTTCTCCGCCACCGGTCAGCTATGGGGCAACCCGCTGTTTGACTGGGACGCTATGGCTGCCAACGGCTATGCCTGGTGGGTGCGCCGCATCCGCCACCTGTGCGGAATTTATGATGTGTTGCGCATTGACCATTTCCGCGGCTTTGCGGGGTATTATGCCATCCCCTATGGTGATAAGACCGCCGAAAACGGCCGCTGGCGCACTGGGCCGGGCTATGCCCTCTTTGCTGCCGTCAAAAAAGAGCTGGGCAGCCCCCGCATTATTGCTGAGGACTTGGGCTTTTTGACCGACGATGTGCGCGCTCTGCTGAAAGAATGCGCCTACCCCGGCATGAAAGTGCTGGAATTTGCCTTTGACAGCCGTGACGGCGGTGACTACCGCCCCCACAGCTACCCCACCAACTGCATTGCTTACACTGGCACCCATGATAATGAGCCGGTGGACGGCTGGTTTGGAACCGCTCTGCCGGACGATATTAAGCGCGCCATCCAGTACCTGAATCTGACCAAAGAGGAAGGTATGAACTGGGGCATGATGCGCGGCATCTGGTCCAGCGTGGCGGATCTGGCCGTGGTGCAGGCCCAGGATGTGCTGGGCCTTGGGCATGAAGCCAGGATGAACACCCCCGCCACCTTGGGCGGTAACTGGTGCTGGCGCGCCCTGCCCGGCGCCTTTACCCCGGAGCTGGCCCAAAAGCTGCATGACGCTATGGAGCTGTATGGCCGCCTGCCGGAAGAACCCGCTGCAGAACCCGATGAAACAGAAAAACCGGAAGACGCAGAAAAAGCGGCGGAACCCAAAACCTGATCTCTCCCTCTCCAACGCCCCCCACCGGAGCAGCTTCCGGTGCGGGGGCTTTTTTTGCAAATTTTTGGGTTGTTGCCTTGGCAACAGACGGCCCCGATGCGGGTTGGTATACTAAAGGCACTCTGCAGGGTATGCTGAACCAACAACCCGGCAGAGCCGGTATGAAAACCCCGACTTTTGAAAGTGCTTTCTGTGTTAGTACTAACTAACTATGAAAGACAAAATTATACCTGCACCGTTCGCCATGGGAAGCCACCGACATGCGCGGCAAATGCCATGTACAAAAAGCAATGCAAAAGTTTCCAACACAATTTTTGGTGCAGTTGTTGCTTTTTGTAAGGACATATGGTAGAATGATTGTGGCCCGGATACGGGCTGGTCAATGGCGTCCTTTTGGGCTGGAACCGTGGGCAACGCAGAAAAGCTGCCCGCCCGCCAGCTGGAAAAGGACAAGATTTTCAATAGCTGGTTAGAATAACCTAACTAATAGAGCAGCGTATTTGGTTTACAACAGGAGGTAACCGATGACAGATTTTGTACAGTGGGAAGGCTTCCAGGGCCGCATCTGGAAAGAAGAAGTCAACACCCGCGATTTTATCCAGAAGAACTACCGCCCCTACTCCGGCGATGAAAGCTTCCTTGCCGGCCCCACCGAAGCAACCGATAAGCTTTGGGGTGCTCTGCAGGTTCTGCAGAAGGAAGAGCGCGCCAAGGGCGGCGTTCTGGATATGGAGACTGAAGTGGTTTCCGGCATGACCGCTTACGGCCCCGGCTATATCAGCGAGGACCTGAAGGGTCTGGAAAAAGTCGTCGGCCTGCAGACCGATAAGCCCCTCAAGCGCGCCTTCATGCCCTATGGCGGCATCAAGATGGCAGAACAGGCCTGCACCACCTATGGCTATACTCCGTCCCCGAAGCTGCACGAAATCTTTACCAAGTATGCCCGCACCCACAACACCGCTGTGTTTGATGCCTACACCCCGGAGATGAAAAAGGCACGCCACAGCCACATTGTGACCGGCCTGCCCGATACCTATGGCCGCGGCCGCATCGTTGGCGACTACCGCCGCGTTGCCCTGTACGGCATTGACTACCTGATCAAAGAAAAGCAGAACGACTTTGCCAACTGCGGTGACGGCACCATGACCGATGACGTCATCCGTCTGCGCGAAGAGATCGCCCTGCAGATCCGCGCCCTGAACGATATGAAGGCCATGGCCGCTGCTTACGGCTATGATATCTCCCTGCCCGCTGCCAACGCCAAGGAGGCTGTACAGTGGCTGTACTTTGGCTATCTGGCTGCCATCAAGACCCAGAACGGCGCTGCCATGAGCGTTGGCCGTATCTCCACCTTCCTGGATATCTACATCCAGCGCGACCTGGATAAGGGCATCCTGACCGAGACCGAGGCCCAGGAACTGATCGACCACCTGACCATGAAGTTCCGCATGGTCAAGTTTGCCCGTATCCCCAGCTACAACCAGCTGTTCAGCGGCGACCCCGTGTGGGCTACCCTGGAAGTTGGCGGCATCGGCATGGATGGCCGCTCCATGGTCACCAAGACCGACTTCCGCTTCCTGCATACCCTGGAAAACATGGGCCCCGCACCGGAGCCGAACCTGACCGTTCTGTACTCCTCTGCTCTGCCTAAGACCTTTAAGGATTACGCCTCCAAGATCTCTATCAAGACTTCCTCCGTCCAGTACGAGAACGACGATGTGATGAAGCCTGTCTGGGGCGACGACTACTCCATCTGCTGCTGCGTTTCCGCAACCCAGACCGGCAAGGAGATGCAGTTCTTCGGCGCACGTGCCAACCTGGGCAAGTGCCTGCTGTATGCCATCAACGGCGGTATGGACGAAAAGCTGCATGAGCAGATTGGCCCTCACTATGCCCCCATCACTGCAGAGTACCTGGATTATGACGAAGTTATTGCCAGGTATGACGTTATGATGGATTGGCTGGCAGGCCTGTACGTCAATGTGCTGAACCTGATCCAGTACATGCACGACAAGTACTACTATGAGGCGGCGGAAATGGCCCTGATCGATACCGATGTGCGCCGCACCTTTGCCACCGGTATTGCCGGCTTCAGCCATGTAGTTGACTCCCTGAGCGCAATCAAGTACGCCAAGGTCAAGTGCGTGCGTGACGAGACCGGTCTGGTCACCGATTACGAGATCGAGGGCGAATTCCCCCGTTACGGCAACGATGACGACCGCGCCGATGATATCGCTGTCTGGCTGCTGCGCACCTTCCTGGAGAAGATCAAGCGCCGCCATACCTACCGCAACTCCGAGGCTACCACCTCTATCCTGACCATCACCTCCAATGTGGTATACGGTAAGGCAACCGGCGCAATGCCGGATGGCCGCGCAGCCTTTACCCCGTTTGCCCCCGGTGCAAACCCGGCTTACGGCGCAGAGCAGAACGGCCTGCTGGCCAGCCTGAACAGCGTTGCCAAGCTGCCCTACCACTGGGCACTGGACGGCATCTCCAACACCCAGACCATCAACCCCGACGCTCTGGGCCACAGCGAGGGCGAGCGCGTTGAGAACCTGGTCCAGGTTATGGACGGCTACTTTGACCAGGGCGCCCACCACCTGAACGTCAACGTCTTTGGCACTGAAAAGCTGATCGACGCCATGGAGCACCCGGAGAAGGAAGAGTACGCCAACTTCACCATCCGTGTTTCCGGCTATGCCGTCAAGTTCATTGACCTGACCCGCGAACAGCAGATGGACGTTATTGCTCGTACCTGCCACAAGAAGATGTAATTGCTGCGGCGTGACTGTCGACTAGCATACAAGGCCCGCGGCTGCGTTTTGCGGCCGCGGGCTTTTTGGGCAAATGCGTGGTATAATAGGGGAGGAAACGCAGGACTCCAGCCCAGTCACGCGTTGAAAAATGCGTATACCCCAGTAGGGCGGGGTCACCCGCCCCTGCCACATCCCAAACTCAACACCAACCGCAAAAGAGGTAACATTCCATGGAGCAAAACACCCCCATCACCGGCCGCATCCATTCGGTCGAAACGTTCGGCCTTGTCGATGGCCCCGGCGTGCGGTATGTCCTGTTTGTGCAGGGCTGTGCCATGCGCTGCCGCTATTGCCATAACCCCGAAACCTGGTCCTGCACCATTGGGGAGCAGCAAACCCCGGCCCAGGCCCTGCAAAAAGCCCTGCGCTATCGCACCTACTGGAAAAACAACGGTGGCCTGACCGTCAGCGGCGGTGAACCGCTGTTACAGATCGACTTTGTGTCGGAGCTGTTCCGCCTGGCCAAACTGCAGGGCGTGCATACCACCCTGGATACCGCCGGCCAGCCCTACACCACCGCGGAACCGTTCTATTCCAAGTTTGAGACCCTGATGCAGAACACCGACCTGGTGATGCTGGACCTGAAAGCCTTTTACCCGGACCGCCACAAGGCCCTGACTGGCTGCGATAACACCCCCATCCTGGATATGGCGCGCTGGATGGGCGAACACGGCAAATCCATGTGGATCCGCCACGTTCTGGTGCCCGGGCTGACGGACGATGAAGCCGAGCTGCGGGAGATGAGCGATTTTATCAAATCCCTTGGCAGCGTGCGCCGCGTGGAGGTGCTGCCCTACCATACCCTTGGCCTGTTCAAGTGGGAAAAACTTGGCATCACCTACAGCCTGGATGGCGTTCAGCCGCCCAGCGAGGAAGCGGTTCAGCGCGCTGAAGAGCTGCTTTGCATCAAGGATTATCCGGATTTCAAAAAGTAAGGGCAAGCTGTGCCGCTAAACGCGAAAATTTATTTCAAAAACAGATAAAAAGTGCTTGACGAACCACTGGAAACATGGTATAGTATACGCGTGGTTAGCGAGGACTAACCGACAGGGCCGCTTTTGCTGGCGGCGCATGGAATGCCTCCCATCGCCGTGGCCCAGAAAAGGAACAGGCTTGCTCCCTGCTCCTGTCAAAGTCAGGCAGTTCTCCGTTTCGGGTGTTTGCTCTGCACCTTTTTCATTGCCTGCATCAAAACAATATAGCCCTCTCCCCAGCTGCTCCTTGGGAAGAGGGCTTTATTGTTTTGTTTTTATGTGGAGGTTGGGGAAGAATGGGGGCGGGTGGAAGATATAAATTACGGATCCACGGTGTGGGCCGCGCCGGTACCTCTACCGTGTTCCAGCAGGCTGTATTTGCCCTGTGTGATTCCACAAAGACTCTACGCTGCCTGGTGCCGGCAAGTCGGGCAGGAAGATTCAAAAACGAAAAACAAACCCGCGAAAAAATGATGAAAATAAGACGCGAACCCAAGATGCAATATATCCTGCTGTTCTTTGGGCAACACCGCACAATTCCCGCCTTGCGGCTTAAGCACCGCTCCGGCAGCTGCGGCACGGCATCTGCGTTGCCAAAATGCTCGATAAGACATCCAGTATTATCTGCGCTTTTGGCTTGGCATCTGCCGCACCTCGCTCGCCGTATCGGCACTTAGAATTATGCGGTATTGCCTTTGATAATTATAGCTAAAATGATTGAAAGCCGAATCTTAATATGATAAAATGTAAATATTCATATGACATAAAGAGGAAAGAAAAAAGCTGGTTTTGCCCTGTGGGGAAAAGGCCTTTGCGGGCTTGCAGGCAAAACGGCATTGCGGTAGCTTTGCCGCAAAATACTGGTGCTGCCTTATCAACGGGGCGCAGTGGTATGCAGGCCGGCGGGCCTGGGATATGAAGAAAACTTGGAAGAAAAGGGAAACAGGGTATGATTACAAAGCGCGAAAAGCTGCAGTATGTCTATGTCTTTTTAACAGACCTTGCAGCTCTGGCCGCCAGTGTGATTCTGGCATGGCTGATCGTTGGCGATATTATGGGGCAGCTGCTGCCTTACAGTGTCCTGGATTGGGTTCAGGCGCTGGTTTTGCTGGGGCTGGCCTATACCGTTACATTTTTCTGTTTTGACCAGACGGAAAACATTGTCAAGCGTACCCGCGGGCAGGAAGCCAAACTTTCCATCAAGTCCAACCTGCTGATGATGGTGATCTATTCTGCTTTTCTGACGCTGTCCAAAGCGGTTTTGCAGGATTCCCGCTATTTTCTGGTGGGGGTCGTGTCGTTTAACCTCTTCCTGCTCCCGGCGGCCCATGGCCTGCTCAAAAAGCTGCTGGTAAAAGCCCCTGACAATCTCCAGAACGAAACGCTGGTTGGCATTGTTACCACCGGTGACCGTGCAGGCAAGATGATCCGTGAGATCAGCAACGACTGGTCCCGCCGTGTGTGCGGTGTGGCCCTGCTGGAAGCCACGGGGGATGCAATCGGTACCAAGGTGGAGAATATTGAGATAAAAGCCAATTATGATACCTTTATGAACTGGCTGCGCCGCGCAGCTTTGGATGAAGTGTATATCGATGTTCCGATGGACAGCGGCGAATCCTTTATCCCGTACCTGGAAGAGATGGAAAGCATGGGCCTGACCGTGCATTTCCGCATGCCGCTGCTGGACCGCATCGAGGAAAGCTGTTGCAACGAAACCAGCTCCGCCCGCCTGTGCCGCGATCTGGGCCGCTGCGCCGGCGGCAACCTGGTTACCATGGCCACCATTGAACCCAAGCTGCGGGACCAGATCCTGAAGCGCCTGATGGATATTTTGGGCAGCCTGGTGGGCTGCATCATCAGCATCCCCATCATTGCCATTACAGCCATCCCCCTGAAACTGGAAAGCCCCGGCCCGCTCTTCTTTAAGCAGAAGCGAGTGGGCCGCAATGGCCGTGTTTTCTACATCCATAAGCTGCGCAGCATGTATATGGATGCCGAGGAACGCAAAAAGGAACTGATGGCCCAGAACGAGATGAACGGCCTGATGTTCAAAATGCAGGATGATCCCCGCATTACCAAGGTGGGGAAGTTTATCCGCAAAACAAGCATTGACGAACTGCCGCAGTTCTTTGATGTTCTGCGCGGAGATATGAGCCTTGTCGGCACCCGCCCGCCCACGCTGGACGAGTATAAACAGTACGAAAGCCACCACAAGCGCCGCCTTTCCATGAAACCGGGCATCACCGGCCTGTGGCAGGTCAGCGGCCGCAGCGATATTGAGGATTTTGAGGACGTTGTCAAACTGGACGTTCAATACATTGATAACTGGAGCCTGTGGGGCGATATAAAAATCCTCTTCAAGACCGTATGGGTCGTCTTTGCCGGCCGGGGGGCAAAGTAAATCGTTAAATGCGTGGCATGGCAACCTAAAATATAAGGCAACACCGCACAATTCCCGCCT
>UMHK01057851.1_pt1 | contig 17737 bp, 18 predicted proteins | sample 1965521 | NCBI WGS metagenome assembly UMHK01 (sample SAMEA4836097, study PRJEB28245) | human gut metagenome | biome: gut microbiome; material: fecal sample | place: Denmark | collected 2008
AAAAGCGCGCAAAGATGCGGTTGGTGATATCCTCGCGGATGGAGGCGCCGGTCAGTTCGCCGATGGCGGACATGGCCTCCTCGGCCTCGGTGAGCACGGCGTCCGGCGTCACGCCCTGCAGCATTGCCTCACGTGCAGCGCGCAGCGATTCCAGCGCCCGGCCGATGGCCTCGGCGTGGCGGGCGTTGGGGAGGATTTCACCGGCCGGCGCGTCCGGAGCGGGGAAGTGCTCTGCCACGGCGCGCTCGAGCGATGCAAGCCCCGTGCGCTCCTTCGCCGAGAGCACGCACACGGCGTCAAACCGTGCTGCAAGCGCCTCCGGCTGTACAGCGGCGGGAAGATCTGACTTGTTGAGCACCGCGATGCGCACCTGCGCGGCCTGTGCCGCGTCGATGACCTGACGGTCATCCTCATCGAGCGGGTGCGCTGCGTCAAACACTGCAATGGCAAGCGCCGCATCTGCGGCTGCGTCCAGCGCACGGTTGACGCCGATGGCCTCGACGGGGTCGGCCGTGTCGCGCAATCCGGCGGTGTCGGTCAGGCGCAGGAGCACGCCGCCGAGCGTGACGCGCGCGTCAATTGTGTCGCGGGTCGTGCCGGGCACGTCGGTCACGATCGCGCGCTCATAGCCGAGCAGGGCATTGAGCAGGGAGGACTTGCCCGCGTTCGGGCGGCCGAGAATCACGGCGGGCACGCCGCCATGGAGCACATTTGCCCGGGAAAACGTGTCCAGCAGGCACTGCAGCTGTGTGATGCAGTTTTGCATGGTGGCCTCATAAGCATTGAGCCGGAAATCCGGAATGTCCTCATCGGGGTAGTCGATCACGGCGTGATAGTGACTGGCGATGTCCTGCAGCGCATCATATACACTTTGTGCGCGCCGCAGCACCGCGCCGCCGAGCTGACCGGCGGCGTTTTTTGCATCGCGCGTGGTCTCGGCGTGGATGAGGTCAATGACGGCTTCGGCCTGCGTGAGATCCATGCGCCCGTTGAGAAAAGCGCGCTTGGTAAACTCTCCGGCCAGTGCCTGCCGCGCTCCGGCGGCGAACAGCGCCTGCAGACCCGCACGCAGCACAGCCGGCGAGCCGTGACACTGCAGCTCTGCCGTGTCCTCTCCGGTATAGCTGTGCGGGCCGCGGCTGACGGTGCACAGACAGAGGTCGAGCGTCTGGCCGTCGGTGTCGCAGAACGCGCCATAGACGAGCTGGCGGTTCGGCGCTTCGGACATGGGGCGGCCGTTGGCGGGGTGAAACACGCGGTCGATGACGGCGAGCGTCCCGTCACCGGACAGACGCAGGATGCCGATCGCGGACAGGACGTTGCCGGTCGCGATGGCGGCGATCGTATCAGACATGTAAAAACTCCTTTGTGCAGATCGGCGGAGCCGCAGGCTCCGCCGATCGATTCATAATCATAAAAAGATAAAGTTCATGTTTCCGCGCGCAAGATCGCTTCCCGCAGCTGCGTGAAAACGGTTGCGGCTTGCGCGCGTGTCGCTTGACCGAGTGGGTTGAAGTACCCCTTTTCGTCGCCGGAGATGATGCCGGTCATGCGCATAAGCTCCACGCCCTCAAGCGCCCAGCCGGAGACCGCATCCATGTCCTTGAACACGACAGGGTCTGCAATCGTCGGGAGCGTCGCACCGGTGCTCTGCACATAGCGGGCGACGATCGACGCCATCTGCTCGCGCGTGATCGGCGCGTTCGGCTCAAAGCGTCCGTTTCCGGTGCCGCTGACGACACCATGCTGCGCGGCCCACTCCACAAAGGGGGCGTACCATCTGCCGATTTCGACGTCGTTGAAGGATGTGCCGGGATAGGCATCCTCATCGATCTGCGCAAGCTGCCCCAGCACGGTCACGAACATACCGCGCGTGAGCACGGTGTCCGGAGAAAAGCACCGGTTGCCGATGCCGCTCATGAGCTTGTTGACAGTGGCATACTCCACGTAAGGCGCGTACCACGCCGTTGCGGGCACGTCCACATAGCGGGTGACGTAAGCGCCCGCCGACAGCAGCAGCGTGCCGGTCTGCGTGCAGGTGATCGTTGCCTGCACATTTTCGCATGCGATGTAGCGGTGCGCGGTTTGCAGCGCGCCGGTTGTGACCTGTCTGCCGTCGGTCGCGTCAACGAGTGCGCCGGACGCAACACTAACAGCGGCGTCTCCGCTCAGGACGGTGAAGCAGTCGCCGGTCTTGAGCTCCACCGTGTTCCCGGCGAAGAGCGTGCAGATGCGGCTCTTTCCGGCGCCGGTGCTCAGGGAGGCATCATACGTCTGCAGCGCCTTGTCAAGCGCTGCCTGTACGGCGGTGCGTGCGGTTTCCTCGACGCGGGCGAGCAAGTCGGACGACCACGTCTGCACATAGCTGCGCGACAGCAGCGGATCCTGCCGGCTGCCGGCGTTGGCTGCCAGCACGGGCATGGAGCCGTCGAGCAGCACCAGAATCAGCAGCAACGAGATCAGTCGCTTGATTTTCAAGAGGCAGACCTCCTTTGGCGGTCGTGTCAGGCTTTTTTGGTCTTGGCGGCGCGGGCTTCCGCCTCGTCCTGGTTCTCAGCGATGTAATAGCCGAGCGCCAGCAGGCTGTCCGAGAAGTGGATGTTCTCGATGATGGGTTCGGCATCCTTGACCTGCAGCTCGGTGTTCGTGAAGTTCCAGATGGCCTTCACACCGACGGAGCAGATCTCGTTGGCGACGTCGTTGGCCATGGCCTTCGGCACACAGAGCACGGCGACGTCCGGCTGGATATCCGCGAGGATTTCATCGAGCGTGGAGAAGTCGTGCACGACGATGCCGTGCATCTCCTTACCGACGAGATCGGGGTTGATGTCGAACGCAGCCTTGAGCGTGAAGCCGTACTGCTCAAAGCAGAAGTTTTCCACGAGCGCGCGGCCGATGTTGCCGACGCCGACCAGAACGGCCGTGTAGTTGCGGTCCATACCGAGGATCTTGGCGACCTCGCCGCGCAGCGCCACCACGTTGTAGCCATAGCCCTGCTGGCCGAATTCGCCGAAGCAGCTGAAGTCCTGACGGATCTGTGAGGGAGTCAGCCCCATCTGGCGGCCAAGCTCACCGGAAGAGATGCGTTCGATCCCGGCAGCGTTCAGGTCGTCGAGCTTGCGGAGATAGCGGGGCATTCTTCTGATCACATTGTTCGATACTTTGATACGTTTCACGAGTAATTATCCTCCTGATGGCATAAATGCCATATTGTTAAGAATTGCGTTTGCTTGTCACGAAAATGGCAAAGCCAACATAGACATGATAAATTATAGCACACGTTTTCGCGCGTTTCAAGTAAATGGTTTCCAAGGATGTTCAAAAATTCACAGTTTTTTATCGCCTTTTTGCAGCAATTTATTGAAAAAATGGCGCTTCAGCCCGATAAGCGGTCGCTTATCGGGCTGAAGGTTCAATATAAGCTGATGTTATGCTCTGTTTTCCGGAAGACCGGTCAGACGGCAAAACTCTGCTGCTGCATCCGGCACGCGGTAATACTGCGCGTCCGTGCTGCTGACGAAGATGATATCCTTGCCATCGAGCCAGACGGTCACGCGCGTGACCGTGCCGTCGGCGCTTGTCTCCTCAAGCGTGCACAGCGGTGCGTTTGCGGCGTCGGGCTGCTGCGTCGGCTGCGTGCGCACCAGAAGCTCCGAGAGTGCCTCGATGGTCTTGCGATCAGAGATGTGCAGCGTACCGCTTTCCGCGCCGCTGCCTTTTGTGTTGTCGTCCGGGACGGAGAAGAGCAGACTGCTCACACTGTCGTCGAGCACCGGTGCATTTTCCGGCGCAGGGGAGGGCGTGAGTTCCCTTTCTGCAGTGTCGTTATCGGCGGGCGTCGCGGCTGCGGTCTGTGCCTGACTGCTGTCGAGCACTGTGCTGCCGCTGCCGGATGGATTTCGGTGCGGGGCGAACCACAGCGTTGCGCCGAGGATCAGCGCGAGGCATGCCGCCATGACCGAGATCGGCAGCAGGGGAGAGATACGCCCGTCCGGGCGCTTTTTTGATTTCGGTTTGGAATGCGGTGCCCTGCGCGCCGGCATCGGCTGCGCGGGACGCGCTGCCGGAACTGGCTCATGGCGCACCTGCTGCATGATACGCGCCGTCAGGTCGGCGGGGGGCTCGGCAGCCGTGCCGCGCACGGCTGCCTGCAGCGTCAGAAAGCCTTCATAGACGCGCTGACAGTCCGGGCAGGTGTGCAGATGTGCGCGCAGCGTCTGCTGCTGTGCCTCCGGCAGCTCGCCGTCAAGCAGCTGACTGATCTGCAGCCGGTAATGCTCACAGGTGTTCATACATCCGCACCCCCCTTTGTCTGCTTTGACGCATAGCGGTCAGGAAGGTTCCCGTCGTCGCGCAGAAATTCGCACAGTCTTCGCCGCGCGCGAAACAGGCGCGATTTCACCGTGCCTGGCTCGAGGCGCAGCACCTTGCCGATCTCGGCATAGGACAGCCCGTCAAGCTCGCGCAGGATGAGGATCCTGCGCGCGTCGTCCGGCAGCTGGTCGAGCCCGCGCACGACGGCGCGGCGCAGCTCGCTGCGCGCAAGCTGCTGCTCGGGGCCGGAGGCTTCGTCGGCGGGAATGTCAAACTGCGGCTGCTCGTCATCCTCGTCCGCCGCCGTGAGCGACACGGTCGGGTGCCGCCGGCGGCTGCGCAGAAAGTCGATGCACACGTTCGTCGTCAGCCGGTAGAGCCAGACGGAGAACTTGCTCTCGCCGCGGAAGGTGCCCAGCGCCCGATAGGCGCGCAGGAACACCTCCTGTGTCATGTCGGCGGCGTCCTCCTCGTTGCCGACGGTGCGCAGGGCGAGGTTATACACTTGTTTTTGGTAGGCGACGACCAGCGCCTCAAAAGCGTTGGCGTCCCCGGCACATACCTGAGCGATGATGCGCCGTTCCTCGTCCTGATCCATGGATCTTTTGCCTTTCTGCGGTCAGTCCCGCAAGTCGCGCTGGATGGCGTGCGTGATGCGCCGCAGGTCGTTGAGCGTCTCCACGTGCACGACCTCCTGCTTGTAGACATTGGCGTGCGGCACGCCGCGCAGATACCAGCAAAACTGGCTGCGCGCCTCAAGGCACGCCAGCCGTTCGCCCTTGATGTCGGCGGCAAATTCGATCTGATGCAGCGCCGCCTCGATCCGCTCGCGCAGCGGCGGAAGCGCTGGCTCCGGCTCACCTGCGATGGCGGCGTTGCCGCGCGCGAACAGCCACGGATCGCCGAAGCTGCCGCGGCCGATCATCGCGAGATCCGCGCCCGTGTAGCGCAGGATATGCGCAGCGTCCGCGCCGGAAAAGATGTCGCCGTTTGCGATGACAGGGATCGTTACGGCGCGCTTGACGTCGCGGATGATGTCCCAGTCGGCACGGCCGGCGTACATCTGCACGCGCGTGCGCCCGTGCACGGCGATGGCGGACGCGCCAGCCTGCTGGCACATCTGCGCAAAGGCCACGGCGTTGACATTGCCGCCGTCCCAGCCTTTGCGGAATTTCACGGTCACGGGTGCGTCAACGGCCTTGACGACCGCTTCGATGACACGCCCGGCGAGCTCGGGGTCGCGCATGAGCGCCGAGCCGTCGCCGCTGCGGATGACCTTCCCGACCGGGCAGCCCATGTTGATGTCGAGAATGTCCGCGCCGGAGTATTCCAGCGCCATGGGTGCGGCCTCGGCCATGACCTCCGGCTCGTGGCCGAAGATCTGTGCGGCGGCCGGGTGCTCGTCCGGCGGTGACCAGAGCAGCTGCTTCGTCTTTTCGTCATGATAGACCAGCGCCTTGGCGCTCACCATTTCCGTACAGGTGAGGGCGGCGCCCTGCGCGCGGCACAGCGCGCGAAACGGCGCATCGGTCACGCCCGCCATGGGCGCGAGCACGAGCGGTCCGCGAATGTCCACGTCTCCGATCTTCACCATGCGATCTCAAGCTCCACGGGGCAGTGGTCACTGCCGTAAATGTCCGAGCGGATGCCGGCGCGCTCGATCTTCTCCGCCGCGCGGTCGGAGCACAGGAAGTAGTCGATGCGCCAGCCGGCGTTGTTTTCCCGCGCATGGAAGCGGTAGCTCCACCACGAGTAGGCGTCCCGCTCGTCCGGATGCAGGGCGCGGAACGTGTCGGTGAAGCCGGCGTGCAGCAGCTCCTGAAATTTTGCGCGCTCTTCCGGGCTGAAGCCGGGGTTTCCGACGTTGCGCTTCGGGTTTTTCAGGTCGATCTCGGTCGCTGCAACGTTCATGTCGCCGCAGATCACGACCGGTTTGTGCCGGTCGAGCGAGCAGACGAACTCGCGGAACGCATCGTCCCACTGCATTCGGTATTCCAGCCGGCGCAGACCGTCCTGCGCATTCGGCGTGTAGACGCACACAAGATAAAACTCCGGGTACTCGGCCGTGATGACGCGGCCCTCCAGATCGTGCTGCGGCAGGCCGAGGTTATACTGCACGTCGAGCGGCTCGGCCTTTGTGAAGAGGGCAGTGCCGGAGTAGCCTTTCTTCTCGGCGCTGCACCAGTACTGGTGATACCCCGGCAGCTCGAGTGTGATCTGCCCGGGCTGGAGCTTCGTCTCCTGCAGGCAGAAGATGTCGGCGTCCAGCGCGCGGAACGTGTCCGCGAAGCCCTTGGTCACACAGGCGCGCAGTCCGTTGACATTCCAGGATACAAGTCGCATTTCGTGTCCTCCGTTTTCACCGCCACGCAGCGGTTGATCGTGATGCCCTGATCGTAGAACTTTGCCTCGTAGTCGGTCATGACACCGACCGGGCCGTCGGCGTGCAGGTCGTGCGTGACCTCGCGCAGCTGCCAGCCCTCCTGCTCGAACTGCTCAAGGGAGAAGGCGAACAGCGGGTCGTTGTCGGTCTTGAACCAGATCTCGCCGCCGAGCGGCAGCACATTTGCGTACAGCGCCAGAAAGCCTGCATAGGTCAGGCGGCGCTTGTACTGGCGCGATTTTTTCCACGGGTCGGGGAAGTTGATGTAGATGCGCGAAACCTCGCCGGGGGCGAACATATCCAGCAGATTGATCGCGTCCCGATCCAGAAACCGTACGTTTTCGATCCCGCGCTCGGTCACGCGCTCCATGCCGACGACCATCGCGTCCGGCACTTTCTCGATCGCGGCGAGGAAAATATCCGGATTCTGCGCCGCGGTGTCGGCCGTGAAGCGCCCCTTGCCGCAGCCAAGCTCCAGCTGCAGCGCCCGATGTCCGGGGAACTGCTCCAGCCAGCGGCCGCGCAGCGCCTCGGGCTCGGTGATCATGGTGGCGGCGCAGCGCTCCATGCGCGGGACGAGGTTGGGCTTTTTTCGCATTCTCATAAGTTGATGCTCCTGTCCTGACAGATCATAATTTTACTTGTAGAGCATACCACACCCGACCCGAAACTGCAACGCAGAAAACCGTTGCGAATTTCTAAAGAATGTGTTAAACTTTATCTTACGCAAATTGCAAAATGTACAGGTTTGCCGCCTGCGCAGTCTGAAAGCGCACGTGGTTGCTGAGCGCGATCGCGGAAAACGGGTACGGCAGAAAGCGCCATTCCTTTTTAAAGTGTGTGCAAACGCATGCTGCCGCGCTGAAAAGTACATATCCGGGTGTAGCGCAGCTGGTAGCGCGCCTGCTTTGGGAGCAGGATGCCGCAGGTTCGAATCCTGTCACTCGGACCACCTTTCTTGGAAAAACCGCCTTTTTGGCGGTTTTTCTGCGTTTCCGGTGTGCCGGTATCGGCATACCCCCAACTGTCCGTATTATTGTACACCGCGCCTGCTATGATGGAACCATACCGGAAAGGCAGGTGCGGTTCATGTTTTATTACAGCAAACGAAGTCATCGCAGGATCGTCCACACGCAAGCGTGTTTTCTCGTCCGCGGCTTTGCCCCGGAGACGATCGGCACGTTCGAGACGTTGTCCGAGGCGCTTGATGCCGGGTACAGGCTCTGCAGACGCTGCAATCCCATCCTCCGTCAGTATCGAAAAGAGCAGATGGCTATCCTCGACTATTGCCGGGAAAACGGTCTGTCCTTTCATCTGAATGACCGGTATCTTTCGATCATCAGCCCGATCAGTCAGTGGCGCGTGACCGTCAGCCCGAGCGGGACGACCATGCTGTACCACAAAAACACAGAATTTCGTGCTTCTGACGCAGCGTCCGCAATTCGCGGCTATCACAACCAGCAGATCCGCTTTCAGAGCTTGCTGCAGTATTTCACCTACATAACGAGTCACGATGCATACCGGATGCATCACCCGGGAGCACCCCGCGCTGCCCTTACGAAAAAGCCGCCGAAGCAAAAGGAACCGCCCAGAAAGGGCACAAAGCGCTGGCACAAGGAGCAGACGCGGCGCAGAGCGGCCGAACGCAAGCGCGCGATCCGGAATGTGCTGGCGCTCATCGATTCGCTCGATGCCGGTTACACCGCGCGCCCGGCAGTTTGAAGCTGCGCTTCCCACAACACAAAAAGACAGAGCCAAGGGCGGATTGCCCTTGGCTCTGAAGTTTTTCCGCTCACCGCAGGCCGTGCATGAAGCCGTCCATGGCGGTCGCGTGGATGTCGCCGCCGATGACGCGATTGCGGTAGACGAACAGCTGCGCGAGCACCGTGTCCGATGTCCCGGCGTAGTTTGTCACGCGATAGGTGTAGACGCTGCATGTCTCGCCGGCATAGATGGACAGGTCGAAGCCCTGCTGCTTTTGCAGGGCGTTGTAATCGCCGAACACGCCGTCAAATGTGCGCGGGAGCACGATCTCCTGTGCAGTTTCGGTCGCAGGATCAGCCTCCCAGCCAAGCGCGCGCAGATATGTGATGCGCCCCTCGGTCGTGGTGACGTTGTAGTGCGCCGAGAGTACGCCGTCGTTGCTGCGCCAGATAACCAGAAGCGTCAGCACCACCGCCAGCGCGATGAGCGCATAGACGGCCGTTCGTCTTGTCCAATGAAAGGATTTGAGCTTCATAACCACACCCCGGAACAAACCTATTCAAATTTGCCGCCGGATATGCTATACTATTGCTGTTTGACGATCGAGGAGGGGAGCGACATGATCCGTCTGGACAAATATCTGGCCGACACCGGCGCCGCTTCCCGGCGCGAGGCGAAGATGTATATCCGCCGCGGCGAGGTCACGGTCGACGGCGTACCTGCCGCTGCGCCGGAGCAGAAGGTCTCAGAGACGGCAGTCGTCTGTCTGCGCGGGCAGCCGCTGCACTATCAGACATACCATTATTATATGCTCCACAAGCCGTCCGGTGTCCTCACGGCGACGAGCGACCGCAGTCAGCCGACGGTGCTGGATCTGTTTCCGCCGGAGCTGCAGCGCTTCGGTCTTGTTCCGGCCGGACGTCTGGATAAGGACACGACCGGGCTGCTGCTCATCACGGACGACGGGGACTATGTCCACCGCGTTATCACGCCGAAAAAGCACGTACCGAAGGTCTATTTTGCACGCACGGACGGGATGCCGACGAGTGCGGATGCCGAGCGCTTCGCGCAGGGCGTTGTGCTCGGTGACGGGACGCAGTGTCTGCCCGCGAGGCTCGAATGCCTGCCGGAGCAGGGCGGCTGCCGCGTGACGGTCTATGAGGGGAAATACCACATGGTAAAGCGCATGCTCGCCAGCTGCGGGACGCCGGTTTTGCAGCTGCACCGGCTGTCGATCGGAGCACTGACGCTCGATCCGACGCTGGCTCCAGGGGCTTATCGAGAGCTGAGCGCGGAGGAAGCAATGCTTGTTTTTGCAGAACCCGCTTCGTGATAGTTGACAAAACCTTGTAGAATTATCCGTCTATCTCACGAAATTTCGAAAATTATTCACAAAAAACGACCAATTCTCTATTGAAAAATGCACATAAATCGGATATGATGTAAGGCAGGAAATTGGTAGGTGCTGTGGGCGACTGCGGCGGCCGTTCGTAGGAGGAAAAGATATGTCGAGCAGAATTTTTCAAGGCGTGATCGTTCAGATGAAGGATGCAACTACGCGCTGCATCGGTGTTGTGGACGAGCAGGGATTCGTGATCGCTTGCAGCGAGCTCTCGATGATCGGCTCTCGCCTGGATGATTTTCAGGCTGCAGTCGGAGAAGTGCAGGAGCAGCTGTTTTCGACCGACGCGCGCACGTATAAGATCCTTTCGGCCAGCACGGCGCGCTTTGAGTATGCCGTGTTCGTGGAGGGCAATGACCAGACGGCGCGCAGCATCTGCATTCTTGCAGCCGTCGGCATGACGGAGGCCAGCACAAACTTTGAGGAGAAGCACAACAAGGCTGCATTCGTCAAAAACATCATCTCGGACAATATCCTTCCGGGCGATGTGTATGTGCGTGCCAAGGAGCTGCACTTTACCACCGATGTCTCGCGCGCCGTGCTGCTCGTGCGGCAGGTGAACGTGACGGACATCGCCGTGCTTGAGCTGATCCAGAATATGTTCCCGGATCGGCAGCACGATTTCGTGCTCAGCGTGAGCGAGTCGGATATCGTTGTCATCAAGGAGATGGCGCCCGACGAGACGTCGGAGGATGTCTGTGCGCTGGCGGAGACGATCGAGCGCGCCGTGCAGACGGAGCTGCACGTGCAGACGGTCATCGGCATCGGTACGGCGGCAAACCACCTGCGCGAGCTGGCTGACCGTTACAAGGAGGCGCAGGTTGCCATCGAGGTCGGCAAGGTGTTTGAAAACGAGAAGCCGGTCATCCACTATGACAACCTCGGCATCGGCCGCATTATTTATCAGCTGCCGACGACACTGTGCGAGATGTTCCTGTCAGAAGCGTTTAAGAAAAACCCCATCGAGGCGCTCGACGAGGATACGCTCGACACGATCAATCGCTTCTTTGAAAACAACCTCAATGTTTCGGAGACGGCGCGCAAGCTCTACGTCCATCGAAACACTTTGGTATACCGGTTGGAAAAAGTCAAGAAGATCACGGGCCTGGATCTGCGCGAGTTTGAGGATGCCATTCTCTTCAAGGTCGCGGTCATGGTAAAGAAATACCTCGATTCTCAGAACACCGCCAAGTTCTGAGTTCGCATCCGGGCGGGCGCAAGCCCAACATATTGGAGGACATCTTATGGTTCAAATGAACGATGTGAGGATGGTCTACGGAAACACGGAAGCCGAGGCGCTCAGTGGCGTCAGCTTCACGATCAACGAAGGGGAATTCGTGTTTCTGGTCGGACCGTCGGGCTCCGGCAAGACGACGATCATCAAGCTGATCACCGGCGAGCTGAGTCCCACATCCGGACAGATCACGGTCAACGGCTTTGACATGCAGGGCATCAAGCGCCGCAAGCTGCCGAAGCTGCGCCGGACTCTGGGCGTCATTTTTCAGGATTTTCGCCTGATCGACAAAATGACGGTGTATGAAAACGTTGCGTTTGCCATGCGTGTGGTCGGAGCGTCCAATAAGGAGATCCGACGCCGTGTGCCGCAGGTGCTCGAGCTGGTCGGCCTTGTCGACCGGGAAAAACGCTATCCGGCGGAGCTGTCCGGCGGTGAGCAGCAGCGCGTGGCGATCGCCCGCGCGCTCGTGAACAATCCGCGCATGATCATTGCCGACGAGCCGACCGGGAACCTCGACCCGGTGCGCAGTCTGGAGCTGATGCTGCTGCTGGAGAAGATCAACGAGCTCGGCACCACGGTCCTGGTGGTGACGCACGAAAAGGAACTGGTCGACGCTTTTTCCAAGCGTGTCATCTCGATCGACACCGGAAGAGTCGTCAGCGACGGATTGGACGGGTACTACGGATATGAAGCTGAATAGATTCAATTACCTGATCGCGCAGGGCGTGAAGAACATCTTCACGCACGGCTTCATGTCTTTCGCGTCGATCACGATCATTATTGCGTGTCTGCTCATTATGGGCAGCTTCTCGATGCTGACGCTCAACATCGACAAGAATATTGACCGCCTGCAAAACCAGAACGAGGTCATCGCCTACGTCGATGAGACGCTCTCGGAAGATGAGGCGCGTGCCATTGAGCCGAAGATCGCTGCGCTCGACAATGTCGCCTCTGTCACGTTCGTCACGCGCGAGCAGGCGATGCAGACGTTTACGGCCGAGTATGACTCGGATCTCTTTGACAACATCGACGCGTCGGTTTTCCGGCATCGCTATGTTGTGACGCTCAATGACCTTTCACTCATGAAGGATATGCAGGCCGCGCTCAAGAACATCGATGGCATTGCCGATGTCACGGCGCATCTGGATTACGCGGAAAACTTCATCACGTTCCGGAACATTGTGAGCGTTGTCTCCGTCGTTCTGATCGTGATCCTGATCGCGGTATCCCTGTTTATTATGACCAATACCATCAAGCTTGCCACGTTTGGCCGCCGCGAGGAGATCGCCATCATGAAGATGGTCGGCGCGACGAACCGGTTCATCCGTCTGCCGTTTGTGGTGGAGGGCCTGGTGCTCGGTCTGGTCGGCGGACTGGTGGCGTTCCTGCTCCAGTTCGGGCTCTATAGTCTGATCGTCGGAAAGATCATGTCCACCATGGCGGCCGGTATCGTCACGGTGCTCCCGTTTTCGACTGTGGCGCTGCCGCTGCTGCTGGTGTTCCTTGGTGTGGGTGTGCTCGTCGGCGTCTTCGGCGGACTCACGGCCATTCGCAATTACCTGAAAGTCTAAGGAGGAAACGAATGAAAACAAATCGCAAAGTCGTTCGGTCCGTTATTTGTGTGCTGCTGGCGCTGATCTTTGTCGTCTCGCTCATGACGGCGCTGATCCCGGTCAACGCATCGGCTGCGTCGCAGTCGGAGATCAATCAGCTCACGCAGCAGCGCAAAGAGCTGCAGGCCAAGCAGAAGGAGCAGCAGAAGACCATCAGCAACCTTCGCGCCAAAAAGGCCGGCATCGTTGAGCAAAAGGCCGCGCTGGATCAGGAGATGAATCTGGCGCAGCAGGAGATCGAGGTCGTTAAGGAGCAGATCACTGCCTATGACCAGCAGATCGAGGACAAGGGCGTTGAGCTTGAGGCCGCAAAGCAGGAGGAAGAGGCACAGACGGTGCGCTTCCGCGGCTGCGTGCGCCATCTCGAGGAGTACGGCCAGATGTCCTACATTGCCATCCTGCTCGAGGCGACCAGTCTCTCCGATCTTCTTGCCCGTATGGACATGGTCGGCGAGGTCATTGCATACAATAAACAGGTGCAGGCCGACATGACGGCCGCCCGTGAAAAGGTCGAGACCGTCAAGGCCGAGCTTGAGGACGCCCGTGTCGAGCTGCAGGATAAGCAGTCCGAACTTGAGACCAAGCAGGTCGAACTGCAGCAGAAGTCCTCCGAGGCCGCCGCACTGCTGGCAAACCTCGAGTCTAATATTGATGCCTATAAGCAGGTGCAGGATCAGTACGCGCAGCAGGAGCAGGCCGTGCAGTCGCAGATCGACAAGCAGGTCGAGGAGCTGCGCCGTCAGGAAGAGCAAAACAAGAAAAACGACCCGAGCTATGATCCGGGCAAGGTCAACGGCGCAACCGGCTCCATGATGTGGCCGTGCCCGTCCTGCCACACGATCACGTCGCCCTTCGGCTGGCGTTATCACCCGATCTATCAGACGCAGAAGTATCACTCCGGCGTGGATATCGGCGCGAGCTACGGCGCGACGATCGTCGCGGCCGACGGCGGCACGATCATCACGGCGGGCACTGTGTCCGGCTACGGCAACTGCGTGGTCATCAACCATGGCAACGGCATTACCACGCTCTACGGCCATATGAGCTCCATCGCCGTGCGCGTCGGTCAGAAGGTCTCCAAGGGGCAGACGATCGGCTATGTCGGCTCGACCGGCAACTCCACCGGTCCGCATCTGCACTGGGAGGTCACGGTCAACGGTGTGCGCCAGAACCCGCTCAATTATGCGACCTGATCGCACATATTTTGACGGAATGTAACTGCCGGGCAGCCGGAAAATGGCTGCCCGGCACATCTGCTGCATTGGGGGCTGCCCAATGCAGACGAAAAACAGATGCGGAGGGATCGTATGGACGAACACAAAACGCAGCAGCCGGAGCCGGAAATCGTGCCCGCACGCAGAAAAAGCGGCAGAATGCGCAGCTGGAAGGCGAGTATCCTGGCCTGTGTGATCTGCATTCTGGTCACGGCGCTGGTTACGTCGCTGATCTTTGTCGGCAAATTCGGCGGCAGCCGCAACTATAAGCTCGCGCTCAAATTCGCGCAGGTCAAGCAGGTCGTCGATAAAAACTACATCGGCGATGCCGACGACACGGCCATCAGCGATGCCGCGTCGAGCGCGATCATCAGTGCGATCGGCGACAAATGGAGCTATTACATGACGGCCGAGGAATATAAGGCCTATCAGATGTACTCAAACAATGAGTACGCAGGTATCGGCGTGACCATTCAGCTCGACGATAAGACGAAGGGCTTTCGCATCACTGCCGTGACGAGCGACTCGCCCGCGGCGAAGGCCGGCCTCAAGCAGGGCGACATCATCACGGCAATCGACGGGGAGGATGTCACGGGCAAGACGCTCTCGGACGTGCAGACCATTATCCGCGCCAAGCTTAACAAGACGCTCAAGCTTACCGTGCAGGATACGGCCGGCAAGAGCCAGACGGTCACACTTGACTGTACGGTTATTTATACCGATCCTGTGACCTATAAGCTCATGGACAACGGCGTCGGCTATGTCCGCATCCGCAACTTTGAGACCGGCGGCGGCACGCGTGCCGTGCAGGCGGTCGACAAGCTGCTCGATCTCGGCGCAAAGTCGCTGGTGTTCGATCTGCGCGACAACCCCGGCGGTCTGCTCTCGGAGCTCATCACGATCCTCGACCACCTGCTGCCGCAGGGTGACCTGTTTGTGAGTGTGGACGGCAGCGGGAAAGAGACCGTTACGCAGAGCGACAGCGTCTGCGTCAAGGTGCCGATGGCGGTGCTCGTCAACGGCAACACGTACAGTGCGGCGGAGTTTTTCGCAGCCGCGCTGCGTGAATATGACTGGGCGACCATCGTCGGCCAGAATACGACCGGCAAGGGCCGCAGTCAGACGACCATCGCGCTTCCGGACGGCAGTGCCGTGCACATTTCGAGCCGCAAATACCTCACGCCCAATCGTGTGGATCTGTCCGAGCAGGGCGGTCTTGTGCCGGATGTGGTCGTGGCGCCGAGCGCGGACAGTGAGGTCGATGCACAGCTGGAGGCGGCGCTCTCCGCGGTGCGCTGAATGAAATCGTAACCACTGAAATTTCAATGATATAAGGAGACGGATTATGGCGATCGACAGCAGATATAGAATGAGTCAGGAGCGTCTGGACACGCTCAAGGAAGAACTGCACTACCTCGAGACGACCCGCGAGAAGGAAGTCGCGGAGCTCATCAAGGAAGCGCGCTCCTTCGGCGACCTGTCGGAAAACAGCGAGTATGACGAGGCCAAGACCGAGCAGGGCAAGCTCTATTCCCGTATTGCCGAGCTCAATGACCTGATCGAGAACGCTGACGTTGTGGAGAAGGTCGAAGTCGCGGCGGACGTTGTGACCATCGGCAGCCGCGTGCGCGTGCTCGACGTGGATGAGGACGTGGAAGAGGAGTACACGATCGTCGGCTCGCAGGAGGCCAACCCCATGGACGGCCGCATTTCGGACGACAGCCCGTTCGGCTTTGCGCTCAAGGGCCACAAGGTCGGCGAGACTGTCACGGTCGCAGCCCCGGTCGGCGAGCTGCAGTTCAAGATCATCGCCGTCGAAAACGAAAACTGAGGAGCCCGCCATGAACGAAGAGAGAAACAACCAGCCCCAGGCGGCAGAGCCGTCCTTGTCGGAGATCCTTCAGGTGCGCCGTGATAAGCTCAAGGCGCTGCAGGATGCGGGGCGCAACCCCTTTGAGCAGACGCGCTTTGCGCGCAGTGCCTATTCGACCGACATCAAGAACGATTTCGAGGCCTACGACGGTAAAACGCTGCAGGCCGCCGGTCGCATCATGTCCAAGCGCGGCATGGGCAAGGCCATCTTCTGCGACATTCAGGACGACCGCGGGCAGATCCAGCTCTACGTCCGCAAGGACGCCGTCACGGAGCAGGAGTTTGCCGATTTCCGCAAGTATGACATCGGCGATATCATCGGTGTGAGCGGCTACGCGTTCAAGACCAAGACGGGGGAGATCTCCATCCACGTGCAGCAGGTCACACTGCTCAGCAAGTCCCTGCGCCCGCTGCCGGAGAAGTTCCATGGCATGACGAACATGGAGCTGCGCTACCGTCAGCGCTATGTGGATCTGATCATGAACCCCGAGAGCAAGCGCAATTTCCAGATCCGCAGCCGCTTCGTTGCGTATCTGCGCCGCTATCTGGACGGCCTCGGCTTCATGGAGGTCGAGACTCCCGTGCTCAGCCCCATCGCCGGCGGCGCGACGGCGCGCCCGTTCATCACGCACCACAACACGCTCGACATTGATATGTATATGCGCATCGCGACCGAGCTGCATCTCAAGCGCCTGATCGTCGGCGGCATTGAGCGCGTGTATGAGGTCGGCCGCATCTTCCGCAACGAGGGCATGGACACCAAGCACAACCCGGAGTTCACGACCTGCGAGCTCTATCAGGCCTACACGAACCTTGACGGCATGATGGATATCCTCGAGGGCATCCTCTCCGGCGCTGCCAAGGAGATCCTCGGCACGTATCAGGTGCAGTGGCTCGGCCACGACGTAGATCTCACGCCGAGCTGGCGCCGCGTGACCATGGCAGACGCTGTCAAGGACGTCACGGGAGCCGACTTTATGGCGATCATTGGCGACGCGGACGCGGCGGTCGCCCTCGCCAAGAGCGTGGGCGTGGACATGGAAAACGTCGCCCACACGTGGGGCAACGCACTCTATGAGACCTTCGACCAGAAGGTCGAGGCCACGCTCATCCAGCCGACGTTCATCACCATGTACCCGGTCGAGGTCAGCCCGCTGGCCAAGCGCAGCCCCGAGCAGCTCGCGCTCACCGAGCGCTACGAGATGTTCATCTGCGGCTGCGAGATGGGCAATGCCTTCTCCGAGCTCAATGACCCCATCGACCAGTATCAGCGCTTCAAGGCGCAGGCCGAGAAGCGCGCCAACGGCGACGAAGAGGCCAACATGATGGACGAGGACTTCGTCATGGCGCTCGAGTACGGCATGCCGCCTACCGGCGGCCTGGGCTTCGGCATTGACCGCTGCGCCATGCTGCTGTGCGGCGCAAGCTCCATCCGCGACGTGATCCTGTTCCCGACAATGAAACCTTTGGACACTCCCAAGTCGGAGAAAAAGCCTGAGGAAGTCGGTATCATCGGCGGAGCTAAGGGTACGGTCGAGATCGAGATTAAGGACGAGCCGATCGATTTTTCCAATGTTCAGATCGAGCCGCTGTTCCAGAATCAGGTCGATTTTGAGACCTTCTCCAAGTCCGATTTCCGCGCGGTCAAAGTTCTCGCCTGCGAAGCCGTGAAGAAGTCGAAGAAGCTTCTGAAGTTTACGCTTGACGACGGCACGGGCGAGGAGCGCACCATTCTCAGCGGTATCCACGCTTATTATGAGCCGGAAGAGCTGGTCGGCAAGACCTGCATCGCCATCACGAATCTTCCTCCGCGCCCGATGATGGGTATCGAGTCCTGCGGTATGCTGATCTCCGCCGTGCATCACGAAAACGGCGAAGAAAAGCTGCATTTGCTGATGGTGGATCCTCACATTCCCGCCGGCGCAAAGCTCTATTGATTGCCCCCCTGATCGGGTTAAAAAAGCCTCTCGTACACCAATCCGTACACCAATTTACACC
>UMHK01032550.1_pt1 | contig 17524 bp, 9 predicted proteins | sample 1965521 | NCBI WGS metagenome assembly UMHK01 (sample SAMEA4836097, study PRJEB28245) | human gut metagenome | biome: gut microbiome; material: fecal sample | place: Denmark | collected 2008
AGTGCCCTTTGTACCTCGGCATTCAGATTGCCCACCTCGTCCAAAAACAGTGTCCCATGGTTGGCGGCGGCAAACATGCCCGTCTTATTTTCCGTCGCTCCGGTAAAGGCACCCTTCACATGACCGAACAGTTCCGATGCCGCCAGTTCCTTCGGAAGCACCCCGCAATCCACTGCGATGAAAGATGCATCCGACCGACCGCTCAACACATGTATCTGCCGGGCCACATATTCCTTGCCTGTCCCTGATGCGCCACGTATCAGTATGGACAAGCTGTCGGCAGGAGCCACCACACGCACAATGTTCTGAAGTTTCACCGCTAGAGGACTTTTACCAACGTAAAAAGCCCGTCCTTTAACTTTCTTTCTATTTCCACAGTCCAACAGCCCACGGATAATACCAAGTACCCTTTCCGTCTGAACAGGTTTTGGTAGATAGTCTGCGGCACCTTTCTTCATCGCTTCCACCGCACTGAGGATATCTCCGTAGCCTGTCATGATGAGGAAAGGCATACGATAGCCCTGTGCCTTCATCCATTCTAACAGTTCCACACCGTTACTGTTATTCAGGCGTAAATCCGACAATACCAGATCTACCTCATAGCCTTCCAAAAAGCCCTTCGCCGAATCCACCGATAATACATAACGGGCATTGATACCGTTTTTCACCAGCCAGTTTGTGGTGATACGCGCATACGCGCGGTCATCTTCCACTACCAATACGGTTTCCATATGTTTTTTCCTTTATTTTTTTACTTTCTCTACGGCCTGTTCCACGACCTCAATCAGTTTTTCTATTCTTTCGTCCGATATCCCGCCCCATTTTTCAGGAGGCATGGCGATCGTTCCTTTCAGTTCACATCGAGAAATGTTTATACGGATCATTTCCCAAAGCGGTGCGGTCTCGTGTATGATATTTTCCAACTTCACATAATTTCTCATGGAAGAAGCATCCCGCATTTCAGAAAGTTCCTTCGTAGTGTCTTCTATAAAAATATCTAGCATTTCCTCAACATATTCCTCACCTTCCATGATAGCCGCAATACCTAGTCTGTCCATTTGTGAAACTACCGCCAGCAATAAAACAAACAGGGCAAAGCTGGCTACCATATAGTAGGAATTGTCCCATTCAAGGATAAAGGCCCGGTAATGTTCAGTAAAACGTTCGTTGCTCTCCCGTTCGAATTCGGGAACTATGCTCATTCTTTCGTTCAGTTCCACGCTGCCAGTGTATAAGTGTCCATCTATACCAGCAGCCGTTCCTGTCTTTCAGCCTGCCCCAAAATGCTCCTTCCATTTAAAGGAACGGAGCATACGTATTGTTGTCCCAGTTGAAGAGAAAGCGGACAAGGATTATCGTTTACATTTTTCTTTTGCTGCACAGCTTGTTTCCGAGCTATTGATACAATGGACGGGATACTTTCCTGTACTATATCACCTATACCCTGCAATTCCTCGAAAGTATGCATCGCTTTGGAAAGAAGTAGTTCTTTATTCCAAAGAAGAAGACACAACGAGTCAATATGCTTTTTCTGTAACGGAGTATGAACATATTCTTTCAGAAGTTGCAGATTGTCACAGCCCCTATGGCATTTGCGGCTGTATTCTTTCAGGTTGTCATCATCCCATGTGACGGCAATCTCCGCATGAGTGGAAAGGTCCAGCAAGTCGATATAACTATTTTCCGTCAAACGATATACGTCACCAGCCCCTTTTCATTCCGGCGGAACTGATAGATAATAAAGGTTGACAGTAGGCCCTAAATGGCATAACCGATTTTTTTTTAACTTTAACCACATGATTATACATCATCCGAACCTGTAAATCAATTACTGGCCTGTAATATAAATACAAAAATAATCCCTACCTAGGTTTTAGCACAACTTACGCAAGGATTATTTAACAAATATTTATAAATTATTTCAAATTCTTCAAGCCTCTCAGAACAGTTTTATCAGTTATTTCAATAATACTGATGGCGTAGCCACCACCTGCCACAGCTTTCATCTTTAAGACCGATTTGGCAGTTACAATACCTTTACGAATGCCATAAGATTGCGGATTGTTCCGATAATGCGCATCTTTACCATCTTCATAAACAGTTGCAATGTATTTCTTGTCATTGTCAAGAAAATCAAGTTTCAGCGTGGATAAATGTCCTTCTTCACCACTGGTACAACCTATGAACCAATTATTTGAACCTTTTGCTTTACGTGCCGCTACAATATAGCGTCCTGGTTCGGCTTCCAGATATTTACTCTCATCCCAATCCACGGGCACATCCTTGATAAACTGGAAAGCATCCATGAACCGTTCGTAGTTTTCTGGTATATCGGCTGCCATTTGGAGCGGACTATACATGGTGACATAAAGCGCGAGTTGGCGGGCAAGTGTGGAGTTCACGTGTGATTTACTATTTGGATTGAGTTTACTCATATCCATTTCAAAGATTCCCGGAGTGTAATCCATAGGACCACCTTGCAGGCGGGTAAACGGTAAGACGGTAGTATGAAACGGCTTGTTTCCGCTGAATGCCTCATATTCCGTACCACGAGCAGATTCGTTGCCAATCAAGTTAGGATATGTACGGCACAACCCGGTAGGACGTACGGCCTCATGTGCGTTTACCATGATATGGTGTTTGGCAGCCTCGGTTACGGCATATAGATAGTGGTTATTCAACCATTGTCCATAATGATGTTCGCCACGCGGAATCATATTGCCCACATATCCACTCTTTACAGCATTATATCCATAATCGTTCATCAATTGATAAGCAGCTTCCATATGACGTTCATAGTTACGGATAGAAGCCGATGTTTCATGATGCATCATTAGTTTCACCCCTTTAGACTGGGCATACTCGTTCAGCATCTTGATATCAAAATCCGGGTAAGGAGTCACAAAGTCAAACACGTAATCTTTGGAATGGCCAAACCAGTCTTCCCACCCGATATTCCATCCTTCCACCAACACTTGGTCGAATCCATGCTTAGCAGCAAAGTCTATGTATTTTTTTACGTTCTCATTATTAGCCGGGTGTTGTCCGTTGGGCTTGACCTTGTTATAATCCGTTTCTCCTAATCTCACAGAAGGTACATCCCAGGTATATGCCCAAGGCTTTCCACCGGCAATCATTTCCCACCATACACCGATATATTTCACCGGTTTAATCCAAGAGGTATCTTTGTATTTGCAAGGTTCATTCAAATTCAAGATAAGGTTTGAAGCAAGAATATCGCGTGCATCATCACTCACCATGACAGTACGCCAGGGAGTACGGCAAGGAGTCTGCATATAAGCCATATTTCCTTGTGCATCAGGAGTAAGTTGCGAAGTAAATACAAAATTCTTGTCATCAAGGACTAAATGCATGCAAGAATAATCCACCAAAGCAGCCTCATGCAGGTTGATGTAAAGACCTTCGGCTGTCTTCATCTGCAAGGAAGTCTGTACACCTGTGGATGAAAAAATACTTTGCGACAGGTTCCCGTCAACAGCACCGCTCAGCAAACTACGAATTTCTGACAGTTTCGACTCGGTATAGTCATATTCTTGTGTATCATAATCTCCCGGAATCCACCAAGCTGTATGATCACCGGTCATGGCAAATTGAGTATGTTCTTTTTTTACAACGAAGTAGGGCAAATATTGTTGCGAAGGGAACTCATAGCGGAATCCCACGCCGTCATCATACACACGAAAACGGAGATTCATGAAGCGTCCGTTCGATGGTTTCTCCAATTCCACAAAAAGTTCATTATAGCGGTTACGGATATGACTGTTTTCTCCCCATACAGGTTCCCAAGTCTCATCAAAAGTCGATGTAGATGTATTATTTATCCGGAAAGAATCCATTAATGAATTTTCTTCGTTCAATTCAATCCCTAGTGTACTAGGCTTTATCACAGGAATGCCCTTATAAGTTACCTGATAAGTCGGGATTCCTCTCTCATTTATTGAAAACTCAAGTGTAATATTGCCCGACGGAGAAGAGATGCTTTCTGCTTTTGCCATAAAGCACGATAAAAGCAGAAAGGCTGCTATTATTATTTTCATAACTATCTTTCTTTTTATAAATTCATTTATTTGGAATAAACGACACGGACCTTTACTTCGGTTGTACAGTCAGTGCAAGGTATATCAATGTTCGTACATTTTCTTTTTACGTCATAAGAATAATTAGAAGTTTCCACTCCATTCACTTTTACCGCTACAGGTTGCGTCGTATTATAGATGCGAAAAGTATATGAACGAGCATTGACACCGTTCGTATAAATTCCCTGACGAGGAGTAATGACATATTCTCCTTTATTATTTTTGAATGATTGTCTTAAGATTGTTGTTGCAAAAACGGTACTATAATCATTATTATCACCATCATCTTCATACAATACCCCCTCACCCTTGCAACCTGACACGAAGTTTAAAATCAGATGTCCGGGACGTTCTGTCACATTCATTACAGTAGGAGGATTATAAGGAATAATTGCACCTTGTTTAAAAAAATACGGAATTTGCTCCTGCGTAAAACACATTGTTTTTCTGCACGGTCCTTCAATCAATTCATCTGTAGCCACACTCCACCATTTCCCCTCAGGAAACCAGATTTCTTTTGAACTGATACCATCTTCCAAAGCCGGTTCTGTTATTGGAGCTACTAAAATGTCGTTTCCAAAGAAATATTCACCTTCATATTTATATGCCTCTTCACTTTCAGGGTATTCATAGTAAAGTGGACGGCACATACCTATACCTGTATCAAATGTCTCACGAGCCATTGTATATATATAAGGGAAGAGTGCGTAACGAAGTTTTACGGCATCGCGTAACTTAGGAAAATTGGGAAATTTCCATATACGCCGTTCTATCCGGCTGTCATCAGTGGCATGACTGCGGAATATAGGGGTAAACACTCCAAACTGAATCCAGCGAAGCATTAGTTCCGGGTCATTTACAATTTTTTCATCGGTAAACGCATGGCCTCCAAGGTCATGTCCCCAGAAAGCGTATCCTACATTTGATGCGGTGGAAGTAAAGTACGGCTCAAATGCGAGAGTCGGGAAATTTATAAGGGCATCTCCCGAAAAACCAATTTGGTAACGATGGCTCCCTAATCCTCCCCAACGATGAAAGATTACAGGTCGGCGGTCAGGCCTGTTTTTAACCATATCATTGTAAAACACATGATTGCACCAGAATGTCTGTCCAAGACCGGGAGTATATGGACTCGTAAGATGTTGTTGCCAGTCGAGCCACCAGAAATCCACACCTTCAGATTCATGGTCACGGATTACGTTGTCAAAGAATGACTTTGTAAAATCCGGATAATCAAGATACCAGGCAATTTTGCCGTTACTACCATATTTACCGCCAAGTTCCCTACTCATTGCTTTGTAATAGGATGGAGATTCGATACTGTCAATGCCATCTGCCGGATGGAGATTTAAAGCGATTTTGTAACCGTTGTCATGGATTTCCTGAAGAAGTTTAGTCGGTTCAGGTATTAAGTTGGTATTCCAAGACCAGCCGGTCCAACCTCCGATATTCTCCGACTCACTTGATGCCTTGCCATTCCAATGCCAATCCATATCAAGAATCATTACGTCGGTAGGGATATCGTTCTTCTTAATTTCTCGCATAATCTCCCGATAGTCATCGGCTGAATATGAATAGTAACGGCTATACCAATAGCCGAAAACGTATGCCGGTGGTAAAGGAATTTTACCGGCTATTTTGGTAAAATCTCCGATAGCTTTCTTATATTCATTGCCATAGCCCATAAAATACAGGTCAATAGCCTGAGGGTCATTACGATATGCCCACCAGTCATATCCAACCTCCGGATTTGGCTCAAGTGCAAATGAGTGACTCCCGTCAGCACGTGTTGCTTCCCATGAATCATCTATTACAGCCCAACCGGATCGGGATATTAATCCGTTTTCCAATTCACTCCGTTTATTGTCTCCATTGCTACCGTCAAGAGTCCGACAAGTCCCTTTAAGGTTTAGCGGATCTTTTTTCCCTGGATACCAAAGTGTTTCACAGCCATGGTTTTCAATGGTAATAGTGAGGTTTTCCGGAGATGCCGGACTTGTTTTCGGATTGGTTCCTTTTCGGTATTTGAGTTTTACTTTATCAGTCTGGATATACAAGAATCGGTCATCTTCTTTTTTCTTGAAATCTACCAATTCAAGATTACGGTTGACAACTGTAAATGTAGGACGGTCTTCGAACATGCCTTTTTCACTATATTCTATACGAATCATTTCTGGAGTCAGTACTGTGAAGCGTGCATTGCCACATATAACCACTGCCTTGGAATTTGCTATCGGATTATTATTGTCAACTGTAGCTCGAACAAATGGTGCCATGCTTAGCATCACCGCCAATCCTATCCACTTCATTATTCTTTTTTTATTCATATAAATGTACTGTTATTAAATTATTTGGTCAGTTTCAAAACCTTGCAAGCCCGCGGCCCTAATTCAACACTCAATTTAGATGCTTTGCCTTCGTCTTTGTGTTTCCACAAGTCGCGTACGCTTACTTCTCCTTCTATACCAATTTCCGAAAGATGTAGTTCATATGTTTTCTGTTCATTGTCGCGGTTGAAAAGTCCTACTATATAATCACCGTTAGACATCTGTCCGTACCAAATCTGGTTCTTTTCAGTGTCGGTCACGTCACCCGAAAGAGGCTTTCCTACGAATCTGTCGGCATTCAGTGCCAACATTTCCTCATTCTGATAAAATTTCAGGTTATCTCCTACGGTATTATATCGGTCAGCTACCGTTACCGGCCCTCCTGCTATCAACTGCAAAGAAATAACCGACTCTTTTTCCGCATCAGTATTAAAGGTATTAAGACGGATAAAATCGCCATCAGGAATTACTTGATTACGTCCTGTTACTTTCGACCAATATATAAATCCATCAAACATATTCATGCTGTTGGGCCAGCCTTCATACACTTTGCCTCGGCTATCGTCAGAAAAATGGTTCCATCCACCTTGACCTGTATCTGCTACAATACGCACCATATTACCATATTTCCTTTCCAACTCGGCATTATTTTTAAGATGTGGCATAACCAATGAAGTAAAAATACCATAGCGAGTGGCCGAAATACAGATATACTCCAATGCCTTTTCATAACATTCTCTTCCATAGCCTCTGCCCACAAGTCCATTTCCCCAACTGGCTTCCATGCCACGGTCAAATCCATCTTCATACCAACTGAGAAAATCCATACGAATATATTCTACTCCTAATTCCTTATAATGTTTGAAAAAGCCGTCAATATATTCTTTTGCTCCTTTATGGGTAGCAACCACATAAGTAAAGAACTTATCCGGCTCGTCCGGATGCGCTACAACATCACTCTCGGCATCATACTTCAATTGTCCCAATGTAATGTTATTGGTATTCTGAATGGGAGTTTCATCTTTTCCGTGTAACCACAACGGGTTATCATACACACCTAGTTTCAACCCTTTTGCCTTACATTTAGCTACAAGATCTTTCAAATACATGCTACCATATTTGTCCATGTAGCCGTATTCGTTCTTTTCACAAAGCATAGGAATAAATCCATCCGTACAAAGCATATCATAACCATAAGGTTTCAGATTCTCGGCAACCCAGTCAATAGCTTTGTCCCACTCTTCTGCATTCATATCCATTTGATATTCAGGAATACCATTATCAGCCATCTCCATACAAAACTCATATACACTCCAATAGAGTGGGGCTTTGAATTTATGGATATTGCTAATATCCACCTCTTCGTCATAATCCGGCACTTCCACTTCATCATCGGGAATCATATCCGGAGTCCACCCTGTTCCTTCGTCCTTACAGCTTGTGGAAGTAAATATTCCTATCATCAACAAGCAAAACAATGTTATTTTCTTATATTCCATACTACTTTTTCATTTCTAAGCGAGTGCGGAATTAAATTGTCCGCACTCGTAGGATTACTAATTTTTCTTTTCAAATTTAATCTTATTAGTCAATACATTCAGTTCTACACGATACTGACCGGCTTCACCTTCTTCCACTTTCCACTGGTAGTCATTACCATTCGGTTGAACCAACTGCACATCAGTCATGTTAAGAGAAGCTTTTCCGTCTTCTCCCGCCTGCTTGGGCATATAACAAGTGATCGCCCAACTTCCATCTACATTTATCGGACATTTAAAGCTACCAGCTTTTAATTCTCCTTCCCAATAGAATGTTCCTTTATCAACATTGAAATCATAAACGAAAGCTTCCTTCCCTTGCTCCCAACCGGCAGGAGTTGCATCACCTAACATCCATATCTCTTTGCAGGGCAGATCATCAGGAATGCTCTGTAACAGCTTGAAGTCAATAGTCATGGTGTACATGTTCAGTGTCACCCGGTAGTTGCCTTCTTTGGTAATGTTCCATTTGTAGTCATGTCCCTGTATACCGGCCTCGATGCGTTCCATACGATTATCTCCAAATTCATGCGTTCCGTTTTCTATTGGCATCAGCCATGCTACATTCCAGTCTTCTTTCAGTTCCAATGGAAATTTCATATCTCCGGTTTTCAGGAGACCTTCATAATAGAAAGCCACTTGGTTGACCGGATCTTTCGTCAGTTTTGTGGAACTCATGATGTTCCAACCTGCAGGGGTTGCTTCTCCTACCATCCAAACATCATTATAGTCGGTAGTCGGGTAATCTACATTCAATGTTCCGGCTTCAATGTTCAATTTCAACACATAAAATCCTGCTTTATTAATGGTAAAGGGGGTTTCATTACCGGTTTCATGCTCATTAAAGACCACACTGCCGTCGGCACCCTGTGTATACGAAGGTGACTGTCCGGTGGTATTCAAAATAAACTTGTAGTCACCTTCTTTCATCACCCCGTACCAGGTATATACCTCTTCCGATATTTCTTCTGTCATTTTAAGCGCATTGGCCGGGTCAGTAGCTCCTTCAAGTGCTGTTCCCATGATATAGATATTGTACGGCTGTATTTCATATCCAACTACGTCAAAACGTACAGTTGATAGTTCCGGTTTCACATAGCAGTCGGTCTCTTCTATTTCTGCGATAATTTCAGCTTCCAACGTCACTCTTTCACCAGGCGCAATTTTCCATTTCGTCAGTAATGCGTTCAATTTCTTATGGGTAAAACTCACACAGTGCCCACCAAACGGAATTTCCATTTTGTCAATAGAAGTGCCAAAATCATTGTCAGCAATGTCCAACTTAAAATAATAAGTCACTTTAGAATCTAAAGGGGCATTGGTCACCTCATTCCATGAAAAAGTAACAGCTTCCTCCTTTCCTGATTTCTGATTTAGTTCAACATATTCATCCGATACTTGCAAGTGCATGGTATCATCGGGACGCTCAATACTATAACGTATATCTTCATCCTTACAGCCTACTACCAAACAAGAAAGCATGGCAAGTAAAAAAAAGATTTTATTTTTCATTTTGCTTGATTTTATGGGAATTATTTCCAAAATGGAAGTTGTCTCAGATTTTCGTTTTTATCAATTTCACTTTGATGGATAGGGAACCAATAATAAGCAGGATTATACACACGTTTCTGATAAGGTGTACGTACATAAAAAGACTCAGCGTCTTTTCCGCTATAATTCATTCCGTACATATCTCCATTCAGTTTTTTTTCAGCTTCTTTCCAACGGCGCAAATCGTCATAACGCACCCCTTCTCCACAAAGCTCGACACGGCGTTCGGCACGAATAATCTTACGCACAGCCTCTTGATTATCGTCCACATGGATATTCTGGGCATCACTATTACCAAACGTATAAGTACGAATACCAGCACGTGTGCGAATTTTATTCACATAGTTCAAAGCTTCCTCGCGAACAGTACGTTCATCTTTATACTCATTCAATGCCTCAGCATAATTCAAAAATGCTTCTCCCAAGCGGTAAACAATGCCGGGACGATACTGGTAATTGTTCTCTTTAACATTCGTCTTAGGCGACACCCGTTTACGGATAAGATAACCATTTTGAGGTGCATCGTGCGTATGCGGATTGTCTTTCTGCCCATTAAAAAACTCAAATTTACGTTTTTCAGTAGGGAAATAAGAGTTATTAAAAGCTACGGATACATAGAAGCGCGGTTCACGATTACAATACATATTATATGTACCTGCATAAGTAATAGCTCCTCCATTTACTTCTTCGTCCCAAATTGTATTATCAAGTTTTACGTCTAATTCGGAAAATCCGTCTTCATTCGAACCGTCATAAGGAAGTCCGTCTTGCATAAAGAAAGCATCGACCAAAGATTGAGTTACCCCTAACCCGCCGCTACCGCCACTGGCAGCCGGTGTAGCATGTTTTTCATACGAACCATAATCAGAGCTTGGACGCGCAAACAAGATTTCGGTGTTCCCTTCATCAAAACGCTTCAAAAACAAATTCTGATAAGACATAAACGGATCAATTTCTCCATTTGCATTTTCTTCAACATAGAGTTTATATCCAGCTTTATCAGCCTCATCAATCAATAGTTTACATGCTTCTACTGCATTTTTCCAACGTGTCGGGTCATAAACAGTACTGAAGATATTTTCACCCTTCTCATTTTTGTAATCCGCATAATCCGTATTTCCATTTACCAACGGACTAGCGGCAAAAAGCAACATACGTGCACGAACTGCCAAACACATAATACTGGTAACACGCCCATACTTTCGTGCTTCAGTATATTTAGGTGGCAATATCTTAGAAGCCTCAAGCATTTCCTTGTCAGCCCAGTCTATTACAGTGTAATAAGGAGCCTGTCCTTTCATCAAGTCTGACAGTACAAAATCAGTTGGAGCGATATAATCAGGATCAAACGGAACAGCTCCATAAGTATTGGCAAGCAAGTAATAATAATAGGCTTTCATGAATTTACACTCCGTTTTCATATATTCTACTTCTTTTGTACTTATACCCTGTGCCGGTAGTGGATGTATGTTCTCAAGGAAAATATTAGCCTCCCGAATACATTGTGGAAGAAGTTTCCAATAGTTCCCCTCCCAATCACTGTTAGGTGTCCATTCACCCAATATATAAGGAATGACTTTCCACCCCCACTGCCGCCAACGTTCAGACGGAGTCTGATCATCAGCAAGGATTTCCCAACCCAATGTGTTAGTATAACCCCAATAAGGATCAGGTATAGCCGAGTAGATATTGGCAAGCCAACCCTCAATACGAGTTTTGTCTTCAAAGACCAAAGGAAGAGTTAATTCTGTATCAGTTTCTTTGTCAAGATAGTCAACACAAGACATCAATGAAGCTGTGACTATAAATCCTATAAGAATATTTTTTATAAATTTCATTGTTCTTTTTCTTTAGTTCATTCTACATTAAAAATTTACTTCTACCCCCAACATCAAAGAACGCATGGACGGATATTTTAAACCATCAGAGGTGGCCAGTTCCGGATCCCATAATTTGAACTTGGAAATGTAGAACAAGTTATTCCCACTGGCAAAGAATCGGATACTCTTCGCACTAATTTTATTAACGACATTCTTAGGTAGGCTGTAGCCTATTTCAAGTGTTTTCAAACGGAGGAAACTCATATTTTTCTTCCAGAAAGTCGAGGCACGGTTATTGTTCGTATTAGTACTCTGAGAAAGACGTGGCCAAAAAACGTTCTGAGAAGGATTTTCTTCAGTCCAGCAGTCTGTATAGTTGGTATAGACATTACCTAATACACCGGCTCCGCTACCGGGAATGAAATAATCCGACCCACCGATAATACGGTAAGTGTCGCCACTTCCTTGGAAGAAGAAACTCATATCCCAATTACGGAAATTGATATTTCCGCCAAATCCATAAACGATTCTCGGGTCAGTAGTACCACCAATATAGCCTTCGTCAGCACTAGTTATATAGCCATCGTTATTCATGTCACGGTATTTGATATCGCCCGGACGCACTTCACCGCCCAGTTGTGGAACAGGAATTCCTTCTTTCAATTTTCCATCTACGAAATCATCATCGGTATAAAGTCCTAAGGCTTGCAGCCCCCACAGCGTATTGATTGAATGCCCGGTAATAGAACGATAAGTTCCTTTGACTGATTCTGGTTCGTCTCGTTCAATGATTGTATTCTTAGCATAAGTAAAAGTTCCTCTTACGCTAATGTTCCAATCCTTATTAATTCGCTTGTTGTAATTCAGTGATAGATCGAGACCTTTATTGTCCACCTTGCCATAATTGGCGTATGGATTGTTGATAAATCCTGTTTGGGAAGGAATGGTAGCACGTTGCATAAAAATACTTGTCCTGCGTTCTTTAAATAGATCGAGTTGGAAATCGAGCTCATTCCAAAGGCCTATTTCTATACCTATATTCGTTTTAAGCGCTTTCTCCCAAGTCAGGTTTCCTACGCCGACTTCTCCTTCCTGCACACCGTCACGATAAGTATCTCCTGTATATCCCCAATTGTAACCATTAGCTTTTGAATTGATGGTTGTGATATAAGCGAAACGGCGTCCACCGATATTGTCATTTCCTACCGTTCCCACAGAGGCACGGAGTTTCAGTTTACTTATCACATTGCGTATAGGTTCCATGAATTGCTCCTCACTAACGAGCCACCCCAAGGCGATGGAAGGGAAAAAGCCAAAACGCTTGCCTTTCGCAAAGTTTTCCGAACCATTATATCCAAAGTTGAATTCAGAAATATAGCGGCGGTCAAATGTATATGAAAAACGTCCTGCAATACCTTGTGTCCGGTTCGGCTGTATATCGCCCCAATCATAGCTGCGTTGATTATACAAAAGAAGTGCATCTACCATGTGTCTGTTATTAAACGTCTGATTATAACTGAGTGCCGCTTCCAAATAAACGCTCTGGTTACCGTAATTTGCATTACTGGAATGGTCAAGAAACTCACTTCCGTATTTCAAGATGCTATGTACTAGTTCACCTTCATCATTGCGTGATTTTGCTACGCTATAATAGTCCGGCTCTTTACCACGTGTCACAAAGTTCTCATTATATGTATCAAATGCAAAAGTGAGCTTAGCTTTTAGTCCCGGAGTTATCATTTTAAGATTCTGCTCAACTGCAAACAAAGATTCCAGTTTACTCCGTCCGCTACGGTAGTAACCGTTCTGTGTACTGATAGCCCAAGGATTAGGGCGGTTGCTGCTGGCAATAGGAATAGTTCCATCTGAATAAACAGCAGGGTGTACAAAAGGAGGAGTTTCAAAAGCAGCACTGAAAACTTCATCCGTACCACTGCGACTTTTATGTAGATTTTGTAAGTAACCACCTACATTAAAACGAACTAGGGTCGTTTTTGTCAAGTCTAGATCTACATTTGCCCGTATGTTGTAACGGTTCAACTTACTTTGGGTATCATAAGGCAAGCTCTTATCGGAAGACATAATTCCATTTTCATGATAAAGAGAGGCCGTAAGAGAATAACGGAGTATTTCTGTTCCACCACTTACTGTAAGATTAGCACGAGTAGAAGTTGCATAATCTTTGGTAATAGCGTCTATCCAGTCTACATCCGGATATAAATCTTTGTCGTAGCCATAATAAGTTTTAAGTATCTGTTCCTTTGTAAACATACGTTTATTGGGATCACTTTCCAGAGAATTGAGTAAACTCATATATTCAGCAGCTCCAATAAACTCAGGAAGTTTGGTGGGAGCCTGAATGGACTGCTCTACACGTACATTAACAGAAGGAGCGGCTATCGTTCCGCGTTTTGTATTGATAATAATGACTCCATTCGCTCCACGTACGCCATACATAGCACTGGCTGAAGCATCTTTCAAAACAGAAAAAGATTCAATTTCAGCAGGATCAAGATCATTTAAGCTACGTTCTACACCATCTACCAATACTAATGGAGAAGTATTTCCACTGAAAGAAGCAATGCCTCGAATCCAGAAATTTGAGTTATCATATCCGGGTTCGCCAGATGGCTGTACTGCAATCACACCTGCTAACTGTCCGGCTAAATTGTTACTGAGTGAACGGGAGGACCCGACTTGCAACTTGGTAGGTTCTATAGTCTGTACCGAACCAATAACTGAAAGTTTCTTTTGATTACCATAACCTACTACCACAACCTCATCCAAAGCTTCTACATCTTCTTCTAGTATAATATTGAAGTTGATTTCATTTCCAACCACGATTTCTTTAGACTTGAAACCTATGTAAGTTATATTTAATACACTCTGTTTATTCGGTACCTCAATATAGAAGTGACCATCCACATCAGTTATAGCCCCTCCTGACTCATTTTTGACTGTCACATTAACACCTGGAAGTGGAGATTTCTCTTTATCAAGTATGGTTCCACTAATTCGGATACCTTTTACTTGCTGTTGGACAATAATACTTTCTGCCATAGACTCATCAGCATAAACTGGAAAGAATCCTATCCACAAAAATAGTGGCGCCAGAATAGTAGTTTTTACTTTCATAGTTTTTAAAATTAAAAGATTAACGTCATTGATTACAATATAACAGCCTATTAAGCAGAACGACATATCGCGGGTCTGGATACTTGTTGGCTATTCGAATTATTACCCTTTGTTTTCTAATTAAATTGTTCTTTTGCATACATAATATAAGATTTTAAAGTTGATAAAAAAGTATAAATTATAAACTATCTCTTTCTTGGGAAAAGAGACAACGCAAAAATATCAGATAAGAAATACTAATTATGAATCAAAGAGTGAAAAAGTAGTGATTTACATCAATGAAAAAACACGTAAATCACTGTATATTAGAAACATAAAAGAATATAGTAATACTAAAAAAAGTAGTAAAAATATAAGTGTAAAATAAGAATATTCTGAATCGTAAACTTCTATTAATCTTTTGATTTTCCAATTTTCATTACCTCTTGTTCTAGTAGGTTACGGTCACCAGCGGCTTTATTTCGAACTTTCGTACGGTAATTATAAATGGTGGTTACAGAATAGCGTAGAAACTGAGCAATCTTCACGCTGTCACTAATGCCCAAGCGTATCAGTGCAAAGATGCGTAACTCTGTATTCATCCGTTCACCAGTTTTCAAAGATATTCGCTCATCATTGGTAAGCAAGGCATTGAAATCCTCCACAAAAGTAGGGAACATTTGCAGGAAAGTATTGTCAAAGTTCGTATAGAATTCCTTCAATTCCACCTCTATAAATTTGGAAGACTTGATGTTCTTGTAGAGTTCTTCCACATTCCCAGTAGCAGCAATCTTACCTAATAACCGGCGGTAATTGTCCATCTTCTCCAAATATACCGAACATTGATCCATATATCGACCAATATACTCCTCCTTCAGATAAGAATTCTCAGCAATACTGTGGTTAGCCTCCTTAAGCTTGTGCATCGAAAGGTGAAGTTCTTCATTCAGTTCTTTTAGCCGCTTATTGGTGTCAATCACTTCTTTGCGAGCGATAGCCAACCTCTTCATCTGTTTATATACATAAAATATGGCAAGCAATAAAAAAAATGAAAGTATGCTGATAGATGCCAATGTCCATTTCATTTGTTCCTGCTGTTTCTCTGCCTTTTGTTGGTAAGCATCGTTAATGATGGGAAATATCTCCAAAATCTCCAATTTGCGCAACCGAGCATTACAAGCTGCAGCATCTTCCATACATATCTTTACATAAGAATAGGCACGCTCGATATCTCCCTCTTGATAAAGCAATATGGCTAACTTACGCAAAGAAATGTATTCCCGGACAGCGGTTGTCATATCTGCTATGGCAGAAATAATCAAAAATTCTTTTTCTTTTTCTTTATTCTCTTTCAGACGATAGGACTCTGATAAAGTATAGGCACAAATTGCAACATCATGTTCATATTCCTTCTGCTGGGCTAAATAATCTGTCAGTAAGCAAATGGCTTTATCATATTCGTTGCGTACATTATACTGGTCGGACTGAATCAAGGTATGTATCAAAAGGTTATCCTTATTGACCAGTAGCAATGAATCACGATATTTGTCCGTAAGTTCCGTATAAAGTTTCCTTTCATACTTTGTAACTGCATAGTCAGCCATAAGTCCATAGATTGTGCGATAGATATGATAATAATAGGGACGGAGATTTTTCGACAACCGTTCTGCATGAATATTCCGCATCAAATCCATTGCTTCCTTATACATGCCTGTCATTCCCAAAACATCAGCTTTATTCATACGGGCATTATCTATATATTCTCGGTTTCCAAGACGCATAGCTATCTGTTCCCTCTCCTCGGCAACATAAAATGCAGAATCCGTATTGAATGAACGATATTCATCCAATAACGCACTAAGAATGGCAAAATGCTCTTCCTCTGATATGGACTGAAGCAACTGATTTTTCAGTTTTGCCAATCTCAACTCTTTTTGTTCCATATATATAGGGCGTTTCTTTATTGCCTGATCTAATTTCAGCAATAAAGAATCTACTCTATTACCGTCTATAGCATAGACATAACATATACCAATAATACAAAAACACCAAAATACAACTATACTTTTCATAGCTTAACATCTTAATCAAAAATGTCATATTTGATTTTTTTTACGCAAAAGTAACTAAAACACAAAAGAATCTACCTCTTTTATATGAATTATTTCAATATTCAAACAGTATATGTGCACAATTATTGATCTAAAAAATAATACTATAGCATATTGCAATGGTTTTATTTAACAATTTATTACCAAAGCTATATCTGTTAAACTTATAACATAGAATTACTAATATATTTTATTCTAACAATAAATGTATTTTCCAAAAATTATATTGAGCTATGATAAATTCGAAAGTTATGCTTGTTTAAACAGCCCTTGAATCCTGCCGTATTTCAATTCTCTTTTTCCCATATAACGATTTTCCCATTTTTATTTATCCCGTCAGTAGCTCCACCTTGCCGGGTTCAGGGTGCGAAGCTACGGACGGGACCCCTAAAAATCTGCAAGGCCGCTTCGCGCCCTGCGGGTTTTGGCGAAAATTTTTCAATCCGTCCAGCCGGGCGGTTGAAAATTTTTCACCAAAAGCCTTGCATATTTTCTCCCCGTCCGTATCTGCCCCCTGAAACGAGCAAGGTGAAGCCACCGACAAGGCATAAAAAAAAAGTCAATGTTATGAAAAAGAGAATTGAAATACGGCAGGATTGGAAACGAGGCTTCGGCTCCGCTCCAACCGGCATTAAAAATTGGGTGAAGTGGTCGCTGGTCGGTTTCGTGGTCTATGTGGCGGTGCGTTTCGTGTGTGCCTTTTTGGGTGGTATTCTGCCCATGTTGGCAGTTTTGGCGGTGGTGGTTTTCCTCATCCGTGTCGTGTGGCGCATCCTTTGCGTGTTCGCTCTTTTCATCCTTGTTCTTTGCGTGATACTCTGACAGAATATGAATCATTTTAAAATCAAATCATTATGAACAAAGTACATTTATTGGGAGCCAACAGAAGTTACGACAGAGACGTTCAGACCGTTTCAGTCAACCAAGTGGTAGTATTGGAAGGCTACAGCTATGACAGCTATGTTG
>UMHK01077922.1_pt1 | contig 17445 bp, 19 predicted proteins | sample 1965521 | NCBI WGS metagenome assembly UMHK01 (sample SAMEA4836097, study PRJEB28245) | human gut metagenome | biome: gut microbiome; material: fecal sample | place: Denmark | collected 2008
TTCAAGCTTATACGTAACGAAACGCAACGGCTTATTCACCCGCGCGCCGTAACCTCACTTCGCTTCGAGGGCAAAACGTTAGACGGAGCAACCTCAAGAAATTTAAGCAATTATTTTTTAATATATTTTGTTTGCCTTGCGGTAATTGTTTTATTGCTCTGCGGCGAGCCGTTCAGCTTTTTAACCAATTTTTCCGCCGCGGTTTCCTGCTTTAATAACGTGGGTCCCGGTCTTGACGCGGTAGGTCCGGCAAGCAACTATGCGGCTTACTCGGATTTTGCAAAATATATTTTATCCTTTGCAATGCTTTTGGGCAGACTTGAAATTTTCCCGATAATTATAGCGTTTTCGCCGTCTGCTTGGTTAAGGAATAAATAATAAAAGCGCCCTATATAAAATAGCTGCCGTAGACCGGCGGCTATTTTGAGCGTGTCGACTTTTTCGACACGCTCTTGGACTGGAATGACGTTCGCTCGAAAATCAAAGATTTTCGGACTGCACTCTATCCCCGCCAATACCACCCCAGTGCCCTTGAAAAACCGCTTATTAAGCGATTTTTCGCTTACAAGGTGTTTTTCCGCCGCACATGTCAGCGGAAAAACGAAAAATGCGGCGTGAACGCCGCAAAAATAAAACTTGGGGTTTATCGACAGACTGAAAATAGCTGCCGTAAACCGGCAGCTATTTTTGACTTTCATTTTAAACTATAAGCAGTTCAATAATAAATACCGCCGCACACGAGCAAACCGCAACGCCGAACAGGCTTATACCGAAGTAGGCGAGCAAAACGCCGATAACAAGTGCCGCAATTCCCGACCAAATACTGTTTGTAACGTTTATTATTGCGGGAAAGGTCATAATTGCAAGCGTTACATACGGCACATAGTAAAGAAACGAACGCAGTGTTACGTTGGTAATTTTTTTACGTATAAGAGTTAGCGGCAAAACCCTTATAAGATATGTTACAACAGTCATTACGGCTATGTAAATATAAATATTATGCTGCATTTTCGGGTTCCTCCGATTCATCCTTTACAGGAAAGAGTATCGCTGCCGTTAATGATATTATTACGGTTAAAATAATTATTCTCATACCGTCCGAAAGCAGGGAAAACGGTTTTATTTTTGAAAAGGCAAGGCTTGCCGCCATTGATATTAAAACAAGCGTTGCTATCAGCCTGCTTTTTCTTGCAGGCGGAATTATAATCGCCAAAAACATACCGTAAAGACCTACGCTTAATGCGCTTACTATGCGTGCGGGCAGAATGTTTCCCATTATAACGCCGAACAGCGTTCCGAACGCCCAGCCCGGTATTGCCACCGACATAGCGCCGTAATTATAAAAGGGGTTAAGCGTGCCTGTAACCGATACCGAAATTCCGAAAATTTCATCTGTAACGTCAAACGCCATAAGCATACGGTGTATAAGCGGGGTTTCGGGTGCGATTTTTTGGCTTAATGCGCACGACATAAGCAAATACCTTGCGTTAACTATAAGCTCTGTTACGGCAAGCTCTATGTATGCTGCGCCCGCGCCTATAAGCGTAAAACCGGCGTATCCGCCTGCCGAAGCGTTTGTAAGTGCCGAGGTAATAAAAGCCTGAAACGCGGTTAAACCGGCGTTTTTAGCGGCAATTCCGAGCGTAAACGCTACCGCAAAATAACCGAGCGCAATCGGTATACCGTCTTTAAGCCCTTTTAAATACCATTCTTTATTTTTTAACATTGGAAACACGCCATTCCTAATTATTTGTTATAAATACGGGGCATAAAAATCCGCTGCATTATACATACAGCGGAATACCGTTATTTGCTTTTTGCGGAATGATATTTTTCGTTTATAACTTCAATAATTTCCTCATAGTCGGGGCGGGGGAGATTGCGAAGTATTTTTATAATGTTTTCTTCCTTGTGGGTTACTATAAAGTGCGGCGGATCTGTTTTAAAAAGATTTGTGGGTTGGCGCAGCGTTTTATTGATAAGCCTTTCTTTAGGCGTAAAATCGAAATCGTCGTTTTCTTTTACCGTGGTTTCCGCGCTTACGTTATTAGCAGGCTTGGAATCGTATAACAGCGTATCGGGAGTAACGCCGAAAATATCGGCAAGAGCTATAAGCTTATCGGCACTGATAGTACCCTTTCTTTCCATTTGTGAATAGGTGCTGCACTTCATACCGAGCTTTTCTGCTGCCTGCGTTTGAGTAAGATTTGCAATTTTACGGTATAGCGCTATTCTTTGATTGATTGTCTCGCTCATCTCGATAATTCTCCTGAGATTAAAATTTGTACTTGACTTAAAGTACAGTTGCTGTTATAATCTTAAGGTACGCTGGAGTGGCTCAGTTGGTAGAGCAGCTGATTCGTAATCAGCAGGTCGTGGGTTCGAGTCCCATCTTCAGCTCCATTTCAAGCTAAACAGTGAGTATTCACTTAATATAATAATTGTATTTGTATTGTCGAAAGATGTCAAGTGCATATTTGTAAACATTTTATGCTTATTTTATATGTCTTTTGGTCTTAATATTTAAAGTTTTATTTTTTTTTGAAATTAAATATTGACTTTTATGAAAAAAGCATATATAATATCAGCGTTGCCTAACAAAGCCATACATTGGTTTTGGTTCAGTTTATAGCTTTGAGTTTGAACGCTGCCTGTGGCAGATTTAGGGAAAATGAAAAGGCGCCGCGGTCGAAATTTTACGCCGCTCCAAGGCGAAAAAAATTTCGGGAACCGCAAGAGTAAGCTGCGTAGCAGCGCTCATAAACTTTGTAAAATTAAATATTCATTATCGAGGTGTGGCTCAGTTTGGTAGAGCGCTGCGTTCGGGACGCAGAGGCCGCAGGTTCAAGTCCTGTCACCTCGACCATTTTTTTTTACCTAATGAAGGCATAGCTCAGTTGGTTAGAGTACCTGCTTGACATGCAGGGGGTCGGTGGTTCAAGTCCACCTGTCTTCACCAAAAACGGTCTTTAAAACGCGATTTTGTATTGCCTTTAAAGACCGTTTATTTTTGCTCTTTTATGCCAACGACCACATGTTTGCCCACAGTTACGTTTTTTACTGCGGTTTCGGAACGAAACTATTTTTTGACAAGCTTTCTTTGCTTTATACAGTGTAAATTTTACCGTACTGCTTTAATTTGTTCTTTTTCCGCCTGTATTTCGGCTTTCATCTTAACAATTAACTCTGCAAGCAATTTTTCACATTCTTCCTCTGTTTTGGCGTAAATATTACGGGCTATGCGTTTGCCGTCGGCACCCTTCGGCGATATCTTCCCTCATACAGGCGGTCGTTTATTTTCGTAATGCAGCCTGTGCCGGGCTTTCTGTATTTGCCCTTTACAGGCTCAAATTTCGCTCTTGGCGGCTCTTTGCGGCTTTCTTCCGGTACAGACCCGGTATCGTCCCTAATCTCCGTATTTTTGCAAATACCCCTGTCAATTTTATCTGCCGCCTGTCTTTGCATTGTATCGGTGCTGTGCAGGTATATATCAAGCGTTGTTTTTGCGGAAACATGCCCTATTATTGCCGATAAGGTTTTTACATCCATACCGTTTGCAAGGGCGGTTGTTGCAAATGTGTGGCGCAGGTCGTGAAAGCGTATCCTTTTGCACCCCGACCTTTCAAGTATTAATTGCATCTTTTTATAGACGGTGTGTGGATTTCTCGGCATACCCGGTTTTACGGGAGACGGAAAAATCCATTTTTCGGCAGCTCCTTTTTTAAGTTCTGCCAATACATTTAATACGGTTTTCGGTATTATTATCGATCTGACAGAGCCTTGGGTTTTCGGTTCTGACACAACAAGCTTACCTTTTGCATAATAGACCTGTCGTTTTATGCTCAACTCACCTGTGGTAAAATTCAGATCGTCCCACTGCAACGCCATAACCTCACCCCTGCGCATTCCCGTTGTTAATGCGATAAGCAATATTTCAAAGTATCCGTCAAACTTTGCTTGTATAAGAAACCTTTGCATTTCTTCCCTGGTCAGCACCTGCATTTCTCTGCCTTTTTTCGGCGGCAGCTTACAACCGATTGTGGGGTTTTCATATATCAGTCCGTCTGCTACCGCTTTGTCAAGTGCCGTTCTTTTTCAGCCTTGTATAAAATTGCTGCAAATCGTTCTGTGCAAGCTTGTCTAACGGTATTTTACCGATTTCGGGGATAATATGATTATAAATTCTGTTCTCGTATGCCGACTGTGTGGTTTTGCGTAATGACATTTGGGAGTAATGCCTGTACAAAAGTCTATCCATTCGCCAAACGGCATATTCGGTTTTACCGTGTCACTTTTAATAATGCCGATTTCTTGCTTTAATTTTTCAAGCTTTTCAAGACATTTGCCCTTTTCCGATGCGGTTACGCCTTTTGTTATCGGAAGACCTTTTTCGTTGTAGCCTATTACTATACGGCCTTCCCATCTGCCGTCCGAGCGTTTTCGCAATGTACCTTGACCCGCTTTTCTTTTTTTACTCACAGTAATTCAAACTCCTTTCCGAATATATCCTCAACAAAGTTTTCAACAATATCCGACGCGCGTTTTTGCATATCCCCCGTCACATGGGTGTAGGTATCAAGCGTAAAGCTCGCATTGGTATGTCCGAGTATTTCGGACAGGGTTTTACCGTCAACACCGCTTGTAAGAGCGTGTGTGGCAAAGGTGTGCCGCAGGTCGTGAAACCTGATTATCGGCAGACCTGCATTTTTAAGCAGGACTCGCATACGGTTGTAAGCACTGTTGGGCGCCAACGGTACAGACGGGTTAAGAGGATTTTCAAACATCCACTCGCTGTGCGACAGTGTCTTTTTCTTTTTGAGCTTATCGACCGTAGATTGCGGCAGGTATATTTTTCTGATGCCTTTTCCGGTTTTCGGCTTACCCTCGGTAACCGTTCCCTTATTCACATTTACTGTTCGCTTAATATTTATGCTCCCTTCGTCTTCATTAAAATCTTCCCACTTAATACCGCATATTTCGCCGCGGCGAAGTCCTGTGGTGAGTTCTATATAAAAGAAGTCGCACCATATTTCATCATTTTCTATGACGGTCATAAATTTTTCCAGTTGTTCATCGTTGAATATTCGTATTTGGGGTTTATTCCGCTTTGGCGGAATGGTTCCGTGCGTAGGATTTTTCGGTACAAGGTGTTCTTTTACCGCATCATCCATTGCCTTGTGCAGCATCATGTGTATACGCACTACGGTGGAATCGGAAAGCTCCGTGCCTGATTTCGGATTTTTGTGTTTCCTGCCTTCTTTTTTAAGTTTGACATACATTTTTTGTATGTCATCAGCGGTGATGAAGGCTATCTTTTTATCACCGAGGTAAGGCTTGAGATAATTATTTGCAATTCGCAAGTAGCCCTCAAATGTGCTTTCTCTAACGGTGCTTCGCATATATTTTTCGAGCCATAGGTCAAGCCATTCGGACAGGCTCATATTACTGCTCTCATTCAATTCCACTCCGTGATATTCGCTTATCTTTTGATGCATTTTATCAAGCAGTTCCTTTTGAGTCTTGCCGTAGGTATATCGAAAAATCGGCGAACCGTCCGTTTTATGACCGACTACTATTCTGCCTTCCCAACGTTTGCCGATTTTTCTGACCATTCCTTCGCCGTTCGGTCTGCGCTTTGACATGCTATCACGTCCTTTCTTAAGTACAACACAATACCACATGATTTTGAGAATATCCAGACAAATATACCGTAAGTTTGAATAAAATTTAATAGCGGTTTTTGTATTGATTAAATTTTTGTTTTATGGTAAAATATTATAGAAGCTATAAGGGAGGAATATTTGTGACCAATAACAAAGTGTACACAATTGATGAAATTAAAAATATTGTTGCACCCATTGCCAAAGCATATGGTGTTCAAAGAGTATTCCTCTTTGGCTCTTACGCAAGAGGCGAAGCAACATCTTCCAGTGACCTTGACTTTAGAGTAGATAAAGGCAGTCTTCGCGGCTTGTTTGCCTTGGGCGGTTTGTACAGTGATTTAGAGGAAAGCTTTGGCAAAGAACTTGATTTACTGACTACAGGAAGCCTTGAGCCTAAATTCTTAAATCATATTGCTAACGAGGAGATTTTGGTTTATGAATCTTAACCGCGATATTAGCATAATTGAAAAAATTTACAACTATTGTAATGAAATTGACGAAGCGCACAATACTTTTAATAAGTCTTATGATAACTTCAAAGTCAATTCCGTTTACAAAAATGCTGTTTGTCTGTGCCTTATGCAAATCGGCGAATTGACAAATAATCTTTCCGAAGATTTCAAAAATAACAACACCGACATACCTTGGCGCGAAATCAGAGGCATGCGAAACATTGTTGCTCACGAGTACGGTCATATAGACTATGAAATCGTTTGGGAAACAATTGAAGACGGTGTTCCCGGTTTAAAAGATTTCTGCAAAAACAAGTTGGGTTTGTAATGGAAAAAATATCTATTGATAAGGCTATTGCAACTTCTGCTGCACCGTCAGCGATGGAAGGTTACTGTATGATAGCGTTCGGCGGTCTTGCCGAACGCTTTTTCCATTTACATACTCTGTTCATTGTAACCGTAATTCAAGCCTTGCTCGGTTTTAATTCCGTGTGCCGCTTTCTTTTCCCTTATCATAGACATGAGCTTACGGTCTATCTGTTTGCCGAAACGGTCAGCGTGCCTGTCATAGCTGTTTTGAAACAGTCTCAGAAAGGAACGAAATACACCGTTCATTAAAAATCCGATTCTTTGCTCGGAGGAATATCCCGTATCAACAAGATAGGTATCCGATTTTATTGCCGCTCTGATAATATCATTCTTAAGACTGCGGAATTCTTTGTTGTCTTCAAGCGGAATATCCGGTTCTTTCTTTTCGTAATACAGCGACAGCTTTTCCCGATTGATTTTATTCCACTCGGCATAGAGTTCCGCCACATCTTCGTCCTTTGCAAATTCGGCAACAATTTTATTTACCGTTTCTTTAATGTTTTTAGGAAGATAACCGTAGACCTTTTTGCCGGTATAATCACGCAGTTGTTTTTGCAGTGTTTCAAACAACACCTGCATTTCTTCGTATACCGGGAATACCGAAATCACATCTTCAAGCATACCTTTTACACGCTCTTTGACCAAATCACGCTGCTGTGTTTCCGCTTGGAACAGCTTATACTGTTCATTGCGAAATATGTCGTTGCCGAAGAGACTTCGCATATCCTCAATACTTTTCTTGGTTATCCAGCCCTGTTTTCCGTCCCTTGAATAAACAATCAGGTGTATGTGCGGATGGTGGTCTTTGTCGTGGAAACCTGCATACCACTTCATATTTGAAAGACTTATGTTGTGGGCAACAGCCATCTCGGTTACATTTCGTCTGATTAAATTCCGCCATTCTTTTGCATTGTTATATCCCAGCCGTTCTGCATCCTCTCGCCGCAGACTTATGATGTGTGTGAAGACGGTACCGCCGTTGTTATTAACTTCCTCGGCAGCCTCGTTCAAATCTATTTTGTCATCGGTTTGCGAGAATAAGCCGTGCGAGCCGAGCTTTTCAACTCCCGGCCTTTCTGCAATATATGAAACCAATTTATCAAGTCGGCTGACATCGTTGCGCTCTGTCACCGCATTAATAAAATTTGTTGTGTTGGATTTTGAAGGCTCATCCGAATATCTTTTGTATTCCTCATATTCACAGCTTTGAGGAAAGGATTTCAAGATTTCGGATATCAGTCTTTGCTGCCTGACAGTGGACGGTGAACGGTCAATGCCGTCCGGCAGTCTTTCGGCACCTTCTCGGGTTGCTACATACCGAAGCAGCTTTCCGACATTCGACCTTGCAGGATTTTTATAGTACCTGCTTGTGAAGAATATTTTTGCTTGGCAACCTCAACGGCTAATTTGAAAATTATTTCGGATAGGTTTCGTTCGATATCCGCCATCTGACTTTTGATTACAGACGATAATATCGGTGCGATATAATCAATATTTTTTTCGTTTCGCAGATAGCCTATATAGAATTCTATCGCTTTGTTGATGAAATCATTTTGCGATTTTGCATATCCGTTATCCACGAATTCATTGATTTCGGCGTCCTGTTTCACAGGTATATACAGCGGAAATCTGCGTTTTTTGGCTTTATTTTCTGCCATTTTTATCTCCTTACTGCAAGACCACTTAAATATGGTTTTGATTTTTTGTAAAACTCCCCCAACGGTCGGCTCTGCCGTCCGAAGCAGGTTGTGCGGGATGACCCCGCACTTTAACCTGCTTCAAATAATGACGACCGATTTCCACCTATAATGCCGTGCTTTCGGTCGTATTCTTCGAATTTGCGGATGGCGTTAAGCTTTACCGTTTCCCGTTCGGCTTTTTCAAGTTGCTTTGCATGAAAATAGTCTACGGCTGCCTGAATCGGTCGTATGGTATACAACAGATTGCCGTTTTGTTTCTTTCCCGATTTTAAAGTAACGGTTGTATGCTCGGTAGTGATAAGACACTTTTCTTCAAGACTTCTCACATACTTCATAACAGTCTTGCGGGTGAGACCTAAAGCCTCACCCATTTTTCTGTAGCTCGGATAACACTGATAGGTTTTGTGATCCTCACAATACATAAGGTAGTTGTATACTGCGATTTCCCCAACAGATAATCCAAGCCGCATTATTTCATTTGGCACCATATAAAAGTTTTTACACGGCTCCCGTTTTTGCGAACCGAAATACATCTAAGCACCTCTCCCAAAATCATATTCATACATAAGACCGACCAATTCTTCTTGAGTCAGATGCTCACGCAAAATTAGCCACGCCAACAACTTTGCACCTTTGGAATGGTATTGATTTTTAAAAAGGTCATAGGCATCTATCACGGTGCTTGAGTCCAATTCATCACAAAGAATACGGTGCAAATCATTTTGATAATAGATTTTACCGAACACAATAATTTTTTCGCTGTGGGTGAGTTCGGCGAATGCCTGAACCATCAATCTGAACTCATCGGCACTACCAAAAAGTTCGCGCATCTCTATTGTGAAGATGCGTTCACGTAAGGCCTCGAACACATCGTCTTCTGTGTACCAATAAACAATATTTTTAGTCATTGCTTTTACCTCCAATCTTCTTTTTTTATCCATGCCTGAAATTCTTCCTTGGGAACTACGAAACGGTTTCCAATTCTCACCGCAGGGAAGTCTTTTTCGTGCATGAGTTCATAGGCGGTGGACGATGCCACGTCAAGTGTTTTTGCTACCAAGTCTGCGTTTAAGAACAGCGGTAGCTCATCATACGATTTAATTTGTGAGTTCTTCATTTTTGTATCAATCCTTTATAATTTATTTGACTCTTTTATTTGAAAACGCAGAGCCTGCGTTTTGTTTTCTACCGCTGTATTGAGATTTACAGCGGAGTGTTGTCTGCAATAAGCACCTGTCATCGCTCCTTTCCTGAATAGTAAATTTGCCCCTACCTTAAAAGTGGGGGCAGTATTCATATTGCGTATTATTAGGTTTTGTGATATACTGAAAATAAATCGGGGTGAAATAGATGCAGGTTAAATATCAGATTTTCAGATTGTCAGCGAAAAGTTTAATGGGATACGCTGAAAACAGTGGGCGTACTACTTTTGAATACAGATATAAGCTCTCCAAAGCTCAAACCGACTAATGCAAGATATATACTGCAACACATGAGCAGGAAGATAATGCATTGTTCTTTCAGATAATGTGTCAGCTGCACGGTGAGAATTTCAAAACACCTACCGATAAAAAATTAATAACCGACCTTTCGGATATTATTTGCATCGTAGATTTTGAAGGCATCTTTGACCTAAATTCATCATCACAAAAATATGCCGACATGCAGAACAAAGCAAAGAGTATGTTTTCCGAAGACGGAATTGGTTTGGATTTGGGTGCAGGATATTATAGGTATTTTCCTTTTGAACGCTCGGCAAGTATGAGCCGTAAATCTCAGCTGACATTTATTCGTGATGACTTTTATTATCCTGTCCGTAAGCGTATTATGATGGGTATGGAGCTTGAGACATGTCAGTTGTCTAAGCTCTACGCATACAACGGACTGATGCTTTCAAGCGGTAAGCGTGTAGATAATATAAATATAGATAAGCCGCACCGAGTTATTGTAATAGACAATCCCGAGTATACCCTGAAAGATGTTCCGGTCATTACCGTTAAGGACGTAACCGGTGAAGGCAATGTTCGCAAATATGAGCGAGTGGAAACGGTTGATGATGTAACCATTACCGCCTTTGACGGTGAAGGTCTTATTTCAAAGGAATACGCAAAGAAATTGGACGAGGCATTCTGCGGTGAGCATATACACACCTCGTTTCAAATTCGGATGCCCTATGTCAAGGGTATGCTTCATCAGGTGGATTTTAAGGATTTTTTATCCTCTGCCGGCGTTGAAACCATAACAGATATTTACGGTAAAACACATTCCGTTTATGATGTGGATATTATTCTTACCAAGAGTATGTTTAAAGGTTACAGTTGGCTGAAAGAATCAAATATGACTTGGGAAGATTATTGGAATGCTTTCCGCAAATATAACCACGCTTTATATATCACCAATGTGAGCAATGTCATACCGAAGGAGCACACAGAGCTTAACTATCAATTTATAAGCACCCTTGACATAAGCGATAATGAGTTCCGCCCTGCAGATTTACCGGACGGTTGGGATCATTCTCCGTATGATGATGGGCGCGAGTGGCTCACAAAAAGAACCGAGGCCGAATATTATAATCTTTGCTGTGATGAAGAATACCGCCTTAATTATTTTCTAAAAGTATTGGGTATTCGCGGTTATGATAAAAGCAGTCGGCGGTATAAACTTGCTCGGATATTACAGAAAAACCCGTTATTTATAAACGAGTCTGTCTATCACGATGAACTGAAAACTCGGGCGGATAAAATTTGTGATAACTATGCTATCGGTACTATTCTGGTTGAGGGTGACAACCGTTTCCTTTCGGGAGACCTGATAGAGTTTTTATACTGGCTTTTAAATGACGATCGTAAAAAGAAAAAGAGCCACCGTGTGTTTGACACAGTGGCAAAGAAAAATAAATTACAGCCCTTTTCATTTCACGCTTCGGGTTCAAAATACAAAAGCGGACAGGTTTGCACACTTCTTCGCAATCCCCATATTGCTCGAAACGAAGAGTGCAGCTGCGCGTTCATACCGAATTTGTTAAAAGAGATAATATGCGCAACTACTATCTTAAACAGCTCACGGATGTTGTTATGATAGATCCTCGCATTCTTGCAGCCGAGCGTTTGGGCGGTGCCGATTATGACGGAGATATGATTCGTACTATTTCCGATCCGCTTGTTAATGAATGCGTCAGCCGTAATTATTCAAACGCCGACCTTGGCCACCGCAGTAATATACCGTTGCTTATTATCCCATCTGCTGAACCGCAGATTCGTAAAGTTAATGACTGTTTAGCTCGGTTTGAAACTATACGAAATACCTTTTCTTCCCGTATCGGTCAGATTTCCAACACCGCACTCGACAGGAGTATTATCGCTTATAATGAAAACTCTACCGCCGAGGAGCGTGAGCGCTGCCGCAGGGAAGTGGAAACCTTGGCTATTCTTACAGGTCTTGAAATCGACTCGGCAAAAAGCGGGATAAAGCCTGACCTTTCGGAGTATTTAGGAAACGGTACTACAGAGAGAAGTATATTTTTAAAATACAAAAATCTGCAGGAAAACAAGGATGTGTCTACCGCTTGGTATCAGCCTTCCAATAAAAAGAAAATGAAGGGACTGATTGAAACTACCGATTGGGACAGCGTTACATCTAATGTTGAGCGTATGCCGTATCTCGCGCACAAGTTAAAAGAAAACACCGCACCTATCAAGCCAAAAACAATCCCTGACAGTGAATTGTTTTCTTTTGGGGTTATGCCGGAATGGAAGGATACACTTGACCGTGAATTACTTTCTTGGATGGACAGTCTTATTTCCGATTATAACGAAGCGCTTAACCGCATCCGCAGGAGCAGAGCTCCCATAAAAACCGGACGGCGCCAAACCGATATTGAGCGAATTCTTTATTGCCGCGGACAAGAGCTGCAATATAATTCCGAGTCGCTATATTCTGCTTTTGCGGATATAGAAGCAGATTATATTACTATTATCCGTGAGGCTATTATTAATGAAAAATGGCACCTGATGGAAAAAGAGGAACGGTACGACTTTGTGAACCGACATTTTCCTGATTCGGATTTCAGATGGTATTTCGATTTGCTTTGTGATTTCCGTCACGGAGGTTACCGTCTGCTCGGCGATCTTATTTGCGATATTGATGATGAAAATAAATCCGAAAAGCGAAAAGAGCTTCACCGCGAATGCGACAGCAGGGAGCTTTACGCTATGATAGACGGTTATCTTAACAAGCCGCCCGCAGAGCCGTTCCGTGAGGCTGTGATTTGTACCTGCCTTGAACTTATTGAAAACAAGATAAAGCCGAGTGATGCCGTGCAGTATGCCGTTGCTCTCGGCAACCGCAAATTTATGTGGGATGTGCTTTGCGATTATGTTGAAGAGAATGTTTTGAAAAAGGGGAAGAGCCGTGCTTAACGAAAAAGAGGAATTTTTATCTTATACGGGTGTTCCTGTATATTCATCGGTAAATAAGCAGGACTATTCATATCTGGGCAGGATTGCCTTTGCCACAATTCTCGATTTTGAGGGACTCCCGCGAATTTTCAGCATTATTGCACGGGGTTATATGTACGGCGGCAGAGAACCGAATACAGACCGTGCCCGCAAGGCTTTATCTGCTTGGTGCAGTATTCCCGATAAAAAAGAAAATGCCACCCGTGAAGAGTGGCAGTATAAAAGTGATTTTCGTGAGCTGCACGGTGAATTTCCCGAGCTTGTGACTAAGGACGGACAAGGTTGGTTTTACCGACATGTTCACGGTGTTGCAGATTATATTTTAAATAACCCCGATAAAACAAGTAAATCTGCACACGAAAATGCAGTAAGCATTAAAAACGGATTTGACCGCGAGTGGCGAAACAAGGTAATTCAATTTCAAATCCCTATCTTTTCAGAGAATACCAAAGGCGCGTGGATTGTACGTTTTGATGATATGATTGCCGACACTTTGGAATTGGGAGAGCTGAAGGTTTATCCCGAGCAACTTCCAAAGGATATATCTGATAAAATTTCCGCCGCCGTTCCCGAGCATCTGCAAGAAAAGGTATCCTATCTTGTAGCCTATTATCTTGCGCACAAGCCGGACGACAGCGATTGGGTGGTTCTGCCTGTAGTTTCCTTTGACGCATTTTTTGGCGGCACTACCTTCAGCAAGAAGATTTTAAGTCAGCTACCGAAGAATATTATTATCCGCGACAGAACAGGCTACGGCATCAGCAGATATAAGGTGTCGCAGGAATTGATATGGGAAGAATTAGAACGCCGCGAATTACAGAAGATTTACGGGAAGTAAATCGGCTTTTTTTCTTTGGTTAAGGCATAGTATTATATTCTCTATAAAAAGGCTCTCATATTTTGGTACAAACCAAAATCCCCTTCAGATGTTATCCCCGAGTTTATGCCTTTAGACACGTTTGCGCGAAGTGCAAACCAAATAACCACCCGCTATGCGTGTGAGTGTCAAAATTTACACAACAAAAAATTCTCCAAGGTAGTGCAATAAGGTTGTTCAAGTCTTAGAGAACTACTAAAGGCAAGTAATCTACGGAAAGATAAAAGCCGACATAGGACAAATACTGAGAAAACTATGTGAATGGAAAGGAGTAGAGATAGTAGAGATAATAGAAGCAGAAGCTTGTCCAGACCATATACATTTGCTGGTGTCAGATGAAACGGTACAAGGTGGATATTCGAAATGTACCTTGGTGTGATGTTAACCCAAGAGATTGCCCGGGAACTGTCTCGGCGTGGTATTCCAACCAAAAACGGCAAGGATAAATGGAAATTAACCAAGATTTCATATATGCTCTCTAATGAGAAATATATCAGTGACAGTAAATATCAGAAAACCTACCGTAACACAACTGTACCGTTCAGGCAATCCAAGAACCGCGGCGAGGAAGATGTGTACTGCGTTACCGATACCCATCCGGCGATCATAGATAAAAAAACTTTTGAAAAGGCATAATTCCTGTTATTAAGCCATTAAACCCGGGATCAATCTGCAATTCCAATAATCCCAACTATATTCCCACTTCGATGCACTAAATCGTGTCCAACGGAAAGAAGGTGATCTTTGAACAATAGGTACGTATCCTGTAAGTCTGTATGTGCAGTCTTTCTCCAAATCAAGCAGTAAGGACATTAAGAACGGAAACGGGTTTGCTTACAAATCGGCAAGCGGTTTTAGGTTGTTTTGAACTACAACAGAATCGTTTTCGACATTGGTATTGCAAGAATAGGAACGTGATATTAAAACATGCTTTTGATCTAGAGATGTGCTGTTACGCCATTCTGTGGGAGTGACAGAGGTGATTTTTTTAAATGCCCGGTTAAAGCTTCGCACATTATTGTACCCACATTGAAAAGAAATGTCTATAATGCGAAGTGAGGGGTTACCGTTAAGCATATTTGCAGCCTTTTCAATCCGTATGTATTCGAGGTAATTCTGAAAGGTAGTTCCGGTATACTTTTTGAACAGGGTTGAAAAATAACATGGACTCAGATTTAAAACAAGGGCGGCATCTTTTAATGTGATAACCTCCGAATAGTTCTCGTCAATAAATTTTAAAACTTCTTTAATATGTTCTGACGCTTTGACTGCGGAATGATCGCATACAGGGGCTTCGGTGCCGGTTATGCAGAAGCGCTGCAAAGAAAACCAAAGCACTCCTATCAGATTCCGAACGATTTCGCGGTATCGGGATCGCTGCAATTTCATTTCCGCTGAGACCGTATCAAATACTTTTTCGGTTAAAGAGTCAAGACCGATTGATTTCAAACGTTCGGCAGATAAAAGACAGCTTTTCGTTCTGTTATCGTAAGAATCGAATGAAATCACCTTTGGGTCAAATAAAATAAATTCCAAAAGATTGTCCATAAGGTAGGAGTCACTGTAATGTACGTCCTCGCTCGCACAGATTAACAAATCTCCGCTTTCGGCTGCGTATTCCGTTTCACCTATCGTGATGGCAGCTTTGCCATCACGCACATATATCAGCTCAATCTCGCTGTGCCAATGCGTCGAAAAGCTCATGTTTCTGTATTTACAGTAAAAAACCTTAAATCCGGATTGGTACCGACGTATTTCATGAAAAGCTTTCAAAGCAGCATCTCCTTTCGTTGTTATATATCAGTATACAATTAATCGAAAGATTTGTCTATATAATAATTAAAAAGTACGAGAAAATAGTGTAAATACTATGGTATAATGTGAATTGATCGGAAAGGAGAGCTGTAAATGAAAACAACACCTCGCATTTTAGTAGTCGGAAGCTGTGTGATGGATTTAATTGTCGGAACCGAACGGTTTCCTCAAAGCGGAGAAACGGTAATAGGTCATTCGTTCAGTACCGCGCCCGGAGGAAAGGGTGCAAATCAGGCGGTGCAGGCGGCGAAGTTGGGTGCAGAGGTCACAATGGTCGGCAAGGTCGGAAACGACGGCTTCGGAAAGGACTTGATTGAATCGCTGAAAGAGTCCGGAGTGTCAGTAAAATATGTGATGCGTACGGATGAAGCGCCCAGTGCGGTGGGCAATGTTCAGCTCGAAACGGCAGCTGAACATACGGTTAACAGAATTTGCGTAGTTCCGGGAGCCAATATGAAAATAAAGGTTGAAGATGTCGCATTTTTGAAAAATGAGATTTCAAAGTATGATCTGGTTATCCTGCAGCTTGAAATACCAATGGAAATAAATTGTGAGGTCGCGCGTTACGCTTATTCTGCAAATGTTCCGGTAATGCTCAATTCGGCTCCGTTCACACAAATTCCGGAAGAGTTGCTCAAGTGCCTTGCATATATATCGCCTAATGAGCATGAAGCGGCGCTTATGACGGGTATAAAAATAGGTAGCATACAAGAAGCAGAGACCGCGGCGGATATTATTAATAAAATGGGCATTGAAAATGTATTGATCACATTAGGCAGTGCAGGTGCTGTTATGAAAAATAGGGATGTATTTATTCACAGTCCCTGCGTTGATGATATCAATGCGGCAGATCCGACGGCGGCGGGAGACAGCTTTGTGGCAGCGTTTTGCGTAGCAGTGTGCGCCGGTTTAAAGCCGAAGGATGCGTTAATGTTTTCAAACTATACGGCGGCGCTGACGGTTTCGCGGATCGGAGCGCAGCCGAGCCTGCCCACAATTAACGAAGTAAAAGCATTGATGGAAAAACACGGAGCAATAAGCAAAGATTTAAAGGATCTATTATTTTGAAGGAGCGTTGATATGAAATGAAAGAAACAGATATTTTTTTAAAAGCCGTAAAGGATGAAACAGAAAAATTTATTGACAGTGCGGATATTTCGTTATATGAAAAAGCGGCACGGTTGATTTGTGACAGCGAAGCCAATGGCGGCCGACTTCATATAACGGGAATCGGTAAGCCCGCCCATATTGCCGGATATATAGCTTCCTTAATATCCTCTACCGGAACGCCGGCATACTTTCTGCACGGTACCGAGGCCGTACACGGCTCGTGCGGTCAGTTGAATAAGGGAGATGTTGTAATTTGCATATCTAACAGCGGAGAAACAGCCGAAATGAAAAGTACGGCAATAGCTATCCGCAATAACGGCGGAAGGCTTATCGCCGTGACGGGGAATCCCGATTCGTGGTTGGCGACCTACTCGGACGTACATCTCCCGGCTCATACCGATAACGAGGGAGGACCCCTGAACCGTGCCCCCAGGACCTCCATTTTAGCCGAAACAATCTGTTTGCAACTACTCTCGGTTATTCTTCAGACTAAATGCAATTTAACTCCTCAAGATTATGTGCTTCGTCATCCGGGAGGGACTTTGGGCCAGCTTCGTGAAAACGAAAAATAATTTTCAAGCCTATTGTTTTCGATCTTATAAAGCAAAAATCCATCATTTTTAAAAACGGTCATACTTAGCTGTTGATCGCAGGAAAATGAACAATACAATTTGATAATTTATGATAAACATCTAATTAATCGAATAGTCGAATTTTTTAAAAAAACTCGGCTATTCGATTTTTTGTAATGATTTTTATATATATATTATGCAAATATTACGAACAAATTGGTTATGATTATGAAAGCCGATAATAATTCAAGATTTTGGAGTTCAACAATAATTGTTAATAAAGCGGCTATAAATGATATTGAAAAAAAGAAATTGTTATGTTATTCTTATATAAAATAAAGTTTGTATGATTTGCAAATAAAACATTTGGCCGATTTTTGTCATAATAATTGTTGAATGTCGTAACGTTTATAAACATTTCGAGAAAGTC
>UMHK01027966.1_pt1 | contig 16261 bp, 17 predicted proteins | sample 1965521 | NCBI WGS metagenome assembly UMHK01 (sample SAMEA4836097, study PRJEB28245) | human gut metagenome | biome: gut microbiome; material: fecal sample | place: Denmark | collected 2008
ATTGAGATCACATATCGTTATGCACACCTATTCCCGTCAAAGCAGACGGAAATGGCAAAGAAACTTGAATATGAAAGGATGGATATTGAAAATGTCCGCTAAAAATCTTGACCGTCACAACCGTTGGAGGAACAAAACAATCGCTTTTCGTATGTCACCACAGGAGGCTGATGTTTTGGACAGTAATGTCAGAATATCGGGACTGACAAAGCAGGATTATCTTTGTGCCCGTGCCCTGCAGCAGCAAATAACGGTGGTCGGCAATCCGAGAGTCTATAAGGCTCTGCGAAACGAGCTTGCCGCCGTCCTCGATGAACTTAAACGCATCGAAGCTGGCGCAGGAGTTCACGACGACTTGCTCGACCGTATTGAGCAGATTAACACCACGCTATATGGAATGAAGGAGCGAAAGGATGGCATATAAAAACCGAAAAGACTGTTCTCAATGTATCTGTTGGCGCAGATACGGAACAGTCTTCTCAAAAATGTACTGCAAATATTATATCCTATGACTCCTCCAATTTCAATAGTTTTGAGAAAAATTGAAAGGAGGCAACGCCTATGGCGGAATTAAAAATCATCAGTATGGATGAAGTAGCCGTTGAAGAAGTGGAATGGCTGTGGTATCCCTATATCCCATACGGTAAGTTGACAATCATTCACGGCGACGGTGGTGAAGGAAAAACAACACTGATATTGAGATTAGCGGCTTTGTTGTCAAAGGGAGAAAAACTACCCTGCGACGACACTGAGCGCGAGCCTATCAAGGTAATATATCAAACCGCAGAGGATGGGCTTGGGGATACCATCAAGCCCCGTCTTCTTGCCGGTAATGCAGACTGCTCACAAATCAAGGTAATCGACGAATCTGAGGCAGCATTGACGATGCTTGACGAGAGAGTAGAAAAAGCTATTGCAGAAACGGGCGCAAGGGTAATGATTTTAGATCCAATGCAAGCATATATCGGCGCAAAGGTAGATATGAACCGAGCAAATGAAGTCCGTACCATTCTCTCTCAGCTTGGCAGGATCGCTGAGAAATACCGTTGTGCGATTATACTTGTGGGACACTTAAACAAGGCACAGGGTAACAAATCCAATTACAGAGGTCTCGGCTCTATAGACTTTCAAGCAACTGCAAGAAGCGTGCTTGTGGTCGGCAGAGTAAAGGACAAGCCGGAGATACGAGTGGCGGCTCATCAAAAGTCCTCCCTTGCTCCGGAAGGCAAGCCTATCGCATTTGAACTGAGTGAAGCCTACGGATTTAAGTGGCTCGGTCATTATGATATTTCCATCGACGATCTTCTCAGCGGTATCAGTCGTGAGAAGAAATCCAATATGGCTGAAAGCCTTATTGTTGACTGCCTATCCGGCGGGAAGTACCCGCAACAAACCTTGCTGCAAAAAGCGCAGAGTTTGGGTATCTCCAAACGAGTGCTTGATGAAGCAAAGAAAACTCTGCGTGTGCGATCTGTTAAGGAAGGCAGTGTGTGGTATTGGCAACTACCCGAAGAAAAAGAGAGCGGCGACCTGTAAGGTTGCAACATTGCAAAGGTGCGGGACTTTCGCAATCTTGCAATGTTCTTTTTCGGCAGGTATGCGAATACGAAGTTTAGGCGGGGTGCAGGGTGCCCTTTTCAAAGGGCGGCTCTGCTGGGGAGTTGTCCGAAGACAACGGGGCAACGCTCCGCACCCCCTCGGAGAGCGCAATAGCAGCTTTTGATGGCAGTAAGCTGTCAAAAGTGCTTTTGCGTTACTCTTGACAAGAGTAACAGAACCCCGGCTACGCCGGATAAGGAAAGGATGTGAGATTTTATGAAAAGAACGATAAGTGCAATGGTCGGTAAAGGCTCTGTCAATCATAACAGCCGCAAGTTTAAGGCTGAAAATGTTGACGGCAGCAGAACACATCTCAATATAGACTATTGCAATGTAAATATTAAGAAAGTCTATCACGAATTGTTTGACAAAGCTCTCGAAAGATATAATTCAAAGCAGACAAGAGCCGACCGCAGAATAGAAAACTACTATGAAAAAATCCGTGATTCAAAGCAAGAAAAGCCGTTTCACGAACTGATTTTACAGATTGGCGATAAGGAAAATATGAGTGCTGAAAGCGAAAACGGAGAGCTTGCAAGACAAATTTTAGATGAATATTACAGTGGATTTCAAGAGAGAAACCCCAACTTAAAAGTGTTCTCGGCTCATCTTCATATGGACGAAGCAACACCCCATTTGCACATTGACTTTGTTCCGTTCACCACCGGAAGCAAGCGTGGACTTGATACAAGAGTATCACTCAAGCAGGCGCTTGCCGCACAAGGATTCAAGGGCGGAACCCGTGGAGATACCGAGTGGAATCAGTGGGTCAGTGCAGAAAAATCCGCCTTAGCGTTTATTATGGAACGCCACGGAATTGAATGGGAACACAAGGGTACTCACGAAAAACATCTGTCTGTTTTGGATTACAAAAAGCAGAAGCGAGAAAAGGAAATCGCTGTATTGGACAATCAACTTGCCGAGAAAAAAGATGAGTTTCGTGTTATGGCTGACCGCATTGAAAACTTCGATAACGGAGAAAAAGCCTTGCAGAAACTTGATGAAAGCATAATGAATGAGCCCGAATATCAGCTCCCTGAACCGCCTGCAATGATGTCGGCGAGAAGTTATAAGGCAAAGTTTGTTGAGCCGCTTATAGCCCGATTTAAGTCTTTAATCAGCACCTTATTTGCACGATATTTCAAGGCATTGGACAGTTACCACAGATTGAACATCACAAACGGAAACCTATATCGTGAAAACGAGAAGCTATCGAAAGTTAATGAAAAATTATCACAAGAAAATGAAAATTTGCGTGCGGAAAACAGGGATTACAAACTTCTCCGCAAAGTATTTGGTCATAAACAAATTGATGACTTGCTTGATAGAGCAAAGTTGGAAAAACAGTCTAAACAGCGTGAAAAACGCTTTAGAAATAATAAAGATGAAAGGTAGGACAACACAATGAAACAGTATTTTACAGACGAAAAAATGGGGATCCGTTACACCTTGCAGGGAGATTATTATCTGCCCGACCTTGCATTGCCCGCCGAAGAACAACAGCCAATCGGCATATGGGGACAGCGACATTTGCGACACCTCAAGCAAAATCGAAGGGTGCTATATGCCAATCTGCTGACCAGCGGCAAGTTAAACAGTTACCTTGCTGATATTAACCGACAGGCGGAAGATATGTTTTTCCGGCTTGTAAAACAGATGGCAGAGCGTGAGAGTGTGACCGAACAACTTAAGGCGGACAATCAAATGGAGTGGGTTGCTCGGATGAATAACATTCGTAGCAGAGCCACCGAGGTCGTGAATACAGATTTTATTTACACCTAACCGGTAAACAGCGGCAGGGAGCAATCTCCGCCGCCGTTTTTTTACCAAATTGAAAAGTTTTTAATCTCGCTTTCAGAAAAACCGATCCATTTCAAACTCATCTTCTTAATAAGCTTGTCGAGAAGAAGAATATAATATTTTACCTTTGAATCGGTCTTAAAATCATAATAATAAGCATATCCATGTGCAACAGTACGCCTGATTTCTTTGATATCATCACTTATTATTTCCGCAGATTTGTTTGTGCCAGTTAGCAATTCTGGAAAGAGGTTAAAAGCATATATCAATTCTTTTTTTAGTGAAAAGCTGCTGTCTTGAGCTTTCTTGTGTTCAAGCTTATCAAATAAGTACTCAAAGGACATTATTTGCTCAACAAAACGCTGAGGGGAAAACATAGTGTCGAGAGTACCTAAATGACCTAACGGTACGCTCGTTGTTATCTTATTGCCGGAATCTAATGCCATGTTGTTCAGTATTTTAGGTATATACTTCATAACATCAAACTCATAAAAGAAACCATCGTTCCCTGAAACTGCTTTCTCGGACACAAGCGGGCAGTAAAACCAGCCGGCTTTGTGTCCTTTGCTATACAAGGTAATACGTTTGAAAGACACTTCTGAGTGAGAAGTCATAAACATTGCAAGGCGATTTAAAACCACGGAGATATCAGAGCACTCCTGAATGGTTTTGCTATGAAGTGGGATCTTTATTTCGCCTTTTTTATCGTAATCTTCTAAGAGCCCTAATTTATTATCATATCCAATAAGGAAAGATAACTCATACTGTCTATCTTGCATTGAAAAGGGAATCTTATATACTTCTTTAGGTTCTAGGGAAAAATTGATGCCTTGCCTGACCATATCTATGTAATTGTACTGATACCTAAACACATCATCAAGGAATGATGATTGCACACCGATGGTATCGTAATTCTCATCGCGATCAAACATATTGATGATATAGCATCGTAGATAACAGGTACTACCCATAGAGTTTTCCACTAAAAATGTTGCATTTCTTCCAGAACCGCCGTTGTAAAAACATTGCCCAAGAAGTATAAAGTTATCCTTGAAGTTGTATTCTTTGCAAAAATCGTTCAGAATCGGTTCATCAGTGAATAACTCCATACGATAATTTTCAATCACAAACGGAATCTTACTGTCATTGAAATACACGAATCCTTTATCCATTGAATCACTTCCTGTTGTTCTTTACAGTATGGTGTTATGCAATACTAAGTTTTGTAACAGTATTAGCTTCTAATACATCTTTTGTTTCATTATCTTGGAATATTTTGAAACATAAATATCGTATCAAAAGAGAGGCCTCGTCCTCTGTTGTGATTGCAAAATTTCCGTTGCTGTCAAGCGGTAAATGTAGCATGTCGGCAACTGCTTTTCTGCTTCGTTTATTTTTTATTCGGTTAATTCTTTCCGGCTTAAGCGTAATGAATGTGCGAGATGATTTGTATTGCGAAGCCAAAGATTTGAAAGTATCTACGTTACTAAACACATTTGTCCCGGCTATTTCATCTATTGCACCCTTCTTGACTTTTGCCATCGTTTTTTCGAGGTTGAAAACAGTTTCAAAGGTGTGATTAAAAGTGTACATTGCGCCCTCGTAGGCAATAAAGTCAACCGTTAGATATAGCCTGCAGACATCGTCGGTTATTAAATCCAATTCATCGTTGGCATTTGCGGAAAAGACAACAGATTTCTTGTTTGTTAATTTTGTAATCGGATTTGCAACCTTAACAAAAGTTACAGGTTTATCCCCATCTTCAGAAGGCTGCCCACATAGTATGTAACCGTTAATTTTACCTTTGATTTTTTGGTCGGAAGATGTAGCAACCGCTTGTGTAAACAGCTTCCATTGTTCAGAAACAAGTTCGTTTGTTAATAACAGTTTATCACAAGACACTTTACTGTTTTCACCGTCATAATCTTGTACTTCGCTGATTTGGTCAACTTGATAAGTTTTAGTGGCATTTAATAGGTTTCTCGCATACTGCAAAAGATAGATGTCGTTTTTAAATCTAACTTTATTTGTCTTGAATGGCTGCTTTGCTCTTTTGTCAATTTTGAAAAAATACAGAGCCCAGCTATAGCTATCTTTTTGTGCTGATGTGCAGATATTATTTAATACATTTTTGCTCATTGTTTTCCACCTCTATCTACTGTGATGTAAATATAGTTTTCAAAATCCCAGTATGGAACTTCATTACCTTCTTCTTGCGTCAGATCTATCTTGCTGATAACAATGCTGTCGTGATAAATATGATTCTCATTGGCGACCATACATTCAAAATCGCACGTGTATATGCGATATCCTTTGAATTCCAAAAGAATGTTTGTGTATATATTATTGTTTCTAATACAAAGGTACGCCAATACCAAAAAGTAAATCAAAAACAATACTAATTTCTGTGGGTCACCAAAATCAAACGCTATCATCGGGAGAATATATGCAAGCAAGAACTCTGAGGACAGTTTGTTTGCTTTTGTAGCTTTCTTCACAGTTCCCTTTGGATGAGTGCTTTTAATAGTCAATTTCTTCTTGAGGAAAGAATTTATGCCAACTATGCTGCTTATCACCAAAAAAGCTATTACAATAACGCTTATCACTTGAACGCTACTGCTACATAGTATATTTTTCAAGTTTTCAAGCATTTTGCTTTTATCATCCCATTTTTCTAAAGCCAGCGAAACAATATTCCAAGCATCAAGAACAACAATTGATAGCCATAGTGGAATAAAAGATGTAACAAACATATCCCATTTGAATTTTTGCCACATAATATTATCACCTCAGATTCTATCTCCATATGGTAAAGATTTCATATAGTTTTCCATATAACACCAATCCGGTTTTCCGGACTTTTCGGGAAGTTTAATGATTGTAGATTTCATACTCTCAAGAACCCATTTTCTTCCATATGAATAACGGTATTTTTCCTGACGAAGTACAGCACAAATGAACAATGCAATATACTTGTTAAAGGCTACACCATTTTCTTTACGAAAATATAGCACATTTACATCATCAGTCGCCCAAAAAGGCTTTGGTTGGTAGAAAGCTTCCCCTACGGATCCGTTATAGCTCAAGGAAATCGTGTTACCATCGTGGATAGCACCTTGTCCAATATAATTTGCTACTCCATTGTTGGAATCAATAGCCCCGATATATGGGGTATCACCATCGGTCTGATCGTCTGAAGTGAGTCGTTTGCCTTTCTTCACTTCAAACAAGTCACCTACACAAAACTCCACCCAATTCTCAACGCCAAGTGTAAGTGACGAGTACCTCCCCTGATTAGCGGTAGATAACGGCTTGTGTTTTATCGATTTTATATATTGTTCCATATAATTCCAATCGGGTTCATTATCGGGTGTTGAAGGTAATTTTATGATCATTCTTGCTATTTCCGAACTATAAACAGCTCTACCGTACGAATATTTAAACTGTTCTTTTTTTATTATACTGCAAATGAATAAACCTATCTGAAGATTGCATTTGAATTTCGGACAAAGAATATTAACTCTTCCATGACTCACAGCATAAAAATCTTCGTTTTGATAAAATGCGTTACAAAACATATCTACTGTTATACAGTTTGCTTTAAATATCTGAGCTTTTCCATCGCCTTTTTCATCTATGTAGCCAACTATACCATTATTAGTAGAACCAGAAGAAATAAGCGGAATATTTCCGGGCTCACAGTCGTCAATTTTTAAATCTCCTGATGAAAGGTAAACATCAAAGTAATCACCAATAGTAAATTCTTTCCACAAGGGCGTATTAAGATTCATACACATACCCCTCTTTCACAAGATAAGCAAGATAATCATTTATTGTCTGTTGGAAATCCTGTTCTGTCAGCTTTGTATAGTCAGTTTTCATATAAGCTTCACAAAGCCACTCGCTATTGCCATTAACTTTCTGTGTCGCAGATTCGCCAGGTTCAGCCTTGCGATTACGATACAATTCAATCCATCTTTTTTCAATTTCTACCCATTTACTTTTGCCAGTTCCAGAATCAATTTGTTCAACACGACCAAGATTCTTCTTTTTCTTAAAACCGTCATCTTTATAATATCCAAAGAAGGTGTCAGGATTGGAAACATCATTATGTTTTGTTCCAATTTTGAATACCATACAGCAAGCAGATGCACTTGCACCGGGATAGAAAATTTCATTGGGCAATGTGAAAACGGCGTCAAGTGTATTTTCCTCCAATATTTCACGTTTCAAACGAGCAATCTCTCCGCTCGTTCCAATAGCACATGCGACCGGAAGTAATACCGCAAGTTTTGCTTGATGATTGATAGAATTTAGAGTATCTGCGATGAATTTAACGAAATACAACCCTTTTGATGGATCCTCTTTCTTATCTTTTGACCAAGTATCAACGTAGCTTTTAGGAAGATGAATACGCTGCCCGTTATAGGGCGGGTTCATCAAAATAACATTCGGCTTTGCATCTTTAATCCAGTCTGCAAGTGCAAAGCAACTTCCTTGACGGATATTTGAGTTTCCGTCTGAGTGAATTAACATATTAGTTGTAGCAAGACCATATACATTTTCATCAAACTCAATACCGAAGATTTGATGTTTCTTAACCTTGTCCTGCTCAGCAGCAGTAGCGCAATCATCAAGCGCCTGTGTCATTGCACGAACAAGGAATGATCCGCTACCGCAACAAGGATCAAGAACCACTGAATGTTTGTTAACCCCTGTGATTTTCGCCATAAAATCTGTAATATGGTCTGGTGTGAAAGCTTGATTCTTGTCCGATTTACCAACATACTTATTAAAGGTAACAAAGAACAAATTAAGCAGATCCTGACCGGATGTACTTTTGTCGTTGATAAAAGGCAGAATATTATCTTCAATGAATTTTACAATTTCTCTAAAGGCGGCAATGCTAAGTTGGCGAACATACTGATCGCCCAACACATTACGATTTAATAAAGCGAGCTTTTCAGCCTTGTTAATATCGGAATTAAGCAAGTCCTCTAATACTTCTTTTATACGAGTGCGAATTTGTGCAGCAGTCAAAGACGGAGTGGAATAATCAAGACCATTCTTCAATGCTAATAGGCAGGTGCCGACAAATTGACTACGAAGTTTTTCGGGAATACTATGGCGATGAAGCAACTCATTAAGCTTATAGGTGTTCTGCATCACCTTTTCTTTGTCGTTGATTTTGGATGTGTAGAAGTCAACATATTCATCCATCGAACGCAAGGCGGTTTCCTTAGTCATCAAGTCACTGTCCGAAACAACACCACGCCATACTCTAACAGTATCATTCATAGTATTTGCCAAAATCGCAACTGTCTTATTACCGGTAAGCGCCTTTTCATATTCGACATATGCGGAGAGTTGTTCCTCATCTGCCTTTGTAAAAATCTGTTTTGTCTCAATTAGCACAGTAACAGTATCTTTCACGAAACGAATATCCAATTTTTCAAAAGCTCGTCCTGCATTGTTACGAATAGGATTAAATGTTAAGCACTGTGCCGCAAACGCTTTCGGATAGCTATATTCATCATTTTCAATATTGCTGGTAAGATATTCTCTGCCAACGGTTGAAATCATATCTGTTCTAATCATATCTATTTCTCCTATCATATCCACCTGCCGTTTTGGGCAGTCCAATTATCTGTAAATTCCTTGCCTTCTAATGCTGCCATAAATGGTTTTGTTAAAAACGTCTTTATTGTTTTCAGCACGGTGCTGTAATCATCCGTTTTAGTATCAATTTTACGGACAAAGGCTTTCCATTTCTTTTGCATTGCGGAATCATTATCAAAGTCCATTACCTGCTCAAACTGTTCAACAGTAAAGCTATGCCCACGGTTTTCAAAGGTCTTTTTCAGTGCTTCCGTCAGCATTGCTCCGTCAAAATCAAATTTATTGGCAAGATAGTAAATGTCGTAGTAATCCTTCATTCGGCTTGAAAATTCCATTAGACTGAGGATTGCATCTATTTTCTCGGCAATGGTTGTTTCAAGGGAATATGTATTTACTGTCGGAGCGTCAAAGTCGGAAAGTTGTGTCGGGATTTTTCGTTTTTCCTGTTTCGGTACAATGACATCACCGACTCCGAAATCAATACTGAACGGTGTTTTTGTGTTTTTAATGCGGGCGACCACCGATGCGCCGATACCCGCATACTTTTTGGCAACAGCAATAGGGGCAACATCTTTAATTTCAAAAGTGATAAAGTCATTTCCGGTAGGAGTTGCAATAATTTCCTCCAACACGGTTTTTAACTGCTCTGGTGTATTTGGCATTTGGCGGAGTAAAAAGTCCACATCAACTGTTACTCGGCTGTCAAAGTCGGTAAGGGAATAGATAAACAGGCCGCCTTTCAGCACAAGATTTTCTGCATATTTGGATTTTTCCAAACGGCGCAAAAATTCCTCTTGGCAAAAGAGCTGCAGACAAAGCTGATAGCTTCTTCCGCTTTCGGCAGCCTTATTTTTCAGTCGTGCAAGCACGGATGCAGCAATATCAGCCATTAAGCAGTACCTCCATCAGTTCGGTGACCTTTTTGTATACACGAAGTTTTTTTGCGTATGCAGAAAGGTTGTTCAGATTTTTCTTTGCATCGTTAGCATAAGCATTAAGCGCTTTATTAAAAATCTCGTTGTCGAGTTTTGAACGGTATTTGAAACAATCGCAGATGGTGCGTTCACGGTCATATACAGGTAGGGTAACGCCATCGAAATCATCTGTAGTTTTTCCCAAATCGTACAGTTCCGCCTGAACATAGTAAGGCTGCAGAGCGAGAACATCCACATTCAGTTTTGTCCTCGACATAGAACGAGGAATTGCGATTGACCACTTGCGTGGAGCAAAGTCACTGTATCCGTAATGAAAAAGAGCGGATTCAACGCAAACTATTCCTTTCGGAACGAGGGTAGCAAGAAGCTGTTCCTCGGAAACCGCGCTTTTTTCAGCAAGTTCATAATAACCGTGACGCACACGATTAAGAAAGCCGGCGTTGCACAGATTTACAACATCGGCCGCTCTGATTCCGGCAGCGACAAAGTCAGCAGATTTTGCAATGCCGCCTTTATTGATAATGACTTCTTTTACTTGCTCTCGGATGTCCACTCTCTCACCTTCTTTCAATTATAAAATTCAAGCACACAAAAATAGTATATGTGCTCGAATTTATTATAGCACGAAAAGAAAAAGTTTGCAATAAAAATTACGCACAAAATATTGAAATCTGTGCGTAAAATTATAATTTGCTATTGCAATAAGAAAGATTATACGCTATAATATTAGCATACCACTTCCATATTATCCACGGTGAAATTATTCTTGTTATCAACCTCGATAACAAAATGATAACAAGGGCATTTTTGCAAAGGATAATACAGATACATCGTAAAATCAAAACAGAGAGACTAACGAAAAGCAAAATTGCATAAACAGAATTGTTTAGTCCTCGTCGAGTGGGAATAATTTCACACCCTTAAAAAAGCCCATAAACAAAGGCTTTTCGCCTTTTGAATGCCCTCTGTGGCAACAAAATGGCAACATTATTTGAATTATTGTAAAAGTAAAGAGCTAACTGATTTTTTGAGAAGTCAGTTAGCTCTTTTTCCTTTTTATTCGCTTTTAATAAAATTAAATGTTTCGGGGCGGTCTGTTATTTTGGGCGAAGTAAGTATATCGTGTAGAATTTCGCTCATTTCGTTTTTTACCGAATAATCAAACGCATTATAATCGTGATCTGTATTTCCTTCGGTTTTCTGTAGATGAACTCTATTTCTCAAATCCTTTAATCGCTTTAGTGCTGGATAAATAAGATGATCAACTCCTAAAGCGGAATGGTGTCGATTCAAAATTTTGATTAATTCGTCCAAATTCATTTGAACATTATATGGCTCAACCTTTTTGAGTAGTTCGGTTTTTATTATATACTTTTGATCTTCAAATTTTGTTTCATTGGCTTGAGTTGTTCCTAAACTTTCCAAATCTGAAGTTTTCCACCAATCATTTGATTTTACAATATTAGTAAATAACCCTTCAATAATTGACATACTTGTAATTACATAGTTTTTAACAACCATTATGTATACAACACTTGATAAGTTCAATTCCCCAAGTTCTTTTTCCAAAAACTCAATGTATTGCAAGTTATATGCTATGTTACTATGCAGCGCCCTGGCGTTTTCAATGCTCATGTCAATCTTAACTGAATGTTTCAAAGTGTTAATTGGTGTAGGATACCATCTGTCTTTTAAATCATTAGCTTTCAGCAGTGTTTCAAATGGTAAATCATTCATTCGCAGTCTCCTTATCACTATTAAGAACATTGAACTTTGGATAGTTATAACGCCAGTGGTCATATTCCTCTTTTGTAATTTCGCCATTCTTCAGTTTTTCAGCTTGCTCTTGCCAAACTGAAAACATATCAAACATTGTAAGATAGTTTGTTCCCATACCTTTATCAAGGCGTATGCAAAGCTCGTCATCAAGTTTATCAATACGGAAACCATATAAATCCTCAAGAGTAAACAGTGTGTGCATTAAGCCGTTGTAACTGTCAATGTCAGGAACAGAAAGCGCCTGCGGAGATATATCGAAAACCTCTGCAAGTTTATTTGTTAAATCAGCCTTAGGCGTTCTACTTCCGGATTCATACTGTGCCATACGGATGTCAGCGGTTTTCTCCGGAAAACCAACCTGCATACCAAGATATTTTTGAGTCATACCTCTTAAATTTCTGAAAAAGCGAATTCTTTCACCGATAGCCATAATATAGCCCCTCTCATTTTACTGTTAAATATCATAGCATAACAAGTTAAGTAATGTCAAGTAACATAAAACAAAAAAGTTTAATATTTTTGTGAAAACCACTTGATATAACGGAATATGTTTAGTATAATCATTAAGCAAATAGCGTTAAGTTGTTTGCGAAAACTGAATATCCGTCATACATCACGGTAATGGTGTATCCGCTCGGGCAAATCGGAATGCGGTCAGAAAGTATCCGACACTAAATAACCAAAAAAATTATAAATGTTATTGTGCAACACCCATTATCCTGTAATGTGTAAAATTTAAGCAGTTGCAGGTGTACAAATATTTATATTTTGATACCTAAACCGTAGGTGACTTAAATAACGCCGCTAATTTCTGCGCCGTTTTTATCATATACTGAACCTCCAATATGTACAGCGTTTTTTGCAAGACCTGCATATCCACGCATAATGACAGATATGCTGTTAAAGGAAAATTCTGTGAATAAATTTTGTCTGTTAATGCTGACAGATTTATGATACAATAGTGCTGTTAGTTTGAAATGAAAAGTGGATAGAAATATAAAAAATGAGGAAACTGAATTTGACAAAAGCACTTAAAAACACATTACCGTATGTATTAACGCTTATACTTGTCGGTATAATGACTTTTGTTGCGGAAATATTGGGTGAGGGGGAGATAATCTTTCCTGAAATAACGGCACTTGCAATTGGTTATATGGTTACACAAAAGCAAGGTTGGAAAGTCAATGACAGCCGAATGATTGCGTTAATTGCGATTTGCGCTGTTGCGGGTGTGTTGACAGTCCGATACATAAAAGTCGGACTTTATCTTGAAATATTGATTGCATTTGTATTTGCACAAATTCTCTTTATGCTTTCGGGAACAACATTTGCACCGATGATTTCGGCAATTGTGTTGCCCGTTATGATGCAGACCGAGAGCTTTATATACCCGATTGCCGCATTTTTGCTGACAATTGCGGTTGTATTATTCCGCAGATTTCTTTTGAAAGTTAAAATAAGAGATAAAGAGGATTTTCAGTCGGTAAACCTGCATGCAAAGAGCGATGTGATTGACACAGCAGTAAGAACAATCTGTGTTGCCGTTGTGGGATTCTTCGCAATTTGGTCGGGCTTTAAATTTGCAATTGCACCGCCGTTGCTTGTGGCGTTTATGGAATTTTCCCGTCCGAAAAATAAGGCTCGCAACAAGCCGGTAAAGACGGTTTTGGTGATAACAGTCTGTGCATTTGTCGGAGCGGTTTCAAGATATGTGCTGAATATGACTCTCGGATTGCCGTTGACAGTTGCCGCATTGACAGCCACGTCGATAATGCTTGTAATTGTTTACTGCACAAAAATGTATATTCCGCCTGCCGGAGCATTGACAATTTTGAGTATGATTATTCCGAGTGAAAGCGTACTTTTGTACCCGTTGCAGATACTTGTCGGAACTGCGGTAATAATGTTGATTTCACGGCTTTTGTTTATGAAACGGCAAAATTAAAATAATCTTAATTTAGTTATATTATTCTATAGAGGAAATTAAATGGATATATTTATTACAATTTTAGTTACATTTTTTGCAGGAATGGGTGCAGGTCTCGGAACAGGTTTTGCAGGAATGAGTGCGGCGGCTGTAATAAGTCCGATGCTCATAACTTTTCTTAATATGGATCCGTATATGGCAGTCGGAATCGCACTTTCGTCCGATGTTTTGGCAAGTGCAGTTTCGGCTTATACATACCATAAAAATAAAAATCTCGATGTCAGAAACGGTTTGATTATGATGGCGAGTGTGCTTGCATTTACGATTGTCGGCAGTTATGTTGCAAGCATTGTTCCATCAGCTACAATGGGCGGATTTTCCGTGTTTATGACATTTTTGCTCGGCATAAAATTTATCATCCGTCCCGTTATGACAACTAAAGAAGCTATGCTCGGTGTATCGGCAAAAAAGAGGGCAATCCAGTCTGTAATCTGCGGAATGTTAATCGGCTTTATCTGCGGATTTATAGGTGCGGGCGGAGGAATGATGATGCTTTTGATTTTGACGACCGTGCTGAATTATGAATTGAAAACTGCTGTCGGCACAAGCGTATTCATTATGACATTCACCGCCCTGACAGGCGCAGCTGCGCACTTTATGATTGGTGGCACACCCGATTGGTTCGTGTTCATTCTCTGCATAGCGTTCACCCTTATATGGGCGAGAATTGCCGCCGTCTTTGCAAACAAAGCTAAGCCCAAAACCCTGAACCGTGCAACAGGCATTGTCCTCGTGGTGTTAGGTGTTGTTATTATGGGATTTAAGCTTTTAGCAAAATAAAAATTGACAGTTTAAAATTTAAAATTCAGGTCGGGCAATAGATTTGTAAAATGCAAAATTTCTATTGCCCGATTTTTTATGCAGTAACCGTCAAAACAGCGTCTTTTCTTGATGAATTTACTTACTGTAAATTTTCAAGGCTCTTTCAGCCTCTTGTCTTAGCTTTTCAACGAGTGTTTGCGGTTCAAGAACAACAACATCGGTTGAATAGTTTTTTGCAAACTGCAACATGGCGATTTCATTTACATTTGCCGTGACTGTAACATGCGAATCGGTTTCATCGGAAAATCTTAAATCCTTTTCAAACATATCAATAACATCACTTATCATTGCTCTTGTAATGCGAAATTTCGCTTTTATTGTACCGCTTGAATACATATAGATATGTTCGTCCATATACTTTTCAAGGTTCAATTTCCGATTGTCTGATCCAGTCAGTTGTTCAAAAGGCTTTACAGGTTCGTCAAGGATTTTGATTTTTGCAATCCTGTCAATTCTGTAGTTTGAAATATCATTGTACTTATCGTAATTGCAGATGAGGTAATACTTGCCCTCTTTAGCTGCCATTTGGTACGGATTTATTATATATTCTCTCACGCTGCCGTCAGGTCGTTTGCGGTAGTGTAATTTCTTGTCTGTTCCGTATTCATAGTAGTAAAACGATACTTTTTTATGCTTGGAAATTGCCTCGTCAAGCACATCAATAATATAAAAAAGCTCCTTGTTATCAATCTTACAATCTGTTGAAACCGAAATGTGTTTTATCCTCGATTTGAAATAAATATTTGACAATCCTTCAAGCTTTTCAATGAGTTCTTTGCGTTGGGAATAGGGAATATGCTTTGAAAAAATCAGGCTGTCAATAAGTAATCTTAATTCGCTGTCAGAAAAATCACTCACATAATAATAGTCTGACCATATGTAACTTTCTTCAAGTTCGCCCGTGACTTTATTAGGCACCATTCTGACAGTTTCTTTGTATTCAATGTTATAGCCCAAGTCCATAAGATTCATAATGTTGCGTCTGACAGCTTTTCTGTCAGCGACCATATTGTATTTGTTTTTAAGAATATCAATAATATCTTTTTGACTTATTCTGTGGTCGGCGTCGGTGTATTTCTGTAAAATATCAAGAATGTTCATAATCAGTAGCTTTTTCGGCTGGTAGTATGATACCTTGTCTTTACTTGCTGATTTTTCAGTATGATTTAAAGCCATAAAATCCCTCCTTTGTATATAATTATATCATACTACAATACGATATGTGACAAAAATAGTACACAAAGATTTTTTCATTATTTGTGAGATGTGCCATAAACAGAACATAGTGCCTGATATAATGCATATAACATCAAGAAGGGTGATATATATGTGCGATTATGAGGATTATTCTTTTGTGGTTGAAAAGGCTTATGATAAGATTTACAAATTAGCATATAAAAAAGCAAAAGAAATTTATGGTGAGAGTTTACCGTATTTAATCGCAGAGAGGTTGGAAAAAGAACTTCTTTTTATTAAAAAGTATAATTATGCAGGCTATTATCTGCTTACATATAAAGCTGTCAGTTATATCAGACAATCGGGAGAGTATGTAACCAATCGTGATTATTCTTCGGTCTTGGTTGCCTTCTTACTTGGAATAAACACAGCTAATCCATTACCGCCACACTATTATTGTGCTGATTGTCATTATGTTTATTTTGATAATTCGCAAATTGAGAGACCGCCGAAAAGTTTGTGTAAAAGTGAATAATAAGCTTCC